>Ga0209554_1001794_pt1 | contig 15818 bp, 12 predicted proteins | sample MarorgKNORR_S2LV_5_FD_188221 | JGI IMG/M metagenome (GOLD analysis project Ga0209554, IMG submission 188221) | Marine microbial communities from the Southern Atlantic Ocean, analyzing organic carbon cycling - Bottom_A/KNORR_S2/LV (SPAdes) (version 2) | ecosystem: Environmental > Aquatic > Marine...
GATGCAGTCGTCGCCGTCTTTCCAGTTGACCGGCGTGGCGACGGCGTGGTTGTCGGTCAGTTGCAGGGCGTCCACCACGCGCAAAATCTCGTCGAAGTTGCGGCCGGTGGCCGGTGGGTAGGTGATCGTCAGGCGAATCTTTTTGTTCGGGTCGATGACGAACACCGAGCGCACGGTGAACTTCTCGGCGGCTTTCGGGTGGATCATGTCGTACGCGGTGGCGACGGCGCGATCCGGGTCGGCGATGATCGGGAAGTTGACTGTGGTGTTCTGCGTCTCGTTGATGTCGTTTATCCAGCCGTGATGATCTTCGAGTGAATCCACGCTGACGGCGATCGTCTTGACGCCGCGCTTTTGGAACTCCGGCTGGAGTTTGGCTGTGTAGCCCAGTTCGGTGGTGCAGACCGGCGTGTAGTCCGCCGGGTGGGAGAACAGGATAGCCCAGCCATCGCCGATCCACTCGTGGAAGTCGATGTTGCCTTCAGTTGTCTCCGCTTGAAAATTCGGAGCCTCGTCGCCTAGTCGCAGTGCCATTTTTCTTTAGAGTTGATGTTTGATCTGTTTTCCCGTTGGCATGGCCAAGGGATGGCCTTGCTAGCGAAACCGGCTTTCCATGTCAATGATTTATCCGGCTTGCAGGTGGGCTTGTTAGACAATGAGTGTGTTGCGCTGCTGGCGATCTGCCAAGTTCAGAACCGGAAGGTGGTTAACGCCTTAATGGCAAATTCGCTCTCGCGTAGGGAGAACAAGTGATCCTCGTCGCCGTAGTTTTGGCGGATCACGGCGTAAAACTTTTTGCCAGGCTTAAATTCCCAGAAGAAGCGGGTGTTGTAGCCGATGGATTCCGAGACGTCGTCGTACTGGATGAGGTGCGACCATCCCATGTCCGGAGTGAAGTTGATCCGAATGTTTCCGGAGGCAATCTGTGCGTCGAATTGTGTTTCAGGCAGTTCAAAGTGGTTGAAGCTGTAACTAAGGCTGGTATTGAGCCACTTGGCCGGATAAAAGCCAAGCCGGAAATAGGCGGTTTGTTTCTCTCCGTGGTACCAGTCGCCTAACTCACAGCCGAAGCCACCATTGATTAAGCCGGCGTCCCTGAGGTCGAAGTCCAAGGCGTAGTTGGTCATCCAATATTCGCCGGCTGGCACGACGCCACCGCCAGAGACTTCGAAATCGTGATCCGGCTTGTCGTATTCCTGCTCGATTTTGAAATAGACATTGTGGCCGGATTCAAAATCCAAGTATGGAATGTAGAAACTATGCTTCTGCGACTCAATATCGTTGTCGAGCGTGGTGTAGATGGAGTTCCTGTAGCTCAGGTGATATTTTCGCAACCAGTCGATGCTTTCGGGTCTTGGTCGATAGGAAAAGGATGATCCGAATCGCCGAATTCCGGTTCGGCGGGTGTAGCCGAGCTTGGGTTTGAATTCCTCGTCGACTTGATAAAACGACACGCCAGCATCGATAAGATCGTTCGGGTAGCTGATATCTGCGCCGTGGGCGTAGTTCCAATCGGTGTCGTCGTCGAAATTGGCCATGGTGTAAACGCTGGCACGAAGTGTCTTATCGGTGAGGAACTTTGTCGTGCGGTAGTTAAAATCTGTGCCAATCATATATGTGTCCTTGTCAGAATTCGGATCACCCATGGTGCTGATCATACCGACCGATGATTGTTCGAGCACGTTCCGTGAGATGCGCGTGACAAAGACGTTTTGGCTGTCAATACCATCGTGCTCGCCGATCATGGCTTCGATCAAGCCGATATTATATTTGCCGACTCGACCAGTGATTTTGGTCGCCAAATTGATGGGAACCTGGTGCCCGCTATGAGTTAGGCCAATGCGGCGACTGAAGAACGGGGTGCTGGACTGTGTTCTCGAACGCCGCGACGATGGGCCGAACTTAAAAATGCCGGAGTCTTTTAGGAAAAAGTCGCGTTTCTCCGGGTACTGGAGGGAAAAGCGGGTGAAGTTGAGTTGGCGGTAATCGGCCTCTGTCTCGGCGAAATCAGTGTTCACCGAGAGGCTGGCGTTCAAGTTTGGCGCCAGACGATAGGAAAGGTCACCTCCGAAGTCGCCCAGTGTTTTTTCGTCGCCGGTGTTGTTGTTGTGCCGGTACTTGCCCATGCCGTAGGGAAGAAACTCCCACTTGGTGATATTACCAAGCCCCTCGAGGCCGCGTATCTCGCCGGCATTTGCCATGGCCGAGGTCCTGAGGTGACGTCCCTCGCTGTGCCAACGGCCACGCTCGTTTTTGCGGCGAATCGTCCGGGCGATATTGAAACCCCAAGTGGAATTGCCGGGGTTGAAAGCGATTGAGTCGAAGGGGATGGCAATTTCGCTGAACCAACCCTTGTCGCTGATTTGGCTTTTGCATTCCCAGATTGCATCCCAATTGCTGCTGGAATGAGAGTTGTTGTTGATTAATGCGTCATAACGTAAGCCGTTTGGATTAATGGTGAAATTGTAGCCATTGCGTCGATCCAGAAAAGTATCGATGGCAATATAGATATAGTCATCCTCCATCGGAAAGTCATCCCGGGTCATGCCTCGGGCGAGGATTTTCTCTGGCTCTGAGTCGTAACACCAAATGCCGATGTAGAGGGCACGAGCATCGTAGAGGACGCGAAACTCAGTGCGCTCGGTCATCGGCACGCCGTCCCCGGGTTCATCTTGCACGAAGTCGCCGCCGGCCGGGGCTTTCTGCCATGCAGCATCATCCAGAACGCCGTCAATCACCGGCGGCTGCTCCACTCGCAGGGCCGTGATGGATGGGCGCGGCTTGGTCTGGCTTGCAGACGACTCGTCGGCGGCCAAGGCGGAGCCCGCGAAGCCAGCCAACGCGGCTCCAAGGTAAAACAGTTCTCTCATTCAGGATAAAAGGGTATCGGCCGTGGTGACTCGGTTTTGAGCAGGCTGCGGCAAAGGACGCGCGAGCGTGCCGCTGCATTCCGGAAAAACAAGCAGAACCTATTCACAGCCAGCTTGGCCATTCGCGTGAATTCGCGGTTGAAAAACCGGTCACGAGAACCGCTTGGCCACGGGGATGCGGCGGCCGACGCCGAACGCCTTGCTCGTGACCTTGATGCCGGGCGCGGCCTGTCGGCGCTTGTACTCGTTGACGTTGATCAGCCGGATGATCCGCCGGACCGTCGCCTCGTCGTGGCCAGAGGCAATGATCGCCTCGGCGTCCTGTCCGTCCACCACGTACGCCTCGAGGATGCTGTCGAGCACATCGTACGGCGGGAGTGAATCCTGATCGAGTTGGTCCGGCCGCAGCTCCGCTGAGGGCGGCTTGGTGATCGTCGACTCCGGGATGATTTCGCGCTCGCGGTTGATCCAATTGGCCAGGCTGTAAACCTTGGTCTTGGGCAAATCACTGATTACGGCCAAGCCGCCGCACATGTCGCCGTAGAGCGTGCAGTAGCCGACCGCCAACTCGCTCTTGTTGCCGGTCGTCAGCAGCAGCGAGCCGAACTTGTTGGACATCGACATGAGGATGTTGCCCCGGAGGCGCGCCTGCATGTTTTCCTCCGTCGTGTCCTCGTCGAGTCCCTCGAAGATGCCGCCGAGTTGCGACTTGAGCTGCTCGAACACCGGCTCGATCGGCACGACGTCGTACCGGATGCCCAGCGCCTTGGCCAGGCCTTCCGCGTCGTCGAGGCTGCCCTGCGACGAGTATTGCGACGGCATGGCGACGCCCCGGACGTTCTCCGGGCCAAGCGCATCGACGGCGACCGCCGCTGTCACCGCCGAGTCAATCCCGCCGCTCAACCCGATGACCGCCGCCGCGAAGCCGCACTTGTGCAAATAATCGCGCACGCCGAGCGAGAGCGCCCTGTAAATTTTCTCGTTGTCGTCGGAGGTGTCACTCGACTTCGGCTCGATGGTCTCCGTGTCAATGAGCAGCAAATCCTCGGCGAACATCGCGCCGCTGGCCCCGAGCACGCCGTGGCCGTTGTAGTATTGGCTGCCGCCGTCGAACACCAGCTCGTCGTTCCCGCCGACGAGGTTGCAGTACACCACCGGACAGCCACACTTGACCGAGAGCTGTGAGAGCAGCACGTGCCGGCTGTGCTCCTTGCCGAGGCTCCACGGCGAGGCGGAGAGGTTGAGCAGCAGCTCCGCGCCGGCGCCGGCGAGTTCCTCGGCGGGACGGCGGTCGTAGCGGCGGTCGTGCAGGAACACCTCGTCGTTCCAGATGTCCTCGCAAATGGTGATGCCCACTTTCGTGCCGAGAATTTCCACCGGCGTGTTGCCGGTCGCCGGCTCGAAGTAGCGATCCTCGTCGAACACGTCGTAGTTCGGCAGCAGCGTCTTGTGGCGGACGGCGGCCACTTGGCCGTCCTGCAGCACGGCGGCGGAGTTTTGCGCCGGACGGCCGGAGTCGGTTTCGTTGGCGGAGGCGTAGCCCACCACGGCGACCGCCTTGCCGCCGCGCTTGGTCAGGCTCTCGAGCGCCGCCTGGTTTTGCCGGAGGAACGCCGGCTTGGCCAACAGGTCGCGCGGCGGGTAGCCGCACAGCGCCAGCTCGGGCAGCACAACCAGCGCCGCGCCGGCCTCGTCGGCACGCCGCCATGCGTCGACGATTTTGTCCGCGTTCCCGTCGAAGTCGCCGATGGTGGTGTTGATCTGTGCGATGGCAATTTTCATCTGCCGCTTGGCCAAGTTTATCGGTGAACCGCTCGCGGCGGAAGAAAGAAGCTTCCCAATTGGCCAATGTGTGTTGCGGCTGTTTTGACTCTTGACCGGACTTTCGGAGGCGTTACCTTTTCGGCGTGCCAAGGAGCGGCGGCAAAAAAAAATCACTGATGGTGGGGCTCGGGATGGATTCAGACGGGCATAAGCGTGTCACCACCGGCGACAATTTTGTCGTCGCCGGGGGGACTCAGGACACGCACGACCAGATGACCGAGACGGTCGTCAAGATCAACGAGAAACTCACCGAGCGCGGCAAGTGCCTCAATACGGTGGAGCGAACGGAGTTCAAGGATATCGCCGAGTCGGTCGGGCTCAAGGAGCTACCCCCGCCGCCGGATCCGGGGAATGAGTGATTCCTCTTCCAATAAATTTTGACACGAAAAAGGCGGTCAGACGGCCGCCTTTTTTTGGTTGAAATATGGGGTTAACTGACGGCGATGAGCGACACGCGCTCGTTGCGCTCGTTGCGCACCACGCCGTTGGCGCGGGGGTCGAGGGATGGCTTGCCGTCGATAAGGAATTGGTAGCGGTGATGCCCGTGATGAAGATCGATCTGCGTGCTCCACGAGCCGTCAAAATGCCGGTTCATGGCGTGTGAGTTGCCGTCCCACTCGTTGAAATCCCCGATCACGCACACTTCCTGCGCTTCGGGGGCAATGCACAGGAAATTGATCGGCTTGGCCATTGCTTTGGCCGAGTAGCGTCCATTTCCGTTACCGTTGAATTGTAAGTTATCCATCCTTGCTTGCCCGGCGGAAGCGCCATCCCTTTGGCCTTAGCCGAGCAAATGCCGAGGAAAAAACCAAATCCCAGCCGTCGGCGCAAGCGAAAAAGATTTTTTTGTGCTCGGCCCATCGCCGAGCGTGGCATTGAGATTAGGCGTTTCGACCCTTGAAGGTCAGCTCGGCCACGCCTGATTTGTCCAGTTCGCCGATGCCTTTCTCGATCATTTTGTCGAACTGCCCCTTGGAGGCGGCGGCCATCGGGAGGTCGAGCCCCTCTGCTTGGCCAAGTGCCATCGCGATGCCGGAATCCTTTGCGGCGTGCGCGCCGGAGAAGTAGCACTCATGGTCGCGGTCGCGCATGTCCTCGCCATCGGTCTCGAGCACGCGGGAATTGGCGCCGGTCTGGGAGAAAATCTCCATGACCATGTTCAGGTCGAGGCCAAGCGCATCGGCCAGGCCCAGTCCCTCAGCCAGCCCGGCGGTGTTGATATTCATCACCATGTTCACCAGCGCCTTGACCTGAGCGGCCTTGCCGGCCTCGCCGATGTGGCGCTTGTTGACCGACAATTTGCCGAGCAACTCCTCGACCTTTTCGTAGGTGGCCTTGTCGCCGCCGAGCATCAGGTAGAGCGTGCCGTCGCGTGCCTGGGTGATGCTGGAGGCCATGCAGCCCTCGAGCGACTCCGCGCCGGCGGCCTTGGCCAGGGCCTCGACCTCGATGTGCACCGCCGGGCTAATCGTTGCGCAGTTGATGAATACACGGCCCTCGGCGCCGGTGAGCAGGCTGTCGCCCTCGCTGGCGAAGATAGTGTGCATTGAGGCGTCGTCGATCACGACGGTGATAATGACGTCCGACAACTCGGTGACCTGCGCCAGCGTGCTGGCGGCGGTGGTGCCGAGTTCGGTGGCCAATTCGGTGGCGGCTTCGCTGCGGATATCGTACACGGCGGAGACGTCGTATCCGCAATCCTTCAGCCGGCGGGCCATGTTCGCGCCCATGCGGCCGACTCCGACAAATCCTACTTTTTGAGACATGATATTGGTTTCGTTTTGTTGGTTAAAAAATACCGGAAGGCAGCCGGGCCACCCTCAAAAATCGGTGTGCGTCAAAGCATAGGCAAAGCGCCGCAACGGCGCACGCCCTTTTTGCGTTTGGCAAAGCGGTTGACAGTCTACTGTCGCCAAGGCTGGCGTTGTAGCTGGATCGGCTTGGAGATATTCATGAAGTACTGCGCCATCTTCGCCCACGATGCCTGTTGCACGGATCCATCTGTGAGCCCGATGTTGAATTGCCCTTCGTGGTGTGGACAGACTACCATGACTTGGCTTGGATCGTTCTCGCCCACTTCCGGGCCTGTGCGCAGCCAGTAGCTCACGGCGTTTTTGTTGAATACGATTACGTTTTTGCCGGCAGCGCCTCTTGGTTTTTTGCTGAGGAAGGAATTGGCCTCCTGTAAATCACGTGAGTCGCTTTGACAGCGGAGCACCTTCGGGTTCGACAGTTCGTTCGACAACACCTGGAAATGCTGCCAAGCGCTGGCATCGAAGATCGGTTTTCCGTTGCTATCCAGCAGGGCATCGGTGTCGGATCGCGGCCTGGCGATCTTAGCCGTGCCGCCTTCCACTTGGGGAACCTGCCACGGGAAACGATCCTGATTGTCCGTTGCGTAGATGCGAAATGCGAGTCCGATCTGTTTCAAGTTGTTCACGCAGGCGATCCGCTGCGCCCTGGTCTTGGCCTGGGCCAGGGCAGGGAGGAGCATCCCGGCACCGACGGCCACCGGCACGACACCGGCCTGCATGGCCACCGAGTTGACGAGCCCACTGGTGGAGTGGTTTTCAAAGACGAACCCGTCCGCCTCCACTCGAACCAGGCCAAGCGTCTGCATGTTGTACGCCGCCGCCCAGTCGATGTCCGGGAAGCCGGGTGGCAGCGGGTTTGCCTCCATGGCAGTTTCGATGATCGGCGCAACAGTCTTGCCAATCAGTTCGCTGGCGAAGAAGAAGTGATTGCCCTTGAGATCGAGCCCCTTGGCCAAGCGTTGGAATTCGTCGGTACCGGTCAGCCCAGCTTTGTCGCCCCTGTGTGTTGCAATAATTTTCGCGGCCAGTTCCGTGTTGCTGGCTGCAACGATATAATCGTCCAGCTTGAATAGCGCAGGAGCAAGAGGGAAGGGTGTTGGTGCCGGTTCTGTTAGGACATGCGCCTCAATGCCCTCAATGGATTGTTTCTCGAACGGGATAGGGGATGATTCAAGTGCTATAAGAACCATGTCAGCGATTTTGTCATCCTTCACCTTCATGACCAATCCCAGGCCCGGGGTCGGTATTTCACCGCCCATTTCGGGTGGCAAGGGAATGGTGTTTACGGCGTCGAGCGTAACGAACAAGCCTACCTGGTTGCCGAACGATCCGACGAGGTCGCGCAGGCCAATCATCATGTCAGCCATTTGCATTGCCTGGTCAAATTGATCCTGGATAGCCTCGTCGCCGGAGGCCTTGGCCAGTTCCGGCAGCCACTCCATCAGTGCCTTGGCGTTGAACTCGTACGAGAGCGCCAGCGCGGTGTCGGCCGGGAGCATCTTCAGCATGCCGATCTCGTGCGGCTCGGTGCCGAAGAGCGACCACAGTTTGCCGGTGGACTTGTCCGGAAAATGATGGATGACCGCCTTGTTGCGATGCAGTCCCTTTTCGAACTCGAAGCTGCTCATGCCGACACCGCTGATCTCGCTGATGCCGAGCTGGTCGTAGAACGCTTTGCCCACCTTGGTGCCGGCATCGATCATCGCCTGCTCCAGCGGTCCGGGACGGAACCCCGCGGCGCCCGAGCCGGCGGTCTCCTTGGCAAAGCCGATGAGGGCGTCGGTGTATTTCTCGACTGTCTCAATGACATCCTCGGTGCTGTAATAGAGGTAGAGGCTGCCGTTGGGATCGAGCTTGGCTGACACCTCGGCAAAACTGTTCTTCACCGCCGAAGGGCCGGCCGGGGCGGAACTGCTACTGTTGCTGGAAGAGTCACCGCAACCGGCCAAGGCCACAAACGCCGCAGCCGAGATTATTGTCAGTATCGTGTTTTTTGTTTTCATGATTAAATCTTTCAAAGTGGTTTTTGGTTCAATTGAGTTTAATTGTCATCCGGCGGGAACTCGATCCCGGGCAAGCCGGGAGGAGGCAGGAGCGGATCACCAAAATCGAAATCGTCGTCGAAGGCCGGTGGACCGCCAAAGCCGCCAAGATCCTCGAACAGGCCGGACTGCTGCAGGTCGTTCAGCGATGAGGCCACGGCGACGCCCACTCCGGCGATCGAGTGCACGATGTTGCCGCCGTACGGGTTGACGGTCGAGTTACCCTCAATCAGCAGCCCGTCCTTTTCGACCTTGAAGAGCGAGACCATGCCGACTCCTTGCTGCATGCTTTTCTTATAAATCTCGTAAACCTTGGCCAGGCCACCGTCCAGTTTGTTCAGGCCCAGTTCGTTTATCTCGAGGCCCCATTCGGTGGCCTGTGGATCGGCGTAGTAAATGCCGTTCGCCTTGAGGCTCAGTCCCTTGGCCAAGGCCTTGAAATCGGCGTCGTCCGCTAGCCGTCCCTTACCACCGTGCGCTTCGGCCATGCGCTTGGCCAAGCTTTCCGCCGATGACAACACCATGTAGTCGCCGACTTGGAAGTAGCAGGGCGAGAGATCCATTTTGATCGGCAGCGGGATTGGCAGGGGAATGGAGTGAATGGTGACACCACCGACCTTGGTTCCCGGCGGAGCGCCAAACCCGCCGCCCATTACTTCGCCAAGCATCTTCATCAACGAGTCGTCGTTGACCCGCACCAGCAGCGCAAACGCGACGCCGTCCAACTCGAGATCCTCCTCCCGGTCGAACATGAAGCCGGGCAGGGTCATCTTGTTTTCACTGTCCAGCGTCATCAGGAACCCGGCCTCGTTGCCGAACGAGTCGAGGATGTCCTGCACTTGCGGCGGCGCATTGGCCATGATTGATTCACCACCGAGCATCTCCCCGAACACGGTGTCCGCCCAGTCAATGACGCGTTTCACGTCCAGGTCGCTGTGCATCAGGGCTGCCGTGTTGTCCGGAGCCAGTGAGAGTACCTCCAGCGTGTGCGGTTGCTCGCCGAACACGTCCCAGATCAGGCCACTGCCCTTACCCGGTTGATGGTGCACGAACATCTTGCTGCGCCAGAGGTCCTCCTCCATCGCGAGGCTGCTCATGCCGACGCCGCTGATCTCGCCGATGCCGCTCTGGCGGTAGGCCGGCTCGACGACGCTCAGCACGCCCTCGATGATCGGCGCCACGAACGGGTTGTCCATCAGGCTGCCGCCGGCTTCTGTGCCGGTCTTGGCCAGCGTGATCAGGCCCTCGAGTCCTTCGTCCAGCCGGGCCAGCGCCTGCTCGGTGCTCAGGTAGGCGTAAAGGTGGCCGTTGGGATCGAGCCGCGCGGCGACTGCCTCGAAACTGCTTTTCACCGCCGCGGGTGGGCCTTTCAGCGTGTTGTCGGCAGATTGGGCGCCGGACCCGGGAGTGCCGAAAATCAGGAGAGCCGCGCAAAACAGCGGCGTGATGGCTTCTGGTTTATGTTTCATTTTCAATTGGCGGTTTTACTTTCTTCGGGAAATATAAAAGTTTTAATAATATATTGTCAAACAAAAAAATAACCAATTATGGTGTTTCGCCGATCGGGAGGCCGAATTGGGCGGCCTGGCTGCTGAAGGTGTGCCTGAGCCCGACCGGTTTCCCGGGCGTTTGGCCAAGCGCGACCGGCACCTCGAACAGCACGCCGGAAACCTGGCACGGACCGTCATCTTCGCAGAAGTAGGCGATCGCCTCGACGCGCACGAGGCCGCCCTCGGCATTGTCCATCAGCGTCAACGGGATGCGGATCGCAGCGTTCCCCTTCAGCGCACCGGCGGCTTTGGCTTCGCTGATGAGGACCGGCGATTTGTCGTCGGCGATCACCTGCCAGCGGCTGCCGGCGTCCTCGGTGAAGTGATGGCCGGCGGGGAGCGAGAGGCTCAGCATCAGCACGCCGTCCTTGCCCTTGGCCAAGCGCAGCGGCTCGGTGCGAATCGTCGGCGTGCCGGGCAGGTCGGCCAACCGGAGACTGCGCGGCGCGACCGGTTTGCCGGCGGCGGGAACATCGGTGAGCTGGAGCGTGGTCACGTCGAGCGACGCGAGATCGACGACGCGGATCGAGTGGTTGTTCGTGTCGGCGACGAACAGCCGTTTGCCCCGCGGGCCAAGCGCGAAGCCGGACGGCTCGGAGAATTGCACGTCCAGTCCGTTGCCGTCGCGGAGGCCGGGCTTGCCGGAGCCGATCCAGCGCCGGACCTCGCCGGTTTTCGGGTCGAGCAGCTTGAGCCGGTGATTGTACGTGTCGGCGACGATGACCTTGTTTTCCTTCGCCCACCACTGGACGCCGAGGACGTGTTGCATGCGGGCTTTTTCGCCGACGCCGTCCGTGTCGCCGAACGCGAACAGGTTGCGCGGCTGGGCATTCTCGCCGCCGGCGATGGTGCGGGTGGCGCCACTCGTCAAGTCGATCGCGCGCACGGTGCTGCTCTCGCTGTCGGCGACGAACAGGTCGCCGTTGCCGACGGCCAGGCCGGACGGCTGCGCCCACGCGGCGAGCAGTCTGTCGGCGCGGTTGAGGTTTTGCTCGGAGCCGTTGCCGCTGTAGTTTTTCGCGATTTTTTTGCCGAGGTCGTACGACCAAATCTGGTGTGTTCCGGCCATGGCGATGAAGACTTGGCCGCCCTCGACGAGCACGTCCCATGGCGTGCTGATGGGTTGCTCGCGGCCGCTCCTGCCGCCGTTGTAGTCGCGGCCCTGCGTGCCGTTGCCGGCGAGCGTAGTGACGCGCCTGGCCTTCGTGTCGACCACGCGCAGCGCGTGATTCTCGGCGTCGGCGACGTACAGGCTGCCATCGTGATAGGCGAGTCCCTGCAACCGGAAAAATTGCGCCTCGTCGTAGCCGCCGTCGGCCAGGCCGATGCGGCCGGAGCCGATGGTGTCGATGAACCTGCCGTCGAGGTCGGTGACGACGATGCGGTGGTGGCTCGAGTCGCTGATGAAGAGCCGTTCACCCTCGGTGTCGATGGCCAGTTTGCCGGGGTAGCGCAGCGGTGAGTCGATGCGCAGTTTGTCCTTCTCCGGCGACATCGGGATGGGGTCGTGCCGGAAAATATCTTTCGGGTAAAATGCGAGCGCGGCGGTGATGCAGGCGTCGATCAACTCCTTGTTGCCCTCGCCGGAGACCATCAGCATGAGGTTGCCCTTCGGTCCGACAACGGCCATCGACGGCCAACTGCGGACACCGATGCGCTGCCACATGTGCATCGTGTCGTCGTTCACTACAGGGTGGGCAATCTCGTAGCGCAGCACGGCGTCGCGGATATTTTCGGACACCTTTTCGTTGTCGAACTTGGCCGAGTGCACGCCGACAAACGCGACGGGATAACCGGCGTAGCGCTCCTCCAACTCGGCGAGATCGGGCAAAATGTGGATGCAGTTGATGCAGCAGTAAGTCCAGAAATCGAGCACGGTGATTTTGCCGGCGAGCTGCTTGCCGAAGGTCAGCGGCGGCGAGTTGAACCAATCCTTGCCGGCCGGGAACTCGGGCGCGCGGAGCTGTTCGGTCTGCCGATCCACCCGCTCGATGTGGGCCTTGAGTTGCTCGACGCGTGCAGGGAACTGCGCGCTGCGCGGCGGCAGATCGGCCGCCTGGCCAGATGCGGCTAGGCAAGCCAAGGGCAGGGCAATCGAGGCTGCCTTGGCCAAGCGGGAGAGTTGATTGAAAGACGAGTGAACCACGCGTCAAAAGTGCCGCTGGCTGGGGGTGGTTGCAAGAGTGGATTGGCCGTGGCAGCTTGGCTAGGCGGCAATGAAACGACGCAATCAGTTTTCGGTTTGGCTGGCAGCGCTGGGCCTTCTGCTCGGCTTGGCCAAGCCGGCGGCGCAGGAGTATCGGTTGCAAATTGGCCAAGCGGATGAGGGCGGTCACGAGCTGCGATGGGACAACGCCGGCAGGCAGGCCAGGTACACCGTCGAGTACGCGACCGGTTTGGCCAGGCCGCAGTGGAGGCCGCTCTCGGCCGGCAGCGCCTGGCCAATCGACACGACGAGTTTCAAGCTGCCGCTGGTAATCGGGGCATCGACGGTTTTTTATCGCGTGAAAATCGAGGGGGCCGACCCGCATCAGGTGCGCTGGTTTGCCACTGAAATTTCACCGCACCCGAAAAACAAGTCCAACGGCTACCCCGATCCGGAGTTGGCGGTGTCGTTCGACGACGACTCGATCATCGTCGAAAGCAACGGCATCCCGACGTTCGAGTTTGTCACCACGACGCCGAACGGGTTGCGCGGGCAGAACTTCGATTGGGAGATACCTCGTTTCCCTGAACCAGCGGATGAGCTGACGCAGATTCCGCTGCTCGGCACGGTGGCGATCACGACGGCGGGGCTGCCAATCTACGGGCCGAACGAGGCGCAGATTCCGCATCCGTACGGCGACCCATACATCAACGGCATCCTCGACTACTGCCACGGCCACACCGGTGGGCAGGCGGACTATCATTTTCACTTTGCACCGACCTGCATGTTTGAGGCGCCGGACGGCACGGAGGAGCATTACAACATCATCGGCTTCGCGCTGGACGGCTACCCGATCATCGCGCGCTACAAGGGCGTTCACGGCGAGACCGGCGACGAGGCGTTCGGTTGGCAGGAGGTCAGCGGCTACGAGCCGGACGCCGACTATCGGGAGGAGGTCATCGAGGGGGGCGCCAATTCCACCTACGCATGGGACAATTATAATTACGAGGCCAAGCGCAAGGGGCGCACGCTTGATGAATGCAACGGTCGCGCCTTGGACAAGGTGGAGCTAGCAAGCGGCGCGACGTTCGACGAGGTAAGTTTCTTCGGTTTTGACTACGGCTATTTTGTCACTGCGGAGTTCCCGTATTTTTTAGCCAAGTACCACGGCACGCCCAATGCGGCTGGTGGAGGCGGCCAACCGGGAGGCGGAGGCGACCCACCCGGCGGCGGGGGTGACGGAGGCGTTATCCGAGTGACTCCCGGGAGCGGTTCGGTGGGGAAACGGTTGACAGTGACCGTGACGTTAAACGGCAACGCCCGCCCGCCGTTGCCGCCGACGCACATCCGGCCCTCGAGAGTGAGCGTGGGGACGATGCGCCTGACCGGGCTTTCGCGGACATCGCGCACCAGCATTCGCGGCACACTGCGAATACCGGCCAACGCCGAAAAAGGGAAAAGAGACGTGACGGTGGTTTTCCCGGGGCCACCGGGACGCGGGGATGTCAGCTTCGTTGGGGATGACTTGTTCGAGGTGAAGTAGCCCGAACAGGGCAAGGGCTGGGAAAACCCAATATCGAACACCGAACAAGGAAGTCGAAGGACGAAGTGCGCGGCTCCCTCTCCCAGCGGGATAGGGCAGGGGCGAGGGAGAGAATAAGCGATTCTTGTAGAGGCCTCGAAAAGGGCAAGCGCACAAAAAGAGCCCCCGCCCAGTCATTGCGACCGGACGAGGGCCAACCCGATGAAAACACACCGTACCCCACAAGGAGTACGATGAGTCACCCCATACGTCCGCCGACTGGATATGCTTCAATTTTTTTTGGTATTTTTGTTTTTCACCGCCGTTGACGGCCCGGCCCGGTCTTTTTAGGCTCCGCCGCCCAGGATGAAACTGATCATTTTAGCCGCCGGATACGCCACTCGCCTATACCCGCTAACGCTCAACCAGCCCAAGCCGCTGCTGCCGGTCGCCGGCAAGCCAATGGTCGATCATGTTTTGGCCAGCCTCGGGGCGATCGACGCCATCGACGAGGCGTTCATCGTGACCAACGAAAAATTCGCCGGCCATTTTGAGGCGTGGGTCGGCAGGCGCGACACGTCCGGTTTTGCCGCGCCGGTGCGGGTCGTGAACGACCATTCCACCGGGGACGACAACAAACTCGGCGCGATCGGCGACCTGCATTTGGTCTTGAAAAGCCAAGGCATCGACGACGACGTCATCGTGGTTGCCGGCGATAATTTGTTCAGCGACAAACTTGGCGATTACGGCCGGTTGTGCGCGGAGAAGAACGCCCCCGTGCTCGGCGTGTACGACGTCGGCAGCCTGGAGGAGGCCACCAAGTACGGCGTCGTCGAGCCGGATGCCGACGGTTGCATCTCCAGTTTTGAGGAGAAACCGGCTGCGCCAAAGTCGACGCTGATCGGTATCGCGCTTTATCACTATCCCAGGGCGGTGCTGCCACTCATCGACCAATACCTCGCCGACGGAAACAACCCCGACCAACCCGGTCGGCTGATCCAGTGGCTCTACCCGCGGATGCCGGTTTACACGTGGAGCGTGCCCGGCACGTGGTACGACATTGGCTCGAAGGAAACCCTCGAGGAGGCCGACGGAATTTTCTCCGCAAACCATGCTTAAACCAAAATGAAAACCAAGTTGATCCCACTGTTGTTCGCGACATTGCTCGCGCTACCCGTGCTTGGCCAGGCGCAGAACACCAAACCCAAGCGACCCAACCCGATGGCCCCGATCAGGGACGTGGCCGGTTTGCCGCGCGTGCTGCTCATCGGCGACTCGATCTCCATCGGCTACACGCTGCCGACGCGCGAGTTGCTCAAGGGCAAAGCCAACGTGCACCGCATCCCCACCAACGGCGGCCCGACGATTCGCGGGTTGGTGCAGATCGACTCATGGCTCGGCGACGGCAAGTGGGATGTCATCCATTTCAACTGGGGTCTGCACGACTTGAAATTCATGCCGCACGGCAAACGGCAAGTGTTGCCGGCTGCGTACGAAAAGAATCTCGACTCACTCGTTCGCCGCTTGAAGCAAACCGGGGCCAAGCTCATCTGGCGCAACACCACGCCGGTGCCCGAGGCCAAGGTTCGTCCGCGGCGCATCCCGTCAGACGTCGTGAGCTACAACGCCGCCGCCAGGCGCGTGATGCAAAAGCACGGCGTCCCGATTCACGGCCTGTACTCGTTCGCGCTCGCGAGGCTGGAGAAGATCCAGCTGCCGGCCAACGTGCACTTCACGCCGGGAGGCTCGGCCATCCTGGGCGGCGAAGTGGCCAAAGTCATCCTCGACGCGTTGAAATGAACCGGGCCGCAGAAGAGGAATAAGGACACGGATTTCACGGGTTTACACAGAGTTTGGAGTTTGATTTTCTTTGAACACCTATGAAATCCGTGTCCCAAAATTGATCCTGTAACTCCCTCAGCGGCCCTGCGATTTCTGCGTTTCATTCCAGAAATTACCGATCGTTCGCCGTTCCAAAAAAAAGCCTGCCCTTGGCCAAGGCTTCGCGATAGCCTCCCCGGATGATCGCAAACACTCGATTCCGGGGGTT
>Ga0209554_1001796_pt1 | contig 15816 bp, 16 predicted proteins | sample MarorgKNORR_S2LV_5_FD_188221 | JGI IMG/M metagenome (GOLD analysis project Ga0209554, IMG submission 188221) | Marine microbial communities from the Southern Atlantic Ocean, analyzing organic carbon cycling - Bottom_A/KNORR_S2/LV (SPAdes) (version 2) | ecosystem: Environmental > Aquatic > Marine...
GACGCCGACAGGCGCTCCCCAAACTCCGCCAAGGGCTGGACGATGGCGCCGCTGATGGATTCGGCCGGAGATTCGGCGGTAATCTCCGGTCCCAGGCTGATAGTCGTGGCCGTGAAGCCATAGTCGTAGTCCATAAAATTCTGTACAACTCTCTAACCGGCTATCTTCAGCCGAGGTTAAGCACGTTTTCCCGCCGCCGAAACGCTAATTGCCAGCGATTGCAGGCCGCAGGCCAAGGCTTGGCGAAACGGCCTCGTACGCCTGCGCCGCCTGGTAGAGTAAGGGTTCCTCGAAGGGACGTCCGATCAACTGGACACCGATGGGCAGACCGCCCTCGGTGAATCCGCAAGGAATGGACATGGCGGGCAGCCCGGTGGAGTTGCTGGGGCTGGTGCATCTTGACGTCATGCCAGCTCCGGGGCCCCTGACGGGATAATCAGCGCCCGCGATGTTGACGGTTTCCGAGCTGATGGGCCAGGCCGCGACGGGGGCCGATGGCGTGACCAGGAAGTCCACGTCCTGAAGGACTTTCGCATACTCTTCTTTGATGATGCGCTGCACTTTCAGGGCTTTGGAATAGTCTCTTCCCAGAATGAATTGGCCGGCCAGGGTCCGGTACAGAACGGTGGGTCCGTAGTCATCCCGCCCCCTGTCGATCAACGGCTCGTGGGTCACGATGCTATCCGCCATGCCCGCTATGCGCATCGCCCCGGCGTATTTCATGCTGGGCAATGCCACTGGGCGGACTTCCACGCCCAGCTCTGCCATGGCGTCGATGGCCAGACGGACGGCCGCTTCTACTTCCGGGTCCAGCATGTCGAAGTAGTAGTCGCTGGGCACGCCCATCTTGAGTCCGCTGAGTCCCCGATCCAGGAATTCCGAGAAGTCGGGGACGGGCACGGGCACTGTGCTGGGGTCCAGAGGGTCGTACCCGGCAATAGCTTGGAGTACCAGAGCACTGTCGCTGACCGACCGTGTCATGGGGCCGATGTGGTCGCCGTTGAAACTGGTGACCTGCAGGCCCCGCTGGCTCACTCGCCCGTAGGTCTGCTTCATGCCAACCACGCCGCAAAAGTTGGCCGGGCCTCGCACCGAGCCGCCCAGGTCAGTGCCCAAAGACGCGAACGTCACACCGGCGGCCACGTTAGCGCCCCCTCCCCCACTGGATCCTCCCGGAATGTGGTCCAGGTTCCAAGGGTTGTGCACCGCTCCATAGTGGAGGTTGTTGGAGGTGGGTCCGGCGGCAAACTCCTCCAGGTTCTCCTTACCCAGGATGATGGCCCCGGCTTCTTTCATCCTTGTGACCACCAATGCGTCCTCTTCCGGCACATGGTCGGCCAATACCTTGGAGCCAACGGTGGTCTTGATGTGGGCGGTGGCGATGTTGTCTTTGATCCCGATGGGAATACCGTGCAGTGGCCCCCGGTACTCCCCCCGCATCAGCGCCGCTTCTTGCTCCTTCGCTTGGGACCTCGCTTGATCGTGGAGCAAGGTGATGAACGAGTTCAGTTTGGGCTGAAGCCGATCGGCCTGCGCCAAAGCGGCCTCGGTTAGATCTACCGGAGAGATTTCCTTGGCTTTGATCCTCGGCGCCAGTTCCGAAATAGTAAGTGAGAGCAGATCAGAGTCAGCCATCAGTTTTCACCGCCTTCGTCAGCATGAAGCAATCGGCCGGACATGATGTCCGAAAGGTCCAGGTCTCTCAGTTTTTCCACTTCCGCCAAGTAGCCGTTCAGCGCGGGGGCTACCAGGTCCAACTCCTCGTCCGATATCTCAAATCCGTGATAGTCGCGAATCATCGCTTTCAGGGTTTCCTTCTCGATCGGCATGTTCGTCACCTGCCTTCGTCTTGAATCAAGTTTAGGGAGTGTAAGCTAGGCTGGGGATGAGCGCAACGGTTGGTTTAGGTGCAGATTGACTGGCCCCAATGCCGAAGTTAGAATTCGGCCACCGGGTGATTCCTGTCATTCCGACCGTAGGGAGGAATCTGGGGATGCGTGGAACCACACCGCCCCAGATTCCTCATCGCCCGGCTCATCGGAATGACATGAGGCATCTCTACCTGGAAAGTGTACAAGGATGACGACGCCCACGAGGAGATAGTCCAAAACATGTCAAAAGCTCGAGATCGATTCCGAGAAGTCCTATCCCGGCCCGACTGCACCCTAGCGGCCAACATTTTCGACCCTCTATCGGCCCGCATCGCCCATATGTTGGAATATGAAGTCTGCTTTCTGTCCGGGTCGGTCGGTAAGGTAGCTAATTTGGGAGTCCCGGACATCGTTCTGTACAACTCATCAGACTCGGTCGACCATTGCCGTCGTATCATGCGCATGGCGGACGTAAGCCTGATGTTGGACGGCGAGGAAGGCTTCGGCAACGCGGTTAATACCATGCGCACCGTTAAGGAATTGGAAGCCGTGGGTGTTTCGGCCATCGAGATTGAGGACAATAACGCCCGCACCCGGTTCGATTCATGGGACCCTGGGCTGGCTTCCCAAGCCGAGCAGGTGGGGAAGCTGGAAGCGGCGGTGGCCGCCCGCAACGACCCCGGTACCGTTATCGTAGCCCGCACCTCCGCCCTGACCTATTGCCCCGTGGACGAGGCCTTGGACCGGATCAACGCCTATTCGCAAACCGGTGTCGAGGCGGTCAGGCTAACCGGCCTCAAAACCAGGGAGCAGCTTGAGGCGATACATCGAGCAACCCCGCTGCCCTTGACCGTGTTGAGCCCGCCGGAGGAAATGAGGAACGATCCTGCATTCATGGCCGCAAACGGTGTGAGAATCGTGATGGCCGGCAACCCCGCTTTCGGAATGGCGGTGAAAGCCGTTTACGACTGCTTCAAGCACCTGAAGGACGGTGGGGATGTGGCAGACCTGGCCTCAAACGAGGCTTCACCTGCGTTGTTGCGGGAGGTCAACCGGACCGATGAGTTCATGCAGATGCAGGAGCTGTACCTGCGGTCCTAAGGAAGCCGGACGACTTCCTCTCTAATCTCCTCCTTCGCAATGGGAAGGAGATTTCCATCCCCTCTTTACGAGGGGAGTTAGAGCCTGTACTTAGCGCAGCAGAAGGGATGGGGTGCTAGGGTCAGGATCCAGGACTTTCTTCAACCTCGATCCGGAGGTCGCTGGCCAAAACCTCCAGATTGAATCCCTCGTCTTTTTCGGTTCTTAAGTCAAAGTAAAGAATTGTGTGGGCGATGATTAGAAATGGCGCCATGATAATCGTGCCTATCGTCGCCCCTGCAACTGGGATGAAGCCAACCAGCAAGCCGATTATCCCGCCTAAGATTCCAAACAAGATCCCCGCGACGAAAAAGATTGAGGCGACCCGTGACCAACTGCCACGAACCAACTCCGCGCTTCGAGACATGGCTGCCCGGGGTCCTAGTTCCTCCACTGAAGCGGTTTGAAGGATGAACAACCATAGTCCCCCGTATCGTATGGCGAAAGGAATTCCAAGCACGGTTATCCACATCAGGAGCAAAGCGAACCCGGAGAGAATCAATGCACCAAGCCTTGGGGAAAATCTTTTTAAGGAAAAGTAATACGCGACTTCTACCTGTATCGGCCTCCGGAGGAATTGCTCGGATATCCCGTGGATCAAGGCGCCTTGCTTCAGGATCCATGCCAGCGCTACAAGAAGCGATTTCGCCAGGTAATTAAATATATAACTGATCCAAACTGAGGCCGATGGAATTTCCGCCCAAGGAAATTCCATCGGGAATTCGTTTGATCTGAATAAGAGCCAGGTCAACATGCCCAAGGGGATCTGTACAATGGCGGCGATCGCTAGGAAGCCGAATGCGTTACGCCGGTACATGCCAAGCGTTTCTGAAAGAATCTTGCCGAGCGTGAACGGCCCTATTGGGCTAACTTTCATGGCTACGCCGCGTCCGGCGACTCAAAGGTCCGGGCCATCGGATTAAACATGCAGCCTTCCACGAAGATGTCGAAAAAGTCAGGCGTAGACTCCAATTCGACGTGCTCTACACGCCGCACCAACTCCTCTGCTGTCCGCCGCATCTTGCCGGAGATGAGCATCAGCGTGGCGCCCTCCAGTGACGCATTGCCCATCTTGGTAATCTTGCCGGGAGGAAAATCGGCGATGAAGCCGATCTGCATCGCGTTGTCCACGTTGATGTGGTTAGCGAAGGCGCCCGCCAGATACAGCCGGCTGATGTCCTTCAGGGGCGCTCCGTAGTTTCTCAAGACGATGTACTGGCCCGAATAGTTGGCCGACTTGGCCTGGGCTAGGGCGCTGATGTCGGCGCGTGTTAGCGACATTCCTTGTTCCGGAGCGAAGAAGAACTCGTTTCCGCCGTCGAGAAACGCGCCTAAATGGTTCATTTGACCGCCGGACCTCAGTTGGGCTAAAAGGTCCACCAACCCCGAGCCGCAGATCCCCCGAGGTTCAACCCCGCCGATAGTCCGGCAATTGGCGCGGCCATTCACCAATTCCACCGATTCCACTGCGCCGTCGTAGCTGGGCATTCCGAAGGTGATCTGCCCGCCTTCAAATGCCGGACCCGCTGGGCAGGACGCGGCCATCATGCGGTGCCGATTGCCGATGACCACTTCGGTATTGGTGCCCACGTCGACCAGCATCACCACATCGTCAGTCTGGTCCATGCCAACGGCCAGGAGGTCGGCGGCGACGTCCGCTCCCACGTGACAGCCGATCAAAGGACCGCCGTAAACGTTGGCATCGGGGTGTACCCGCAGGTCCAGGTCTCCCGCTCGCACGTTCAGGGCGGTGGTGGCCCGCTTGCCTTCGTGGAACTCTATCTCGGTTGAAGACTGGTAGGGTCTCTCGCCAATGGATTGCACGTCGAGGCCAAACAGCAGGTCCCGCATGGTGGAATTGGCCACCACGACCACTTCGTAGATGCGGCGGCGGTGGAAATCTAAACTGCGGGCCATTTCCCCAATCTCAAAATTTATGGCGGACAACATCACCTGCCGCAACTCGCCTTGGTTAGGGCCGCCGTCATAGGCGATGCGGTTCATTACGTCGCTGCCGCCGAACTTTTGAGGGTTTTCGAAGGACGCGGTGTGTATGGTGACGCCTGATTCCAAGTCCACCAGGTTCATCGCCACGGTGGTGGTGCCGACGTCGATGGCCAACCCATAAATGCTGCCCTGATAGCGGCCGGTCTGGCGGCCGTTGAACAAGACGGAATCTCCCTCACGCACGGTCAGTGGGTCCGGGTCTATGTCGCGATGGACGGATCGAGTGAGGATTCTCGGCTGGCGGCGCAAGGGAGCGAACTCGACGTCCGCGCCGGGGACCGCGATAGATGCCTGGCAGGCCAACCGGTAGTTGCCGCTCAGGAAAGATTCAGCCTTGGTGGGAGGACTCAGGCCCTCCATGCCCCGCCTGATCTCCACGATGCATTCGTGGCAATCGCCCACCCTGCCGCAGGAGGTAGGTACCCTGACTCTTACTTCGTCGGCGTAGTCGAAGATCGTGCGTCCGGCGGTTAGCTCAATGACTTGGCCGGAGTGATGCAGGGGAGACATGGCGGTATTGTAGCATCGAGATTCGGAGGGGTTTAATCGCGGCGTAAATGTTCCCCTCGTTACGCGCTCCCCATCGCGATGTAGGGGCAGGTTTTAAACCTGCCTCTACGGTCATCGATAGATTCGTTGGCTATGCGGTGGGCGGCAGCGGAGGACGGACGTTAGAGCCTCATTCAGATGTTTTTTCGGCTTCCCAGGCTTCACGATAATCTAGGTCGTCGCTGCCCAGACAGACCGGCAAGTCGTCCCCAGCGGGTGGGTGTGACTGGTTGCGGCAGCCGAAATTGGCGGTGCACAAGTCTTGGGCATTCTTGTAGGGGCATCGCCAGGTTGAAACCTCGTTGGCGGTTTCCCCGATCCCCTTCAGGATGTCCTGCAGCCGGGCCATGCTGGCCTGGACGCGGGCTTTGTCTACGCTATTTTCCACAGATCTGATTCCTCAGGTCGCGGCCGGCGCCGCTTCGGGAATCTCTTCCAGGCCCAACAATCGTTTGGCCAGTGTTACACAGTCCATGGCGTCCTTACCGTAGCCGTCGGAGCCCATGTCGTCGGCGAATTCTTGATTAAGGGGGGCGCCGCCCACCATTATCCTGACTTCGTCGCGCATTCCGGCGTCCTCAAACGCCTGGATGGTCCGGCCCATGTTGGGCATGGTGGTGGTGAGCAGGGCCGACATGCCCAGCACTTGAGCGCCGTGCTCCAAGACGGCATCTATAAATTCTTCGGGTTTGGTGTCCACCCCCAGGTCGTGGACGGTGAACCCGGAGCCGCGAAGCATCATGATGCACAGGTTCTTGCCTATGTCGTGCAGGTCTCCTTTGACCGTTCCCATGACCACGATGCCTAGGGGTTCGATGCCGGATGCGGAGAGGATCGGGTCTAGGTAGACCATGCCGGCCTTCATGGCCCGGGCGGCTACCAAAACTTCCGGCACGAATATGATGTTATCCCGGAACTTGATCCCCACCACCGCCATGCCGGCGATAAGGCCGTTGTCTAGGATGGTCTCCGCGGAATAGCCCTGGCCAAGGGCCTCCTGGGTGAGCCGGTCAACCTCAACGTTTTGGCCGGTTATCAGGTCATAGGCGATCTGCTGCATCAGGGCGTCCGATTCGTCGAACAGTCCCCGGATATGTCTAAGCTCGGCCGGGTTGGACACGTGGCCCAACTCCTGCTCCAAGCCATCGTTCACTATGGTCACGTTGCGTTCTCCATTCAGGGTTTCAAGGTCTGCAAGGCCTAGTTCAACATTCAGGTGGAAGTGACTATTGTCATTCCGATCCTTCGGCGGAAGGAGAGGAATCTGGGGATGAGGGGGCCGCCCTACCCCAGATGCGTCGCCGCTGCGGCTGGCTCAGCGTGACATTTGCGCACCAATTGCAGGTCGTCGAATCCGGTCAATCCACAACAATTAGCTGATTTCGAACCTAGCTGTGCTCCTCGGTCCATGCCTTAACCGCTAGAGGAATCTCGATCAGGTTTTCCAGTTTGGTGGCCAAGGGCACGGCGCATTCGGGGGCAATCATCTGCACTCCGGCGTCCAGGCACCGGTACACTTCTTTGCGGACCTCCTCCGGGCCACGGGCGTACAGGGTTTCCGGGTTGTTGATGTTGCCCACCAATCCTATGCGCCCGCTGACAACATCCATGGCCTGCTGGGGGTCGTTCTTGGAGTCGAAGTGAAAGCTGGACATGCCGGTTTGGGCGATGTAGTCCATGCGGTCCAGAGTGTTGCCGCAGATGTGCAGGATCAGGGGCACCTTGAGCCGCTCGGCCATCTCCTGATGAATCTCCATCAAGAACTTACGGTAGTACTCGCCGCTGACCAGGTCGCCGGTGGCATGGTCCGGGAAAGTCAGGGCGTCGGCCCCTGCTGCTATCTGCGCCTCGCCGAACAGCACCGAGATCTCTTTCAGCTTGTGCATACACCGCAGCACCATGTCCGGGTCGTCGACGGTCATCAGGAGGAAATTTTCCACCCCGAAAACGTGGTAGGCCAGGGTCCAAGGACCCATGGTCTTGCCGATGACCGCCACCCGGTCGCCGAACTCTTGCTTGAGTAGCTCTATCGACTTGGTGATGGCCAGATTGTCCCGGTGTTCCAGGAACCCAGGCGGAATGTGGATGTCTTCCAACCCCTTCCATATCGGATTGGCCATCCGTACCGTGGGCCAATTGTCCTTGTCTTCCCACTGCATGTCGCAGCCCAGGGCCGAAGACTCCTGGATGATGGTGAAGTAAGGCATCACTGAATCGAAGCCCAGCTCGGTGTGGCCCGTGGCGGCCAGCCGGGCGGCCAATTCCGGGTCGCGGCAAGCGTCGGGGAAGGGCGCGTCGGTCAGGTCCATCAGGTCCACGGTGGCGACGTTGGTGGGATTTGCCACGGGGGTGCGGTCTACCGGCTGCATCGCCAGGGCGTTCATCACCCGTTCCCGGGGGGTCATGGTTTCTACGAATGCCATGGCATCTCCTCTTAGGGCGTCCATCTTCCCATCAGGGTGGTTCGACAAGCTCACCACGAACGGGGGGAATCCGTTCCGGGGACAATCCGTTCGCCCTGAGCTTGTCGAAGGGCCGGGACTTGTGTCCTTACCAGATTTCGAACCGGGTCTAGGTGGCCGAGAAGCCCAGGGTGCTGGTGGTCATCTGACCTCGCATAGCATCCGCTTCCATCATGTTTTCCACGGCGCTGATGTTCCGGGAATAGGGCATCAGTATTCCCATGAGACGGTCGTGGCGTTGGCCGCAGGGAAACGCTACTTCCGCGTCGCCCACCTTTTCCATCTCGCCGTACCTCACAAACCCAGCCACCACCAAACGCAACCTGGCGGGGATGCTGGGAGCCTCGCCGGTGGCCGAGATTTCGTAAACGCAACGGCCCGCCGATTCTTGCCCCGCGACGCTCAGAGTGAGCTTGGTTTTTGTGTCCCGGATCGACAGGCCGTCGCCCTCCGGGGAAAAATCCGGGCTTTTGCCCACTGCCTGAGCCAGCAGGAATCTAAGGGCTCGTAGATGCAAGTCGCCACAAAGGAATCTGATCTGGTCGTGGGTGTCTTCTATCGGTGTCAGTCCGCCCAGAGCAACGAATTGGTCGCGGATAGCGGCAATCCTTTCCTCCAAGCCAGGTTTGTTACTGAAGCTCCACAGGGTGCATACGCCATCTTTCAGATACAGGCCGACGCTGATGTCGTGAAAATGGGGGTCCATGGACACCAATTCCAGGCACTTACCGTACTCATCAATCACTTGAGCCACGCTGGGGCGGCTGGCGCTGGTCATGGCCGCACCAGGCTTGCCACCGACATCTTTAACGCCCGAATGTGTTCCGGTCCCGTCCCACAACAACCTCCGACGATGTTGACGCCCATCTCGGCCAGTGCCTTGAATCGATCTGCCATGAACTCCGAGGATTCGGGATAGACGATCTCGCCTTTTTTCAGCGTCGGGATCCCCGCGTTGGAGTGGATCAACAATGGGGCGCTGGTTGCTTCCCGCATCGCCGCGGCAACCTCCAGCATGATGTCGATGCCGTTGCCACAGTTGGAGCCCACCACGTCGGCCCCGGCGTCCAGCAGCCCCTCCACCGCCTGTTCCGGAGTAACTCCCATCATGGTGAAGAACCCCCTTGGCCCTTTGTCGAATACCATTGTGGCGATCACCGCCAAACCGGTGTTTTCTTTGGCCGCTTGGATGGCTAATCGAGCCTCTTCCAGCGCCGTCATGGTTTCGATCACCACACCGTCGGCCCCGCCTTCCTCCAACGCCACCATCTGCTCGGTAAAGGCGTCCAGCATCTCCGGCTCTGATACTTCGCCCAAGGGTTCGAGAAATTCTCCGGACGGTCCCACTGAGCCGATGACGAAGCCGCCGGCCGGCGCTTGACTCCGGGCATGCTCCGCCGCCAAACGGTTGAACTCGGTCACCTGGTCCCCGTAGCCGTACTTGGTCAACATGAACCGGTTCGCTCCGAAAGAGTTGGTCAAGACCATCTCGGAACCGGCGTCGAAGTAGGCTCTGGCCATTCCTTGGATCACCTCAGGATGACTGGCGTTGAACTCTTCGGGGCAAGCGCCGGGTTCCAGGCCGTGGGTCTGGAGGTAAGTCCCGGTAGCGCCATCGGAGATCAGCACTTTCCCGCTGGTCAGCCTTTCCAGGAACCTATTTAGACGTTTTCCGGTCTCGCTCAATCTGTCCAACCACCTGATGCCCAGTCGATCTGGTTCGATTGTAAACCGTTACGAGTCTGGGTATGATTCTACTGCGGCGAGGCGTATCCGGCGCCGGTATCCGCGTGCCCGCGTTTTACGACTCTAACCGATTGCTAATTGTAGACGATTCGGCGGGCTTTAGCACTTGGAGGTGACACGATGGTGGACCGAGACGAACTGCTGCATCGGGCGGCGTGTCTGGTCCCGGCGCTACGAGAGCGAGCGGCCCACACCGAAGAGCTGCGCCAGATCCCCCAAGAAACCGTGGACGACTTTCATACTTCCGGCATCTTGCGGGCGTCTCAGCCGGCGCGGTTCGGTGGATATGAGATTGACTATCCCGTGGTGCTGGACATCGCCGCCGAATTGGGACGGGGTTGTGGCTCGAGTTCTTGGTGTTACTCCATATGGGCCAGCCACAACTGGTTGGTAGGAATGTTTCCGGAGAAAGGTCAAAAAGAGTACTGGGCCGATTCTGCGGACGTACTGTCGTCTACGTCCTTCAATCCCACTAGGGCCAAGGTAGACGCTGCTCCAGGCGGCTACAGGCTCAGTGGACATTGGGACTTTTCCAGCGGCTGCGACGCCGCCGATTGGGCCATGCTGGGGGGTATGACGGCCGATGGGTTGCGCTGGTTCTTAGTCCCCCGTAGCGACTTCACGATTGAAGATACCTGGTTCGTCTCCGGTATGCGGGGAACCGGTAGCAAGGACATCGTCATAGAGGAGACCTTCGTGCCAGAGCACCGGGTGGGGAACGTGGCGGCCATGCGGGAGGGACAGTCCCCGGGACGCAGCCTGCACGGCAGCTGTAATTACCTGATCCCTTACAGCTCAATGCTCTCTTATACCTTGGCGGCGCCCGTTTTGGGCATGTCACAAGGAGCGGTGGACGTATTCGAGGAGCAGGTGATGGGACGGGTGACCTACACCACCGGAGACAATTTGGGTGAGAACCCGTCGGTTCATATCCGTTTATCCGAGGCCGAGGCGGAGGTCCACTGTGCCCGCCTGATCATGAAATACGACGGTGAAGAGCTGTTCGGACAGATCCGCCGGGGAGAGATGCCCTGGATCAACCAGCGGGCTCGGTACCGCCGGAATCAAGCCTACGTGGCCAAACTTGCCGTGCGGGCCGTGGACCGGTTATTCGAAGCCAGCGGCGGCCACGTCCTCTTCAACTCCAACCCCATGCAGCGCTTCCACCGCGACGCCCACGCCGCCTCCCACCACTTCGGCATCCACTGGGAGACCCAGGCAGAGGAATACGGCCGGGTCAGGCTAGGTCTGGAACTGAAGAACCCGGGCAGGATCTGATGCAAGGCCCGGTTGATCCCCGCCGCCCTAGCAGAAGTTCTAATTCGGGCGCGGGATGATGGCATCGGTCTTGCTGAGGAGTTGGGTGGTGGCGTCAAGCATGTGCCACAAGGCCAAGAGCAGAACGCCATGATGCCCAGAGAATTGCAAGCTGGTCAGATCAGCTAGGATGTCGTTCCATTCACCGGACAGAGCGGCAGCGAATGCGACCAATGCGATGACGATGCGGGTTGACGGATGCCCTAGAAAAGATCGGATCGACTTCATTTTCTATTTCCCCCTTCTCGCTGCGATTCCTGTAGCCAGTTAGCCCGAACCGGTCTCTAGCGGACTACCTGCACCTTCTCCCGTTCTATGAGATCCCAATCGATCTCGTAGCCCAAGCCCGGTTGCTCCGGCGCGTATACCAATCCCTGGCCATCAACCTCTACGTCCTCCACCAGACCGAACTTGTTGGCGCCGCTGGAGGGAAATACCTCGTAGTAATCGCAGTTGTTCATCGCCATGATGACGTGCAGGTTGGCGACGTTGTTCAGCGAATTACCCCCGTGGTGTATCTCGCACTTCATGCGGAACGCTTCGGCCAGGTGAGCGATTTTGATCAGGGGAGTGATCCCGCCGGTAACCGCAACGTCCCCGCGCAATTTGTCGGTAGCCCTCTGTTCTATCCACTGGGCCATGCCATAAAGCCGTCCAGGAGCGTACTCCGTGGATAGGATGGGAATGTCCAGCCGGCTCTTAAGCTTTACGTAGTTATAGATGTCTTCCTCGGCCAACGGGTCTTCGTACCACAAGTAGTCCAGGTCCTCCACGGCCCGGCCGACCCGCAGCGCATCCTCGTAGGAATACGCCCACATGGAGTCCAGCATCAGGTCCATGGTGTCTCCAACGGCATTGCGCACCACCCGGCAGATCTCTATGTCCTCCTTGGCCACGGCGTGAGGGTGGATCTTATAGGCCGGCCACCCCAGGTCCCGGAAGTGCAGCGCCTCCTCGGCGTAGTCCTCGGGAGTTGCCAGCCAGCCGGAACTGGCGTAAGCCGGTATTCGGTCCCGGCAGGTCCCCAGCAGGCGGTGGATCGGCAGCCCGGCGACCTTGCCCATGATGTCCCACAAGGCGATGTCAACGGCCCCTATAGCGTTGGTGGAAACGGAACGGTTCATCGGCCACATCTTGGTCCAGATGCCCCCGATGTCCATGGGGTTGGCGGCCATCACCATGGGTTTCACGAACTGCATCAGCGGACCCACGAAAGCGTCAGCGCCCTGGCGGGAAGACCCCAGAAAGGCGTGGCCCTCCACGCCGTCGTCGGTGCGCAGAGTCAGCACACCCAGCAGTTTGTCACTGCCGAAAGATGCGGTGGCCGTTTGCCAAGCGGGGCTGTTCCACTTAGACATGGTGACGCTGAAATCCGTAAGTTTCACGTTATTTACTCCTAGAAAGCCATGATATCCAGTACACCGGCGGCTGGCTTGGTGCTACTATACACCAGCCAAATTCGGAAGCTGTCAGCTGTCAGCCATCAGGTAACATTGATCAGGCCTCAACATTTCACTATCGATGATTTCAAAAAGCTGGCAGCTGAACGCTGATGGCTGAATGCTAGGGGAAATGTCTGTCCTAATTGACCATCTGATTTCGGTTAGACATCGTGTTCAGATCTTCCGGTCGTTGCGGCATCGGGACTTCCGATGGTTCTGGCTCAGCACCACCGCCCAAGCGGCGGCCCGAGGGATGCAGTTTTTGATCCTGGGCTGGCTGGTGCTGGTTCTCACCGACTCATCATCTCAATTGGGTCTGGTCGTCTTCCTGTACGGGGTGCCCAACCTGGCATTTGTCCTGTTCGGCGGAATAATCGCCGACCGCATAGACCGGCGCAAGATGTTGATTGGAACCCAGGCCGCCGTCTGCGCGATCATCTTCATCTTGGCAACTTTGAGGCTGGCAGACTCGATAGTGATATGGCACCTGTACGCCGCCACATTATTGCTGGGCACCCTACAGGCCATAAATATGCCTGCCCGGATGGCGATAGTGTCCGATCTGGTGGAGCGGGATGACCTGATGAACGCCGTGGTGCTGAACTCGGCGGTTATGAACTCGGGACGCATCTTGGGTCCGGCCCTGGCTGGAGGCCTTATACAGTTGTACGGTATTGGCGTCGCGCTTTACGTCAACGCATTTTGCTATCTGATCAGCGTTGTGGCCTTGGTGGTGGTCCGGCACGTGTCAGCGATCAGGCCCGGGGGGAAGACTTCTATCCTCGGCGATCTTTTTGCGGGATTGAGATTCTACTGGAAGACGCCGGTCGTATTCACTATGATAACCATTGGGTTTGCCATGGGCTTCTTCGGGATGCCCTACGTTCAAATCCTGCCTGCCTTCGCCAAAGACGTGTTGGGGTCTGGCGCGGGAGAGGCGGGGCTGCTGATTACCGGCGCTGGGGTGGGCTCTTTAGTGGGCACCGTCATACTGGCGTCCCTGGGGGATTCTCCCCACAAGAACCGCGTCTTATTGATCAGCATATTTGGGTTTGGTGTAAGCCTGCTCGTCTTCGCCTGGACCCAATGGTTCTGGGCGACGTGGTTGACCCTATTGTTCGTCGGCATGGGCACCAGCATGATTCCGATGATAACCACCATTCTGCAGCTAACGGTGCCAACCGAGTTCCAGGGCCGGGTATTGAGCCTATGGTATTTGTCTGCCGGGCTGATGTTTGTCGGCGCTTTGCCCATGGCTATGGTGGCGGATGCAGTGAACTGGCCCATCGCCATCACCGGCGGGGCGGTATTTTACCTGTTGATTGCGTTTTGGCTGGGCCTGTGGCGGCCCACTCTTCGGCGACTGAAGGTGTAGTTCCTAAACGGGTATCGCGGGAGGGCGAAATGGTTTGATCTCAATGCCAGGCGATCGAAGGATTCTTCGATAAACGGGAAGCCGGCAGAAAACTTAGCGCCTACCGTAAGTCCGGTCCAAGCAAAACGACGAGTATGTTGCTTGAGGCCGTCAAGCAGAAGGGAGTCGAGGGCAATTCTCTCTTGGATGTGGGCGGCGGCATCGGGGCGATACAGCACGAGTTGCTGAGAGCGGGGGTAGCCCGGGCCGATAGCGTCGAGGCGTCGACGGCCTACATCGATGCCTGCAAAGAGGAAGCGGCGCGGCAAGGCCATGAAGACCGGATAACCTACCATCATGGCGACTTCGTAGACATCGCGCCAAACCTGGAACGCGCGGACATCGTCACTCTGGAAAGAGTGATTTGCTGCTATCCCGATGTGGAGACCTTGGTGGAACTGTCTTCCCGGCTGGCCGACCGGGTTTACGGGTTGGTCTATCCCAGGACGAATTGGGCATCCAAAATCGCGGCACGCCTGTTTAACCTGACAATGTGGCTACGCCGCAGCCCCTTCCGCGTGTTTATACATCCCGACTCTGTGATTGACTGGGTAGCCCGCTCCAACGGTCTGCGGCCCGTCTCACGCCGCAAGACACTGCTATGGCAGGTAGTGATCTACGAACGGTAACCGAATGCCCAGTATGCGCCTGGTGTCTCGCCTGATTGACAGGATATATGTCATTCCGGTCCTTCCGCCGAAGGACTCAGCATGACAAGTTCAGAGCGATGACAGGCTGACAGTGACAGTAATAACATCGGAAGTAAACTAACGAAGTACTAGCCGACGTATCAATAAATTGGACCTAAGGACTAGTCATGGACCTTCCGGCGCACAAATATCTAGAAGGATTGGGGATCGAGCATCAGAGGCTCAGCTTTCCCCCGGATACGGAGAAAGGAGCGGCTGGTGTCGCTCATGCTCTGGGGTTTGAACCGGGCCAAATGGTCAAGACCCTGATTTTTGAGACCGGCGCGGGGGAACGGGTGTTGGTCATGGTTGGAGGCGACAAAAACGGAATTTCAGGCCACCTAAAAAAGGCCATCGGCTCCCGCAACATCAAGCTGGCCGGCCCTGATGCGGTGAAAGAAGTCACCGGATACGAGATCGGGTCTATCCCGCCTTTCCACTGGCAGGCGTCGGGATTCCGGTCTTTTCTGGACGCTTGCCTGATGGATGAAGAAATCCTAGGTGTTGGCGCCGGAGTGTGGGGGAAGGAAATCTTGCTAACCCCGCAAGATCTGGTAACCGCTGTTGGTGCTATCGTCGTGAACCTTACCGATAAGTCGAAGGACGTGTTTTCCCCAAGTCCGGCCGATCCTTGACCGCTGAGTTGCGAAAGCCTGTCTCGTCCTGCTACGCGGGTTGACAGGAACATCCCTGCGGGTTGTAATGCTATCGACCCTGGGACCGCCGGTTGGCGGTGTCCGGCCAACAAGAATACAGCATCGGGAGGAGCGCAGTGGCACGCATAGTATTGGGTATCGGCAGCTCCCACAGCCCCCAGTTAAGCACCGCGTCCGAGGGTTGGCTGGCCAGAGGTGAGAACGACAAACGGCACAAGCAACTGGTGGGGATCGACGGCCAAGTAACCGACTTCGAAGGTTTGATGGAGAAGGCGGACGTCGACCGTATCGCCAAAGAAATCACGCCGGAGAAGATGCTGGACCGTCACGAACGCAATCAAAAGAGCATCGCCAAGCTGTCCAAGGCGCTGTACGAAGCGAACCTGGATATTCTGGTGATGCTGGGCGACGACCAGCAAGAGTACCTGTTAGACGACAACATGCCCGGTATCTGCGTCTTTTGGGGAGACGAGGTCAAAGTCCACGGCGGTCAACCGCTGATAGGCTACTCAGCCGAAGACAG
>Ga0209554_1001800_pt1 | contig 15802 bp, 9 predicted proteins | sample MarorgKNORR_S2LV_5_FD_188221 | JGI IMG/M metagenome (GOLD analysis project Ga0209554, IMG submission 188221) | Marine microbial communities from the Southern Atlantic Ocean, analyzing organic carbon cycling - Bottom_A/KNORR_S2/LV (SPAdes) (version 2) | ecosystem: Environmental > Aquatic > Marine...
ATTCTCGTGCAAGCTCTCGGTCCACTCCGGCTTCTTCTTGGCGGTGAACTTTTTCTTGAATATGATGTGAGCTGCCTTTTTGTCGTTGTCGTTGTTGTACTTGCCGAACAGGATGTTGCGGTCGCCGGCCAGGATGTTGTTCGGCTTGGATTCGTCGGCCCCCTTGCCGAGGAAGTAGCTGTAGCTTAACGTGCCTTTATTATGTTTTTTTGCTGTCCCTTCGCAAAACGGTACAACGTTTTTGCCAGCAGCACCGCGAGCTTTGCCATTCCTAAAACTGTTGGCTTGTAGGCGGTTGCCATCACGCGGGCACCTAATCACTTTGGGGTTGCTCAACTCGTTGGACATTGCCTGCCAGTGCCTGCAACCTTCCAATGCCTTGCCCTTGGGCAGGTATTCGGCGGAACCACCTTCCACTTCCGACACCTGCCACGGGAACCGATCTTGGTTGTCCGTCGCGTAGATGCGAGTGGCGATGCCAATCTGCTTGAGGTTGTTCACACAAGCGATGCGCTGTGCTTTTGCCTTTGCCTTCGCCAATGCGGGCAGGAGCATGCCGGCCAGAATGGCGATGATTGCGATAACGACCAACAGCTCAATGAGCGTGAAGGCCCCAACTTTGTTTTTTTGATAACGCTTCATGATACGGTTCTCGGTTTGATATGTTTTCTTAACAGTTAACACTTCACCTTTTTGGTAAAACGGAGGCGCAGCTTCGTGTCCAATTGAACCGTTGTCAACGCCAAACTCAAAAAAAATTAAGCACTAAAAATGCCATACTTTAGAGGGAAGCATACGGCGTTATTCCGCGTCCGAAGCGACGGTTAAAGGCGTGAAACCCACCCCGATTGAGTGAGGTTCACGCATTGCGAGGGAGCGCACGCGGCGCGCGTGCCGGTCTTGGCGGCTCGCCAAGACTCGTTTCGGCGCCACCGAAACGCACACGCGAGCCGCGTATGCTGCCCTTTGTCCGCCATCACATCGTCGGGATTTTTGGAATGTTTGCGTTGTGGGGGCTTGCGATGCGGGATACAAGCGTGCCGGTGGCAACGAAATTGCTGAAAGCACGCCGGAGGTTTGGCCGGCCCTGGAGCCGCCCATCACCTGATGAATCTTGAAAATCGACTTCTGCGCCTGTTGGGGCGCAAACATTACGTCCCGTCCGGGGCGGATGACATCACCACAAAACTCGAGCTTGGCCAAGCGGAGGCCAAGGATGTGCGGAGTGAATTACGCAACCTTGTGCGCTCGGGCCGGGTGGTGCGGCTGCCCGACAACTGTTTCGCGCTGCCGGGCGACGAGGACTTGGTTGCCGGGCGAATCTTGATGAACCGCCGAGGCGGCGGACGGGTTGTCACCACCGATGCGACGCAGCCGTCGATCGACATCGCGCCCAACGCCGCTCGCACGGCGATGCACAACGACCGCGTGCTGGTGCAAGTGGACAGTCCGGCACCGACCACTCACGAGCGAGGTCGCGAGCGGCGGGCGCCGTCGGGGCCAAGCGGCCGGGTGGTCGAGGTGCTCGAGCGCGCCCGCACGCAGGTGGTCGGCACGCTGGAGAAGTCGCGGCAGCTTTGGTACGTTGTGCCGAGCGACCCGCGCATCACGCACGACATTTATCTGCCCAAGCTTGACCAATCGGCCAAGCCCAAGGCCAAGCGCGGCGACAGGGTGGTGGTCGAGATCACCGAGTGGCCGTCTCGCCACAATGCGCCGGAGGGCAAACTGCTCGAGGTGATCGGCAGCCCAAGCGCGCCGGGCGTCGATATCGAGTCGGTGATCCGGCAGTACGAGTTGCCGACGCGCTTCCCGGACAGCGTCAAGGCCGAGGCCCGGCGCTTGGGCACGAAAGTGACGGAGGCCGACCGCAAAGGCCGCCGGGATTGCCGCAAGCACTGCGTCGTGACGATCGACCCGGTTGACGCGCGAGACTTCGACGACGCCATTTCGCTGGAGCGCATCGAGGGGAGGCGCTGGCGCCTGTGGGTGCACATTGCCGACGTGTCGCACTACGTCACCCCCAAGAGCGCGCTCGACAAGGAGGCGCGGCAGCGTGGCAACTCGACGTATCTCATCGACCGCGTCATTCCGATGCTGCCGGAGGAATTGAGCAACGAGTTGTGCTCGCTCAAACCGGGGGTGGATCGGTTGGCGCGCAGCGTGGAGTTTGTGCTGAGCGGGAACGGGCGCGTCGAGCAGGCGAAGTTTCACTCGACGGTCATCTGCTCGAAACGCCGTTTTTCGTATGAGGAGGCGATGGCGATCCTCAGTCGCGAACCGGACGGCGACATCGAGCGCATGCTGCACGACGCCCACAGCCTCGCGCAAAAACTGCGGCAGGCGCGCTTCCGGGCGGGCGCGCTGGACCTTGACGTGCCGGAGCACAAAGTGTTGCTCGACGACAAGGGCCGCTTGAGCGAGGTGCGCCGAGTGGAGAACGACGTGTCACACCAGTTGATCGAGGAATTCATGCTGCTCGCCAACGAGTCGATCGCGAAGGAAATCAAGCGGCGGCGCGTCAAGGCGATCCACCGCGTCCACGACAAGCCGGACCCCGAGAAGCTCGACGACCTCCGGGCGCGGGCAGCGATGATGGGGCTGCGCGCCGGCAACTTGGCCGACCAAAAACAGGCCGGTAAATTTCTCGCCAGCCTCAAGGGCCATCTGCTCGCGGACGTCTTCCGCATCGGCTATTTGCGCTGCATGAAACGCGCCTGCTACTCGACGGAGCCGATCGGCCACTACGGCTTGGCCAAGGACGACTACGCGCACTTCACATCGCCGATTCGCCGGTACGCCGACCTGATCGTGCACCGGATCGTGTACCAGCACGCCAAGCTCGATGACACCGCACTCGCCACGGCGGCCGACCATATTTCGCTCACCGAGCGCAACTCCGCCGACGCCGAGATGGACAGCAAAAACATCAAGCTGCTGACGCATCTGCAGCGGCAGCTCGACCAAAAAAAACCGGAGACGTACACGGCGATGGTCACCGACGTGCGCCACATCGGCGTGATGGTGGACATCACCGAGCTGGGCATGAAGGGCTTGGTCAAGCGCTTCAGCATGAGCGACGACCATTACCGGTTTGTGCCGGAGCGCGGCCGGCTCGTTGGGCGGCAACGCGGCAACGAGATCGCGCCGGGCGACCAACTGAAAGTGCAGATCGAGGCGGTGGACATTCAAAAAAAGCAGGCCGACTTTCGCGTCATAAAAACCAGCGCGGCCAAGGGCAAAAAGAAAAGCACGAGCCGCTCAAGCAAGCCCCGAAGAGGCCAAAAACCGGATCATTCCCCCAAACGCAGCGACACGCAAAAGCAACCCAAAGCCAAGCGCAGACGAAAGCGCACACCCAACAGCGGGCGATCGGAAACTAATGCCAAGCAGTAACGGATATTGTCCCGGTTGGGTTGCGATTTGCACGCAAAGAGACGTGGCCACCCATCTTTGGTGTACTGTGAAGGCCGTAGAAAAAAGGGGCAACGCCCAAGGAAACCGGTCGCGATAATATTTAGCGGGGCAGATTCCCAGGGCGATGCCCCGGGCTGGTATGAGGCCGCGCCTTCGGCGCTGTTTCCGTCACGCCACTGGTGTGGGTAGACGGATGTGTCCGAAGATGAAACACACAACTATTAATCCGGCGATCGGAAAATGAACGGTTCAGAAAAACATCCGGAGTTTCACCCTCATCCGGCCTGCGGCCACCTTCTCCCTGAGGGAGAAGGAATCAACCGGGACGCGCTTGGCCAAGCTCACCCTCTCCCAGCGGGAGAGGGCAGGGGAGAGGGAGAACGCAGGAGCACGACGAGACCCTGCGGCGTCCTGTTCAATCGCCGGATAAATAAACATTGGTTTGCACTGTTGGCGGTCGGATTGGCCGTGGGGTTTTTTACGAGCCGCGATGAGTGGGACACAACTTACGTCGAAGAGCAGGTGACGAATCGTACTCGTCCCTCGTCCTTCGTCCCTCGTAATCGAACCCCCATTTTTTCGATGACGAGGGACGAGGATGAGGACGAGGACGAATCGGCGTTGGCCGAGGCGATCGACCGTGGCCAAGCGCTGCGGCTGCAACTGTCCGGGCGCGAGCCGCTCGACTTCTCGTTCCGCGATTTCCCGCTGCTCACGGACGATTTCCGCACGACGCTTGGCCAAGCGGATCGGCTCGACGCCGAGCTGCGGATTTTCGAGGGCCGCGCCATCGGCGGCGACGGCCAAGTGCACACGGCGACACTCGCCTTGGCCAACCGCTCCGTCGCCGGTGTGGTGCGCTTGGCCAACGGCGACCAAGTGCAGTTGCGAAGCGCCGATGGCGACGCATTCGAGGCGCTCACCGACACGCTGCCGGAACTGGCGTGCGTGCGCGATCCGCGAACCGGCTCGTACCGGACGATGTCGATCGGCGGCAGCTTGGCCAAGCCGGACTGGAGCCAAGCCGAGCCGGCCAAGCTCGGGCCGTCGGAGGATTTCCCGGCGATGGCCAGCTCGGGCGTCAACCCGGTGAACGGCGCGCCGACGCTGGTGCTCGGCAGCCCGGCCAGCCCGCCGGGCTACGAGGCGTCGCTCAAGGTGGCCACGATCATCGTCGCGCTCGACAAATCGGCGACCGGCTTGAACGCGAAAACTCATCTCACGGAAGTCACCAGCCGGTACCTCGCGCTGATGGCCAACGTCGCGGCGATTTACGAAAACCAACTGGGCATCCGTTTGCTGGTGCAGGAACTAATCCTCACGCCGGACTCGGGCGACTTCGACGACATCCCGTTCGACAGCAACGGCGGCACGCTGGACAAGTTTGCGGACTGGTCGCAGCGTTGGCGCCCTCAGTCCACCTACGGCCAGACGGCGTCGATCCGTTTTGGCGACGGATTGAGCGGCGGGATACTCGGCATCGCCTACCAAAACGCGCTACACACGAGAAACGGCGTGAGCGTCATGCGAGCCGGTTTTGGCTGGGCGCTCACCTCGCACGAAGTGGGGCATGTTTTCGGATCGGGACACTCGAACGGCGGCATCATGAACCCGCAATACTCCACCAAGCTGCGCTCGTTCTTCAAGGACATCGAGGGACAGGAGTTCACTGCGGCATCACAAATTTACAGTCGCTCAAGCGGCCGCCTCTCCGGCCCGGCGGCAATGCGAAACCCGGCCGAGATGCCGTTCGCGATGGACGACGTTGCGTGGGCAGCGCCGGGGGAGCGGATCCATTACGACGTGTTGGCGAATGACCTGAAGCAGGTTTTTCGCGGGCAACAAAACAGCCTGTCACTGGCAGAGGTCGGGCAGGTCACACCGCGCTATGCGGGTTCAGTCGCCATCGAGGATGGCAAGGCGGTGTTCACGCCATCGACCGGCTTTGCGGGAACGGCTTGGTTCAGTTACACGGTGCGCGGCGACGCCGGGCGCGGCTGGCTGCACAAAGGCGACGTCGCCGTGGTCATCGGTGACCCCGAGGGCAATGCGTTCGAGATGGACGTCGCGGTCGGTCAGGCGCGAACTCTCAAGCTGCCCGGCGACGGCAGCATCAGCCAAGTGCGCCCGCCCAAGCAGTCGCTCCTGCACGAGACGATCAGCAGTTCATCGGTCTATATTTTGCGCGTGAACGCCGACGCGAAGGGCAGCGAGAAAATCCAGTATCGCGCCGGGGGGAAACGGCAGACCCTCAAGCTCAACTACATCAACGATCCGCCGGTCGCCGAGCCGGATGCGCTGTACCTCAGCCCCGGCGAGTCGGTGAGTTTCAACCCGCTGAGCAATGACCACGCGGCGGGGTTGCGCGGCGCGTTCAAGACCGAGCCGGTCATCGCCGTCGGCACCACCGGCGAGGGGCGCGACGGGCAAGATTATTTCCCCGGCGGCTTCCGGCTTTTCAGCGCTCGCTCGAAAGCCAGCAGCCTCGGCAGTTTGTCCGTTCACCGCTCGCCGGTGATGCGCAACGGACGGCGCCGAAACGACCCGAACGGCCTGCTGACATTCAAGGCCAAAAGCTCCGCCAGTGGCACCGGCGTGATCGAGTACACGATCGAGGACGCGCTTGGCCAACGCGCCAACGGCACGATTCAAATCATCGTGGCTGGCTCGAGCGACACGCTGCTGGGCTCGAACGATTACGGGCGCGGATGGGTGCCGACCAGCGACCGCCACGGCGACTCATGGACCGCGATAGATTTCAACGACGCGACGTGGAAACGCGGGCGAAAGGGAGCCGGTTACGAGCGCAGCAGCGGCTATCAGTCGCTCATCAGTTCCACGCTGAATTTCAGCTCGCAAATGTACAACAAGACCGAGTCGCTTTACCTGCGGTACGCCTTCGACGTCGATGACCCCGCCGCGATCGACGGCCTCAAGCTGCGCATGAAATACGACGACGGTTTCGTCGCCTATCTCAACGGCAAACGGGTGGCCTCCGCGAACGCGCCGTCGGCGACGCGATGGAATTCCGGAGCAACTACAACGCACGACGACTCGCTGGCGTTGCAGTTCCAGTCGTTCGACATCAGCGCGCACAGGGAACAGTTGCGCGCCGGTAAAAACGTCCTCGCGATTCACGGGCTCAACGGCGGTCTGACAAGCTCCGACATGCTGATCGTCGCCGAGGTGGTCTCCACCGATCGTGGCAAAACGCGTCTGCCGGAGATCGTCTGCGAGCCGCCGGTTGAGCGGACGCCGGGATCGCTCACACTCGCGGGTCGGCTGGCCGAGGGTCAGCCGGGCACGAAGGTGTATTTCGTCTGGGGCGAAACCGACGGCGGCCCGGCCGCCGCCAAGTGGGATCACTCCAGCCAAGTCACACCCGATGCCGATGGCCAACTGCGCCACTTGGTTGACGAATTGGCCGCTGATTCTGTCCTGTACTATCGGCTGCACGCGAAAAACAAACTCGGCATCGGTTGGTCGGTGGACACACAAAAAACATCGACCTTGCCCAAGGGCGTGTTGGTGGCGCGGGCGGATGAGTTCGGCGTTGCAGCCGGCGGGATATTGAGCTTGGCCAAGCGCAGAGAAGGGGTGCTCGCCAACGACGCCGGTGTGTCGCTGGCGACCAAGGCGCAACTGCTGGCCAAGCCGCAACATGGCAAGCTGACCTTCCGGGCTGACGGCACATTCGACTACACGCCGGACGAGGCGTTCACCGGCGTCGACCGTTTTCTCTATCGCTTGGCCAAGGCCGAGGCGGCGCAGGAGCAAATGCTCGTGTCGGTCGGTAGCAAGTGGCGCTATTACGATAAAGTCACGGCACCCAGTCGCAACTGGATCAAGCCGAGTTTCGACGACAGCGCTTGGTCATCCGGCCCGGGGTTGTTTGGTTACGGAAACGGCTACGAGGCCACCATTGTCAGTTACGGCACCAACCCGCAGAGCAAACGCGCCACAGCCTATTTCCGCCAGACCTTCGAGGTGGACGCCGCCGAGTTAATCGACAGTATGACTTTCAAACTGCTTCGCGACGACGCGGCGGCGGTTTATTTGAACGGAAAACAAATCTATCGGGACAGCAACCTCTCACGGACAGCCCGGCACACCACCTACGCCACCAGCACGATCGTCGATGAAAACGCCTACGCCACGTTTACGGTGTCCGGCAGTCGGCTGGTCAACGGGAAAAACGTCGTGACGGCGGAAGTGCACCAAGCCAATCGCACGAGTTCAGACTTGAGTTTCGCGCTCTTTGGCAAAGCACACCTGTTCCCCGGTGCGTGGGTAACGTTAAAAGTGGATACGGACAATAATTCGACTGGTTTTGCTCACTTGAACGTTAAAGAAAATCCATTTACGATAGTTTTCGACTCGCAATTGCAAAAAACTTACACCGTCGAGGCTTCAACAAACTTGAGCGATTGGGAGGAGACTCAAGTCATTAAGGGCAATGGGGATACCGTCGAGTACAAGCCAACGCCGCAACCCGGCGAAAAAGCCCGTTTTTTCCGAATTCGCCTGAACCGCTGAACCCTTGGCCAAGCGGGGTTGAGGGAGCACACGCGCCTCGCGTGTGGATTCCGGCGCCTCGCCGGAATCTTGTCTTGGACATGTTGCAACATTTTATTGGGCTTGGGCGAGGCACCCAAGCCAGCACGCGGGGGCGCTTTCGCTCCCTATCGACGGGCTGAAAGCGACTTTGTGAAATTTTTCACAAATTCATTTTGACGGTCGCAACTTGCGGATGTAGATTTGCCGTAGGCGTCAAAAAGCCGTCATGAGCAGCACTGAAATAGGCTATAATTCCAAGGTCGAAGGGGATGTGGTTCATACCCGTCTTGACGCCGCTGTCAGTTGGTTCCGCAAAAACTCGCTCTGGCCGATGCCGATGGGCTTGGCCTGTTGTGCGATCGAGTTGATGGCTGCGGGGGCGAGCCGGTTCGATATTTCGCGGTTTGGCGCTGAGGTGATGCGGTTTTCGCCGCGGCAATCCGACCTGATGATTGTCGCCGGGACGGTTACTTACAAAATGGCGCTGGCGGTGAGGCGGATTTACGACCAGATGCCGGAGCCGAAGTGGGTGATCGCGATGGGCGCGTGCGCCTCGACCGGTGGCATGTACCGCAGCTACTCCGTGTTGCAGGGGGTGGATCGGATTTTGCCGGTCGATGTTTACATCAGCGGCTGTCCGCCCCGCCCGGAGGCGTTGCTCGAGGGGTTCATGCGGCTGCAAAACAAAATTTCAACCGAGCCGCATGTCAAGGATGCCAAGCCAGCCCGGGCAAGAGAGGCGGTTGCCACCTGAAAACTCTCCCGTTCACCCTCATCCGGCCTGCGGCCACCTTCTCCCTGAGGGAGAAGGAATGCACCGTTTCATTCGCGTTGCTTTGCGTCCATCCGCAGTTAAAAAACAGGCGCTTGGCCAAGCTCCCTCTCCCAGCGGGAGAGGGTTGGGGAGAGGGAGAGCGCTTGAAATTACAATGACCGCGAAGCAACTGGCTAGTGAACTCAATCTGCAATTCAAGGAGATCGTCTCCGGCCCGATGGAGTTTCGCGGCGAATTGACGCTGGAGGTGTCGGATGCCTCGCGGATTGCCGATGTCTGCCAGTTCACCAAGGAGGAACTGGGCTTCGATTTTCTCGCCGATCTCACCACCATCGACAACTACGAGGAGACACCGCGATGGACGGCGGTTTATCACATTTACGGCTACGAGCATGGCTGCCATTTGCGACTGAAAACCAGCGTGAGCGAGGAGGCGTCCGAGTTGCCGACGGTGTCGACGGTTTGGCGCACGGCCAACTGGCACGAGCGGGAGGCATACGACATGATGGGCATCCGGTTCGCCGGGCATCCCGATCTGCGCCGCATCCTGATGTGGGATGGCTACCCGTATTTTCCGTTGCGAAAGGATTTCCCCTTGGCCGGCAAGCCAAGCGAGATGCCGGACGTGGCGTTCTCCGACCCGGCGCCGCTCGAGGGCGGGCCGTTCGTCACCGTGGCGGCTGACGACGATTCAACCCGGCGCGAACCGCGTGCGCGAAACATTGAAGGTTGACCGATGGCAGCGACTCAACAGCTTGAGGTGAAGGACTCGGCGGCACGCTCGGCGCAGGCGGTGGACGACTTGCAGGATCTGCAGGGCGAGAAGATGATCCTGAACATGGGGCCGTCGCACCCGGCGACGCACGGCGTGTTGCGGTTGATACTCGAGCTCGACGGCGAGATCATCACGAAGGCCGATCCGGAAATCGGCTACCTGCATCGCGGCGACGAGAAGATCGCCGAGAACATGACGTACAACCAGTTCATCCCGTACACGGATCGGCTGGACTACCTCGCGCCGTTGGCCAACAACGTCGCCTATGCGCTGGCGGTGGAGAAGCTGCTCGGCATTCACGACAAGCTGCCGGAGCGCTGCCAATACATCCGCGTGATCTGCTGCGAACTGGCCCGCATCTCGGCGCATCTGCTTGGCCTCGGAGCGTTCGCGATGGACGTCGGCGCGTTGACGGTGTTCCTGCACACGTTCACCGAGCGCGAAAAAATCTACAACCTAATCGAGGCACTAACCGGCGCGCGGTTCACGGCCTCGTACACGCGCATCGGCGGGTTGTCCCGTGATTTGCCGGAGGGTTGGACGGACGAATTGGCCAAGTTCACAAAGGAAGTCAGCACCGCCATCGCCGAGGCCGACAAGTTGCTGACCCGGAACAAGATTTTCGTCGATCGAACCCGGGACGTCGGTGTGATCAGCCGGGAGGATGCGATCGATTTCGGCCTGACCGGCCCGAACCTGCGCGGCAGCAACATGGAGTACGATCTTCGCAAGGCGCACCCGTATCTCGTTTACGATCAACTCGACTTCGACGTGCCGTACGGCGAGGTCGGCGACTGTTACGACCGCTACCTCGTGCGGATGGAGGAGATGCGCCAAAGCGTGCGCCTGCTCGACCAGTGCTTGGCCAAGCTGCCCGGCGGGCCGATCAATGTGGACGACGCCAAGATCATCCTGCCGGACAAACAGAAGGTGCTCTCCAGCATGGAGGAGTTGATCCATCAGTTCATGCTCGTGACGCAGGGGCAGGACGCGCCGGTCGGCGAGGTTTATTTTGGCGCCGAGAATCCGAAGGGCGAACTTGGCTTTTACATCTTCAGCAAGGGCGGCGGCGTGCCGTACCGACTGAAGATCCGCGCGCCCTCGTTTGCGAACCTGAGCATCCTGTCGCACGCCCTGCCGGGGCACATGATCAGTGACGTCGTGGCGATTTTGGGGTCGCTCGATTTTGTGATGGGGGAGTGCGACCGATGAGTTTTGTGGTTCCAAAAAAACTGGAGCGCGAGATCGATCGGCTGGCGGGGAACTACCCGGAAAAACGCAGCGCGTCGTTGATGGTGCTGCATGCGTTGCAGGATGAGTTCGGGCACATATCCCGCGAGGCGGAAAAATGGGCCGCAGCCAAGCTGGACTTGCAGCCGATCAACATTCACGAGTTGGTGACGTTTTACCCGATGCTGCGCGAGCGCGACCCCGGGAAAACCGTGGTGCGGGTCTGCCGCACATTGAGCTGCGCCTTGGTCGGGGGCGCGAGGCTGCACAGGCATATCTGCGGGCGGCTTGGCTTGGACGCGGAAGCGCCCGGGTTGCAGCGGACGAAGGACGGCAAATACGGTGTCGAGTACGCCGAGTGCCTTGCCAGTTGCGGCACCGGGCCGGTGATGATGTGCAACGATGATTTTTACGAAAACGTCTCGAACGGCGGCGCGGATGAAATCCTGAAGAAATACGACGAATGAAAATGGTTGCCGAACTAGGATTCGAACCTAGACAAACGGTGTCAGAGACCGTTGTGCTACCGTTACACCATTCGGCAATGTCGCGCGGGAATACATATTGAAAAGGGGCCGGGGGAGTCAAGGCTCGAATTACTGAATGCCGAAAGAAACCAAACTTGTTTTGAAGCACGCCGACGAGGCGGGTTACACGAATGACATCCAGTGTTACCTGAAACACGGCGGCTACAAGACGTTGAAAAAGGCGTTTCGGCTCAAGCCGAGGAAGGCCAAGGGCGTCGTGGTGACCCCGCAGGAAGTCATCCGCAAGGAGGTGCTGGCCTCTGGTTTGCGCGGCCGCGGCGGGGCAGGATTCTCGTGCGGCATGAAGTGGAACTTCGTCAACCGCAAGTCCGGCAAGCCAATTTACCTGATCTGCAACGCCGACGAATCGGAGCCGGGTACGTTCAAGGACCGGCAGATCATTCACAAGGATCCGCACCAGTTGATCGAGGGCATGATCCTGTCGTGCTACGCCAACGACGTGAAGCTGGCGTACATTTATATTCGCGGCGAATTTCCCGAGGGCGCAAAAATCCTCAACCGAGCCATCGACGAAGCCAAGGCCAAGGGCTTCCTCGGCACCGGCATTTGCGGCACGAAATACGATCTTGAGATTCACGTGCACCGCGGCGCGGGCGCGTATATTTGCGGCGAGGAAACCGGCCTCATCGAGTCGCTCGAGGGCAAGCGGCCGTACCCGCGCATCAAGCCGCCGTACTTCCCGGCCGTGCTAGGCCTGTACATGTGCCCGACCATCGTCAACAACGTCGAGACACTTTGCAACGTCCGCAACGTGATGGAGATGGGCGCCGACGCCTACGCCGCGCTGGGTACGGCGGGCAACACCGGCACGCGTATCGTCAGCTTGAGCGGCAACGTCAAGCGCCCCGGCTACTACGAAATCGAGGTCGGCAAGGCCACGCTCGGCGAGTTGATCTTTCACAAAAACTTTGGCCAAGGGCTGCTCGATGGGCGCAAACTGCGCGCGATCATTCCCGGCGGTTCGTCGTCGAAAGTGTTCCGCGCCGGCGAGACGTTTAACATCAAGAGCAAGGACAAGTGGGGCGAGGTCGTCGAACAGAAACTCGACCTGCTCGACATCCCGTACGACTTCGACACGCTGATGAAGTGCGGCTCGATGTCCGGCTCGAGCGCCATCATCGTGCTGGACGACTCGGTGGACATCGTCGAGGCGCTCGGCAATCTCTCTGACTTTTACGCGCACGAGAGCTGCGGCCAATGCACCCCGTGCCGCGAAGGCTCGCTGTGGATGGCCAAGGCGCTCAAGCGCATGCGCAGCGGCGGGGCGCGCAAGGGCGATGCCGATTATTTGAAACACATCGCGCAGAACATACAGGGCCGCACCATCTGCGCGTTCGGCGAGGCTTGCGCTTGGCCGGTGCTGAGTTTCGTGGACAAGTTCCGCGACGATTTTGAGAAACGCGGCGCGGAGGACGAGGCCCGCTTGGCCAAGCGCAACGGGGAGGGAGCAACGGAATAGCGATGGCAGCCACGCAGACAGAAACGGCAGTCGAAACCGTCACGGTGAGAGTGGACGGCCGCGCCGTGGCCGTGCCGCGTACCACGCCGAACTGGCAGGGCAACCCGGAGCCGACCACCGTCCTGCAGGCGTGCAAGCACGCCGGCATCGAACTCCCGCACTACTGTTATCACCCCAAGCTGCCGGTGGCCGGCAACTGCCGGATGTGCCTCGTGCATGTGGGCATGCCGGGACGCCCCGGCCCCGATGGCAAGCCGCCGATGAACGACGACGGCACGCCGAAAGTTTTCCCGATGCAACTCCCGTACGAGCCAGGGACACCGCGCGGGGTGATCGGTTGCGCGACCGGCATCATTCCGGGAATGGAGATTTTCGCCAGCAGCCCGGAAACCCGCGAGATGCGCGAGGCGGTGCTCGAGTCGCTGCTGATCAACCACCCGCTCGACTGCCCGATCTGCGACCAGGCCGGTGAGTGCAAGCTGCAGGAATACTCGGTCGAGCACGGCCAGGCCGAGAGCCGGTTTGCCGAGGTCAAGGTGCACAAGCCCAAGGCGGTCGATCTCGGCCCGCGCATCACGCTCGACGCCGAGCGCTGCGTGATGTGCACCCGCTGCATCCGCTTCACCGCCGACATCGCCGGCGACGACGCGCTGGGCATCGTGAACCGAGGCAGCTACAACGCGATCTCGACTTATCCCGGCGAGCCGTTCGACAATAATTACACGCTCAACACCGTCGACATCTGCCCGGTTGGCGCGTTGACGTCGGACGACTTTCGTTTCCAAATGCGCGTCTGGTTTCTCAAGGAAACCAAGAGCCTTTGCACCGGCTGCGGCACTGGCTGCAACACGGTCATCGGCTCGCGCGAAAACAGGATGTACCGCTACGAGCCGCGCCAAAACGACGCGGTCAACAGTGACTGGATGTGCGACGCGGGCCGGCTCGATTACAAGTGGATCGGCCGCGACGATCGCTTGGCCAAGCTGCGCGGGCCACGGGTAGACACGACTTGGCCAAGCGCGCTCAAGGAGATTTCAGCGCACTTGGCCAAGGCCGACGAAGGCTCGGTCGCGGTCGTCGCGTCGGCGCGCCAAACCAACGAGGAACTTTTTCTGCTGAACAAATTGGCCAAGCGCTTCAAGGCATTGACCGACTCGGTGCCGCGCAAGGGTGAGGCCGATCATTTACTCGTCGCCGGGGATCGTAACCCGAACACCACCGGCGCGCAGTTGACCGGCATTACGACCAAGCGCGTCGGATCGAGGCTTGCTGCCATCGCAAAGGGGATCGCGTCCGGCAAAATCACGACGCTGATCGTGTACGGCGAGGACGTCACGCAGCACGGCATCGACGCCACGCTGCTCGGCAAACTGAAGCTGCTAATCGCCAGCGATATTTTGCCAAACGCCACGACGAAAAAGGCCGACTATCTGCTGCCGGGCTGCGCGCATGCCGAGAAACGCGGGACGTTCACGAACGTGAAAGGGCGCGTGCAGAAGTTCACAAAAGCCTTCGAGCCGCCCGGCGACGCGATGCCGGAATGGGAGGTGCTGCACGAGTTGGTGCGCAACGTCACCGGCCTCGACGGCTTCAACAGCATCGAGGGGTTGTTCAACCAAATGGCCGGCGAGGTGAAGGCGTTCAAGGCCGCCGGCCTGACGTGGGCCGGTCTCGGAGACAAGGGCGAGGATGTAAAATTATAATGCTCGCCTCGATCACAGAACTGGTCTCCGAGCCGTGGGTGCTGACGCTGCTCAAGGTGGTGGCGGTGTTCGCCGTGGTGATGCCGATGGTCGCCTACTCGGTCGTCGCCGAGCGCCGCATCTCGGCGTGGATTCAGGATCGTGTCGGCCCGAACCGCGTCGGCATTCCGTTCACGAACATCAAGCTGCTTGGCCTTGGCCAACCGCTGGCCGACGGGCTTAAGTCGCTGGTGAAAGAGGACTTCACGCCGGCTCATGTGCGGAAGGCGTTTTACTGGATGGCTCCGGCGCTGGTGCTGGTGCCGTCGTTCGTGGTGCTTGCCGTGGTGCCGTTCGGATCGATGCTCGGCGCGCAAAAAATGGTCATCGCCGATCTCGATGTCGGCATCCTGTTCACGTTCGGCATCGTGTCGCTGGGCGTGTACGGCATCGTGCTGGCTGGCTACGGCTCGAACTCAAAGTACCCATTCCTCGGCGGCATTCGGGCGACGGCGCAGATGATCTCGTACGAGATCGCGATGGGCATGGCGGTCGTGCCGGTGTTCATGCTGGTGGGCGACCTCAACCTGTCGGCGGTGATCGACTATCAGGCCAGCGGCGCTTGGCTCGTGTTCAAGCAGCCGATTGCCTTTGCGATTTTTCTGATCGCGATTTTCGCCGAGACGAACCGGCTGCCGTTCGACTTGCCGGAATCGGAGACGGAGCTGGTCGCCGGTTACAACACCGAGTACAGCTCGATGCGGTTCGCGCTGTTTTTCATGGGCGAATACGCGGCGATGATCGCCGGCTCGGCGCTGATGGTGGTGTTGTTTTGCGGCGGCTGGACGCTGCCGCTTGGCGACTTTTTCAACACACCGGCCCAGTCGCTTGGCCAAGGGCTGGTGCACATCGGCGTGTTCATCGCGAAGATCGCGATGTTCCTTTGCCTGATGATTTGGATTCGCTGGATGCTGCCGCGTTTCCGCTACGATCAACTGATGAACATCGGCTGGAAACGGTTCCTGCCAGCGAGCTTGGCCAACATCATCCTTACGGCAACCGTGCTGTGGGTGCTGCACAGTTGAGGACGACGCAATGAAAGTGGATCGCACAGAACTGACCTGGTGGGAGCGGCTGTATTTGCCGACGCTGCTAAACGGCTTCAAGGTCACGCTGCGTCATTTCTTCTCGTGGAAACGCTCGGAGGTCTACGGCGACAAGCAGAAGGGTTACGCCGCCAAGACCACGATGCAGTATCCGGAGGAAAAATGGGATGTCCCCACCGGCTACCGGGGCGCGCCGTATTTGGTGAAGGATGTGGACGACAAGACCAAGTGCGTGTCGTGCCAGTTGTGTGAG
>Ga0209554_1001806_pt1 | contig 15758 bp, 13 predicted proteins | sample MarorgKNORR_S2LV_5_FD_188221 | JGI IMG/M metagenome (GOLD analysis project Ga0209554, IMG submission 188221) | Marine microbial communities from the Southern Atlantic Ocean, analyzing organic carbon cycling - Bottom_A/KNORR_S2/LV (SPAdes) (version 2) | ecosystem: Environmental > Aquatic > Marine...
CAAGCTTGGCCTGGAACAAGGCGACATGGCTAAATGTCTTCGGTATTTGGACGACCACTTGCCGGATGACCTGATTCAAGTGAAGAACAGTAGTGATCTAAGGGTTGGCTCGGTTGCGCCCAAACTTCGGAATACTGCCTCAAAGATCCGAAATGTCGGATTGTACCTGGCTGAGGAACAGCAGGTCCTCAGAGGACCCTACGAATCGTATTTCGGGACCCATTCCGTCATCAAGTTGTTGGGATCGTCAGAGGATATGGCTGCGGAATCCCTTTTCACCACCGCGATGGCGGTTAATCCCGACGTGATTCTATTGGGCGTCAAGACGTTACGTCCGGCGATGTTGGATAGTCTAAATGACCTCAGAGAAGAGTACAGCGAGGTAGGTCTGGTCTTGCTCGTGTCCTCTTATGACCGGCGAGCGTTCAAGTCCTTACGGTCACTCCCCATCGGAGGGGCAATGGGAACGGCTTATCTACTAAAACACACCATTGATACCATGGAACAGGTCTCTGGAATCATCAGGTTAGTAGCGGAAGGAAGAATAATCGTCGACCCGAAGGTGATGGCCGGATTGATCGACACTGAACAGACCGTTGAAGCCTCTCGCGGAGCTATCCTGAATAACCTCCCGGCCATGGATTCATGGGACGTGGATCCCCCCGTACTGGAAAGTGAGATCCAGGTGTACGCGGGTGAATCGGACGGTTCGAATCGGCCCGTCCATGGAAATCTGGAAAAGGCCTGTGCCGTCCTTGAAAACCAGGGAATCTGTGTCGACCGGGCTGTGTTCGAGGCGCTCGTATGTCTGGCGGCCTCGGGGCTCCTGACCTCTCTCCCCCGAAACGGGAATTAAGTACCCGATAACGGCCCGTGAACGATCTAGATCTAAAAACCAGCCCGTTGGTTGATTCCCGGCTGGGAATTCCGCCCGTTGTCGACTTGGGACGATGGGCTATCGTGGCTGACATGAATGATTTGAGCGGCCAGGTATCCGGCGCCGAACCCATTGTCGATGTTCACCACCGCCACACCTGGTGCGCAACTGTTGAGCATGGCCAAAAGGGCCGCCAATCCTTGGAAACTTGCGCCGTAACCGATGCTGGTAGGGACGGCGATGACCGGCGCATGCACCAGGCCTCCGACCACCGACGGCAGCGCCCCTTCCATGCCGGCAACAGCGATCACCACCCTGGCCCGCTGTAGCGTCTCCAGTTGGTCTAGCAGCCGGTGGATCCCGGCCACTCCAACATCGAACACCCGCTCCACCTCGCAGCCCATCAGCTCGGCGGTAAGCGCCGCCTCCGTGGCCACGGGCAGATCGGCGGTCCCGGCGCAAAGCACCAATAGTCCTGACAGATGCTCCCGGTTTTCACGACGATCAACTATCACGGTCCTGGCCATCTCGTCGTATGTCGCGTCGGGTGCGCCGGCAAAGACCGCCGAGTACATCTCTTGGCTGGCCCGGGTGACCAGAAGGACGTCGGATTGCTGGAGGATCGCCTGGGCGATAGTCGCGGTTTGATCGGGAGTCTTACCCTCGCCGAACACCACCTCGGGAAAGCCGGTTCGGATGGCCCGATGGTGATCTACCTTGGCAAAGCCCAAATCCTGGTAAGGGAGGTCCCGTAGCAGGCCTACCGCGTCGTCAATGGAGAGTCCATCGTTAGCGCACCGGCGCAGGATTTCCCGCAAGCGATTTTCGTCGATGATTATTCTCCTGGAGATTGCCGCATCCCCTCTTTATCAGGTTGTGCGGCGCAAGAATGAGTGGAGTTATGGGTATAACGCAGGCGGCCGTTGCGCAGGACTAATCGTTAGTCCTGGAAGTGGCCTCCTTCTTGGTTTTGCTGCTCAATACCTCGTTCATGCTGCCCGAGCGGAATCCCTCAAGGTCCAGGGTTACGTAGGCGTAGCCGATGGAACGAAAATGCTGGCCGATGCTCTTGCGTACGCTTTCGTCCAAGAGGGCAGGGAAGTCGGCCGGGGTCACCTCGATCCGAGCGACGGATCCGTGATGGCGGACTCTGAGTTGGCCTATTCCCAGATCCCTTAAGAACTCTTCAGCCTTGGCGATTCGGGTGAGAGCTTCCACGGATACAGGAGTCCCATAAGGTATGCGGGAAGACAGGCAGGCCTGGGCGGGCTTGTCCCAGGTTGGCAGGTCCATGTCCTTGGACAACGACCGAATCTCAGCTTTCGTTAGTTCTGCTTCCACCAGTGGGCTGCGGACACCGTACTGTTTGGCTGCGTCAAGGCCGGGCCGGAAGTCGCCCAGGTCGTCGGTATTAGTGCCGTTGGTCACCCACTCGAAACTCTCGGACTGGACGATCTTGCTTATGTGCGAGTAAAGCTCGTCCTTGCAGAAAAAGCAGCGGTTGGGATTGTTTGCCAGGTAGTCTTCCCGCTCCACTTCGTGGGTCTGGATAATCCGGTGGTTGAGTCCCAGTTGCCGCGCCAAGGACACGGCTTCCCGGAGCTCTGAAGGCGCCAAGCTAGGAGATTCGGCGGTTACCGCCAAGGAACGGTCCCCCAAGACTTGGTGAGCGGTGGCCGCCAAGAAGGCGCTATCCACTCCGCCGGAGTAGGCGACGATGACCGAGCCCATCTCCCGCAAGATTTCCTTCAGCGACTCCATCTTGGCGGGTGTTTCGACGAGTTGAGAGTTGTGGGGCTTAGTGGACATAAAGTCTCCGGAGATCTGGGAACAGAGTTTGACAGGTCAAGTTAGTAAGATTTGGCCTAAATTATACTCCCTTTCGGACACTATCAACCGGCGGGTAAGTCCTGTAGATCGTAGCCGTCCACCAGACCGTCCACCATGTTTTGCTTTTATTAACCGAGGGCTTGCTCTACCAGCTAGATCGGTGTGTTATACCGATATAATGGTATCTAGCGATACCTCAGGAATCGCATTCTGCCTTGCGGTGCCCAACCAAGATTCCCGAATGGACGCCGTGATCAAGCACTATGGTGACACTATGATGGTCCGTTCATCTGTGAAAAGACTTAGTGTACCTATTCTGCTCTTCATTGCGGGCTCTGCCTTAATCGGCGCCGCATTCGCTACATTGTGGCTAGGGTGGCCCTGGTCGCCTCAAGATGAAGATACTCATCTAGTTTTCTTACCCATATCGGTAGCCGTTGTGATAATCATCGCTTTGATGTCCACTTGGGGCTCACTTGCCAATGGTCATCGAATGTGGGTTTCTTTCGTCCTGGTTAGCGTCTTGTTAATGGCTCACTCAATCTTATGAATCGCGACGTTTGGCATGCTGATATTCCCTATCGGTCTCGCTCTATTCGTTCTTTCGATCGCCAGGCTGATCGGGATGGCGATCGTGGAAAGCCGCCACTCCCCATAAACGTGCTTCCGTAACGGCAACTCTTATTGGGAATGAAGGACCGGGCATTGGGCAGGACTACTCAGCCAATGTCAACCGCTGGGAGATTCCGGCAGATCATAGCTTTCCAGCAGACCGTCCACCATGTCGGTCACCGTGCTCCAATCGTAGTTCTGGAAGGAGCGGCCACGGGTGACGAACGGTCCACCGGCGTAGAACATCTCGTATTGTACTTGCCGGGAGCCGAACTCGGAGCCCACGGCGTCCCAGGCGAGTTTGAAGAGCTTAACTTTGTCTTTGGGCTCGGCCACGGGCGACCGCTGGGTACGGTGTATGAAGGACGCGGTCTCGGGGTTGCCAAAGTCGGCTACCGAGGGCGGCATCATTATCATGCTGGCGCCGCCCAGATCCCGAATGTGGTGGACCATCTGGGGATAGAACTGTTGACTCAGGACTTGGGTGGCGTAAAGGAGCCTTCGGTCCGGAACGAAATAAGGCCCGTAAGACACTCCCCCCGCCTCCATCCCCTTGACCATGCCTTCCATCATCGCGGTATTGGCCGCCAGATAGCCCAGCGTCCCCGCGACCTCGGGGATGGTCAAGATGCCGTTGGTTTCGGCGATCTTCCTTGCCAGCCCCAATAAGAAGCGCAACTTGACCATCATGCGGACCTGGGCTTGGTAGTTCTGGTACATATGGGCCGGCGTATCCGTGAATTGCGTCCGGCAGACCTCGGTGTCCTTATGGACAAAAACACGGTCCCAGGGCACCTTCACATTGTCGAACAATATGATAGCGTCGTTCTCGTCCAGGTGGGAGGACAAGGGGTTATCGAACTGGGAGACCGCCGACGCCTCGTAGGATTTTCTCGGCAGTATCTTCAGTCCCTTGGTAGCCATGGGCATAGCCGCCGAAAAGGCGTACATCTCCTCGCCAGGCTTCAAGGGCGCGCCGGTAGTCACCAGCAGCTCGTCGGCGATGACAGCGCTGGTGCCCAGCATCTTGGCGCCGCTGATAGTGATTCCCTGGCTGTCTTCGTCGCAGATCGCCGCTATTAAGGTCTCGTCCTCTTGTTGAGATACGTCCTTGCTGTGGTCGGCGCGGGGATTGGCGATGACGTAGGTAACAAACAGGTCGTTGTCGCGGACGTAGGTAAAGTAATCCATCAACGCCTTGGCCCGGTCCTCGCCGTGCCTTCGGAAGACGTCGATGCCCATGGCCATGCCGCTCAAGGAGGACGCTACGTGGTCGGGGGAGCGGCCCATAAACCCGAAGGTTAGCTCGGCCCAGGCGGTGATCGCTTCCCGGCGTTGCACCAGTTCCGCGTGAGAACGGGGGAGTTGCCAGCAACGGTTGACCCGGCCGCCGCTGGTGGGCGACTGGAAGGTCATCAGCTCTTCGTTCTCTGGAGCCGCTTGAAAGTCGTACAGCCGGGCCACTGTCGCCAACGCGTTCCGGAATGCCGGGTGATCGGCGGCGTTCTCGATGAGCTTTCCATCCAGATAGATGGACCGCCCGTCTTGTACATTCTTGATGTAATCGGCGCCGGTGCGAGTCATCAGGAGCCTTGGCGGATGAAGTCGGAGATGTGCTCCCCAATCATCATGGTGGTGACGTTGGTGTTGGCCCGCACGCAGTCGGGCATTATCGACGCGTCAACCACCCGCAGGTTCTGCAAGCCGTGAACTTTGCCGTACTGGTCCACCACGGCCATGGGGTCGTTTGCCGGACCCATCTTGCAAGTGCAGGAGATGTGCTGGCCGGTGGTCACTTCCCGGCGCATGAACACGTCCAACGCGTCGTCCGAAGCCAGTTCGGCGTCGGTGGGTTCGATTCGTTCCTCGACGATGTCCTTGAATCCTTCGTCCTGGCCTAGCTTGACGCATAGGCGAATAGCTTCCCGCATCCGGCGGCGGTCAAAATCTTCTTCGAAGTACCGGTAATCCAAGAAAGGTTGGACAGCGGGGTCGGCTGAGACTAACCGCAACTCGCCGGAACCCACCGCGAGGTTCAGGATTGCCAGCATTCTGATGCCCAGGGGCTCCATACGGTCGCCGCCCTGATTCACCTTTCCGGTGGCATAGGACTGCATCAGCACCTGAATGTCGTTGCGCAGGTCCGAGTCCGGGGCCGTGTAGCGAAGGGCCATCTGGACCCTAGGTGCAAAGCCGTCCATCGGGTGGTCTTTCTTGGTCCGGAAGGTCACGTAAAGCATGGGGTGGTCACGCATGTTTTGCCCCACGCCGGCAAGGTCGAGGACTACCGGAATGCCCAAGGCCTGTAATTGGTCCGCCGGACCTACTCCCGAAAGCATCAGGATCTGGGGCGACCCGATGGCCCCGGAGCTGAGAATGATCTCCTCTCCCTCGACCGTGAAGGTCTCGCCGCCACTATCCACCTCAACCCCTGTGGCGCGCTTGCCGTCGAACAAGATACGGTGAACGGTGCAGTTCGCCTTGATGGTCAGGTTCAGCCGGTGCCGGGCCATGTCCAAGTAACCGAGGGCGGTGCTCCAGCGAATACCGTTGGGGTTGTTAACCGGGCACGGTCCCACCCCCGACGCATCCGGCGCGTTATGGTCGGGACTGTCGGGGATGCCGGCGGACCGGCAGGCGTCGTAGAACGCCGTCTGCTCGGACAGCATGGTCTCGGGCTTGAACCGGTGGACGATGATGGGGCCGTCGGAGTTGTGGAAGTCACCGCCGCCGAAATCGGTGTCCGACTCCACCATGCGCAGGTATTGCATCACGTGTTGAAAGTCCCACTGGTCGTTGCCCTTGGCCGCCCAGGAGTCGTAGTCTTCCGGGACGCCGCGAAGAAATACTTGGCCGTTAATTGCGCTGGAGCCGCCGGTAACCTTGCCCCTGGGCACGAGCATGGGCGGGGCTGTCTCGGTGGCTTTGCCTTCAAATTGCCAGTTGTGGTCGCTGACCATGATGTCCGTGGCGGTGGCGTAGCCAAACTTGACTTCATCCGGAAGCTTTTCGAAATCGGGATAGTCCGGGCCCGCCTCAAGCAACAGCACCGATCGGTTCGAGTCCTCGCTAAGGCGGGTAGCCACGATGGAACCCGCCGAGCCCGCACCGAGGACGATATAGTCGTACTTCATTCTTGGAGCCTCCAGGTGGAATGGCCTAATACTGCTTAGGCATCGAGTATTATACATGCCGCGTGAGAGCATCAACCGCAAAGATTCCCCTCAGAATTCAGTTCAAAGGCAAAACCCAGGGAAAATGGCTGCTCCAAGGGGGTGGCTTGGGCTGAGACACGCAATATTGAAATTAAGGGATTTTCAGGGAATCGGTTACGTCATGATAGTGGGTCGAAAGAGCGTGCCGTATGCCAATTGACGCGATCGGGATGCAGTCCTATAGTTCGAACCGTCCCAGAGGGTTGCGTGGTCAGGGAAATCATCTGGAACTGGGAAATTGCGGGCGAGAGGTATTATATGCCAGGACCGCTGGAAGGGTTGAAGGTTCTAGAGGTTGCGAACTGGGTTGCCGGGCCGAGTGCTTGCGCGATTATGGCAGACATGGGAGCTGATGTCGTCAAAATCGAACATCCAGAGACGGGTGATCCTGTTCGCAGTGTGGACGTATCCTCACGGGGAGTCGTACAGCATTCCGGCGGTATCAACTTGATATTTGAGCTGCTTAACCGCGGAAAACGGAGCGTCGCGGTAAACCTTGAGAACCCCCAGGGCCAGGAAATCGTTCAAAAACTAGCCGCCCGTTCGGACGTAGTCGTCACCAATCTGACGCCCCATAGACAAGAGAGGTATAAGCTGCGCTATGAGGATATATCGGTGCTGAACTCGCGTACGATCTATCTTGTTCTCACAGGGTACGGCACTGAAGGGCCAGACCGTGACCGGTCAGGATTCGATTACGCTGCGTTTTGGGCACGCTCCGGTATTATGGGTTCGCTTGGAGAGGCGGAAGGCCCGCCAACGCAGCAGCGTCCAGGTATGGGTGACCAGACTACTTCATTAGCATTGACTGCCGCAATCGGCATGGCTCTATATGAGCGCGAGCGTTCTGGGAAAGGGCAAAGGATTGACTGCTCTCTGCTTCACACCGGCATGTGGGTCATTGGCCCCGATATAATGGCTGCTCTTAAGACTCGGCAGCCGGTCGAAAGTGTGCCACGAAAAGATGTCGGCAACCCGCTTTTCAACTTGTATCAGACGGCGGACGGCAAGTGGTTGCAACTCGTAATGATTGAATCGGAGCGGTTCTGGAATGGCTTTTGCAAAGCGTTGGGCTTGGAGAAGTTTACCAACGACCCAAGATTCGACAGCCACGTGAACCGTGTACAACATAGCAAGAATTTGGTAGAAATCATCGAGAACCAGTTTGCCTCAGAAAGTTTTGACCACTGGGCGGCGAGACTCGACGAGCAAAGGTGTATCTGGGCGCCCGTTCAGACGCTGGATCAGGTCGTCGATGACCCGCAAGTACACGCTAATAGCTATACAACCACGCTGAGGCACGCTCAAGAAGGAGACTTCGAGATTCTGACCCCACCAATGAAGTACGCACGGACTCCTGGGACACCAACGTCCACCGCGCCTGAGCTTGGCCAGCACACTGAGACAGCGCTGCTGGAGCTGGGCTACACATGGGACGACTTAATTGCCCTTAAAGAGCAAGGGGCAATCTTATAGATGGACTCATTACGGGGTGAGATTGCTTGTACCCGGGTCGACGTGAAAACGCCGCGACCCGGAGAGATCAGTATAAAAGACCCAAGGGCGCGGCGCCAATTTGGTTGCTAACTGCTAAGTTGTCGCGTTATTCGCCTGGTCAATAGGCGGCAACAGCGGCGCGGGCGCACTCCTGGTCCTGTTCGTCGGTGCCCCCGCTGACGCCCACGGCGCCGACCACCAATGGTTCTCCCAGTACGGGCAGCCCACCGGCCACGGCGATGATTTTTCCCTGACTGGAAACAATCAAGCTCTGGAACCAACTCTGGCTGGACACGCTGCCCAGATCGGTGGTCGGGACCTGGAACGAAGCGGCGGTGTACGCTTTGTTGATCGAGATATCGACGCTCATGGGGCGGGAGCGGTCCATTCGTCCAAAGGCGACCAGACGTCCTCCTTCGTCGACCACGGACACGCTGACGGCGATGTCCAACTCCAGTGCCTTGGCGTGACCCGCTTGAATCATTGTTAAAGCTTTGTCGATCGGGACCGGCATAGGTTCTCCCTTGTTTCTTCGATAAAAATCGGCGTTTCTATTGATATAGCTCTTGAAGTAAGAGGGTACTTCGATATCCAGAAAAACGGCGGTCATCGGGCATACCAGAGCGCATTGCTCACAGGCGATGCATATTTCAGGGTCTACGAAATATTGGTCGTCATCGTAGGTCGAGGCGATGCAATCAACCGGGCATACTTCCAGGCAGGTCTCGTCCTTGACGCCGACGCAGGGTTCGGTGATGACGTATGCTGAAAATTGTGACGTCACGAATCTTTACCCGCTTTTGGATTCTTGATCTTCCCCGCCAACCGGGCTTTCCCGCTCAAGCAGCAATCAGCCGGCCATCAGGCGCCATCGGCAGATCGGTGGATAGGACGTGGGATAAGACGGCGTAAGTGCCTTTCTTCCTTGCGGCGGCTATGAATCGCCCACTTTGGTCCCGGCGGCCTAGTTCCGCTGCTTCAGCGATGGCCACCGGGTCGAGGTCTGAGAAGGAAGCGCGATAACCTAACTCTAAGATGTACGCTCTTAGATGATGAATGACCACCGCGTCCAGTTGAGTGCCTTTCTGGCCCCCCAACCCCTTGGATACTTCTGGGTCGTGATCTGAGTGGACTACGCAAACGATGCCGAAGGGCAAATATTTCGTTTGGCCGCCCTCTTCGCCAGTGTCGCCTTCGCCTTCGGAACTCACCTCAGGTTGAAGGGACGGATCGACGGCGGCGATACCCACCAGATTCACTCCTAGCCACTGCCCCAATTCCTTGATCGTTTGAGACACCGTATGAGGGTCATCGGACGCGCTTTGAATGGGATAGACCCTACCCTCCGGGGCCGATTCGATGTGAGGGGTAAGGTCGTTCTTCGCGTCAGCCGGGGGGCTGGCTATGAAGTGATCCCACAAGCGGTCTCTGTCCGATCGATCGGTCAAATTACGTTGCTCCCGATTTCCCTAACAATTCTTGTAGAGTCTTGCTCGCATTGACGGGCGCTATTCCAAGCGCCCGTCGTGGATTCACGTTACGTTTCTCGAGGCTTGCTACTTCGAACGCTTGGCTCGTTCCTCCATGATCTCGAACCGCCGGGTATTTTCCTTCAGAGGATAGTAGTAGCCCATCTTTTCCGACGGGTCAGGAGCCTCACCGTGTCCGTTGGCGCTGTGCCCGTTGGTGCTGACCCCGTTGGTACTTACCCCGTTGGCATGCGCTCCGTTGGTTCCGTTTGTGCCGTTGGCTCCATTAGATCTGGCGACTGACGCGACCGCTTGGTCACGGGGTTTCTTGACGGGTTTGATGCCCGAATCGTAGGTTAGCCACTTGACCCGTTTGCGCGGGATCGTGCCCCAGACTTTGTCGTCCAGGAACTTCAGTCCTCTAACCAGCGCGGGCCGTAGCACGAAGGGGGTTCGTCTAAGGGTCCCGATCGTCAGCTGGTGCCACCAAACCTTGGGCTTGGTGTAAGGGCAGACCGTGACGCAGCTCATGCAGACTTCCCAGAACTCCATGACGTATGCCCGCAGCCGGTAGCAGGTCTCCCAGTTGATCTTGTACTTCTCAACACCGTTGTGCACCACCTTGTCGTCCATGGTGATGCTGTTGGTGGGGCAAGTAGTGGCGCATTTACGGCAGACTTTGCAGAAGTCGTCGACGCCGATGTCGATGGGCTTGTCGGCCACCAAAGGCATGTTGGTTAAGATGGGGTCGCCCAAGTGGATGCGGGCCCCGTACTTCTCGGTGATTACCATTCCGTTCCGGCCCAGTTCCCCGATGCCGGCCGCCAAGGCCGTGGGCATGGGTTGGGCGCGATTCTGGACTGCTTCGTAGCCCATCTCGCGGATGTAAGCCGCCAAATTGGCGTAGATCAGTTGCAGTCTTGACTGGCTGAAGTGGTAAGAGTGGTCTCCGATGTGGTGCCGGTGAGCCTGGACCATGTTGTAGTCCCACACCGTGCTCAAGCAGATGGCGTAGGGATATTTGGTGGCCATGTCTTCTGGGCCTTGCTTGATTCCCCTGGCGGCGTCGGTCGCGCCGGTGCCGTCATCGGGGTAGCGGCTGCCGCTGTAGAGCATGGACGGATGAACTGCGGCGATGCCGACAACGTGGGCGCCGAGATGTTCCGACACTCGCTTGATGTGCTTGGACAGGGCCTTGGGGTCGGTTACTTGGAACTTATCCGGGTTGACGTTGCCCTTGGCCGCCCGGGACACGACCTGTTGTAGGGTATTTCTTTTGTCGGCGGCGGACTGTGGGAAGGCCGTGCGAGCCAACGCGTCGTCGGCAACGCGGTTCATGTACCAGTTGTAAAGGGGTTTTCCCAGTTCGCCGCGTTTGTTTTTCTCGTGAGGGGTTCCGCTGGCGTCCACCGATTCCCATGAACCCACGATCCGGGCGGTTCGCCCAAAGTATGGTGCATCAAGGACGGTGGGTAGGTTTTCACTGGTATCGTTGCCGGAAGTAGTCTGCTCTTCAGGTTGGCTAGAGGCCTGTTCTTCCTCTTTGATGACCATCCAGACTTCTCCTTACTCGCCTACCGGATTCGGCTTAAACCCGGTGACCTTTAAAGATCCGCGTAGAGCCTGATTCATTCTGCATCTGCGCCCGCGTCCCCGGTTCTCCCGATGATTCGCCAGGGCTTGAGCCTGAGCGACGGAAGATTCCGTGCGTAAGACACCCTGCGGTCACAGGGTTTGAGTTTACCACCATCGAATCAAGTGTTCAATGGTAATTATGCCCAGGGCGATTGCGTCTTATTCTGTCTCATAGCGATAAGGGACATTACGAAGATGGAACCCCGCTCGTCGTTCCCGCGAAGGCGGGAACCCAGGAACCTAACCTTCTGCGCCCGGTTTGCTTTTCTGCCGAACGTCCAATGGATTCCCGCCTTCGCGGGAATGACGATTGTCAACAGCGGGACCGCTGATCCGGCCACTCGGGATTTTCTCTAGCCGCATTAAGACGCGGTTGCCCTGGAATCGTGCCAGTCTGAAAGCGTGTGGATTTCTCCGACAAATAGGCGGAAATGGGACTGCGCAGTGCGCGTCGTCATGGCGGGGTGTAGTATGACTTCGAATTGCGGAACCGCTGCGTGATGCGTCTCAACGGCTTGATGACTCATTCAGGGTTTCCGGAGGGGAGCGATCTTTGGCGTTAGCGGTGGTATTCGCTTTTCTGGCGGCGCTGGGATTCTCCAGTGGCTACGTCCTTATCAGAGTCGGCACCCAACGAGTGTCGGCCCCTACCGCAACCTTTTTCACGGTTATCACCGGAGCGGTTCTTATCTCCGCTTTGGCATTGATCCTCAATCTGCCGGAAGTCAGATCGGTTACTCCCACCGCTCTAGGGTGGTTCGCCTTGATGGGCGTCATCGCCTATCCCTTGGCCCGGGTGCTCCAAAACATGGCGATCACCATGGTCGGCGCGACCAGAGCGGCGCCGGTCTCTTCGCTGCAACCGATATTCGCCATGGCCTTGGCCCTGACTATCCTGGGTGAGCGGCCTAATCTACTGGTGATCCTGGGCACTCCTATCATCGTTTGCGGGCTGATCATCGTCGTCCTGACCAGCCGGACCAACGGACCGGTGAATCAGATCTTGACTACCAGGAAGCTGGGTTACCTGCTGGCCATGGGCGCGGCCGCCAGCTTTGCCAGCCGCGATATCATCAGCCGTCACGTAGTGGGAAGCATCGCGCCGCCCATGGTGACGGCGGCCTTTGCCTTGAGTATCGGGGCCGTATTGTTGTTCATGCTGACCTACCGGGACGTGATCAACAGTCTCCGCAATCTGCCCAGGAAGTATCTGGCTCTTTGTTGCCTGGCCGGGGTGTGTCAGGGTTTGGCGGTGGCCTTCTTGTTCCAGGCCCTAAGCAGGGCCCCGGTGACGGTGGTGAGCCCGATAAACGCCAGTAGCCCGCTGATCACTCTGTTGCTGGCTCACCTATTTCTGCAACGGCTGGAGCACATCAACCCGTTGCTGTTGCTGGGTACCTTGCTCAGCGTGGGCGGGGTTGTCTTGGTGGTGGTGGGGGCGGTGTCTTGAACCGGAACATTTTATGCCAGGACTTCCTCTGGTTTGCGGCGTCTGTTGGAACGGCGGACGGATAACCGGCGGCTCTATGATTCCCCACTTCGTACCAACTCCCCGTCTACATATTCTTTAAAATGCCCTCCAGGCGACCATCTTCTAAAACCATTGCGTCGCCCAGCCCCACCACGTCAAACCGTGCGCTGAATTCGGCGGCAATCTCTCACGGAATTCATACATTCTTCTTCTCTGGAACTTACATCCGTTTGTGATACTCGCCTTTGTCGATTGTCTGGCCCAGTTAAGAATCGGACGAACAGTGGGCAAATTGAAAGTGGCTAAAAAGGTGCTGGTCCATGGAAAAACTAAAACCCAAAATACAGGGGACCAAGGGATTTACTTTAGTTGAACTGGTCGTGGTCATCGCCATTCTCGGCGTCTTGGCCGCTATCACGATTCCCTTGGTCAAAAACTACTTGGGCAGCTCAAAGGCACAGGCCTACAACGTTGAGCGGCAGCGGATCCAAGATGTCGTAAATCTGTATTGGCTTAGTCCTGATAGCACCCGCTTCTTGAGAAAGCGTCAATAGCCTATCCATGGCGCGCTCAAGATTCAGGGAGAGATCGTTCAGCCCGACGAAAACGAATCTGCCGATACGGTGTTGGTGGCCGGGAACGCATTTGGAGGGACCCGAGGCGGAAAACCGCAATGGATTGACAACCAAAACGGCATTCGGGATGAACCTGACGAAGATGTACTTAACGACGAGGACGATCTTACTCAACCGGGATGGCAGGTTGCTTCCCTAGTCCTCCACGGTGTCGATGTCCTGGTCGACTCAAGGGACTATTTCATTGATTTCGAGATTTTAGTGGCGGAAGACTATCTAGAGACCGTTCCATCTTCCGCTTCGCCGGACAATGTCCCTCCTGGGTCTAGTGAGAGCCTGGAAGGGCCATATAGTTGGTTCGCCAACAAAAGAGGCATCGTCCAATCCACACTGTTCTCCTTCCCTACACCGGAGAACATTGGGTACCAAGACGTGTTCCCATCGGAATAGTCGTGAGGAACATCAACTGATGGGCAACTCGGAAACGGTAAAAAAGGTTCTCATTGTCGATGACTACCGGGTTATTCGTGAACTTCTCGCAAAGTATTTAGACCGTCCCGGGTTCAAGACGTGCATGGCGAGCGATGGGCGAGAGGCATTAGAGGTGTTTCAACGTGAGAAGCCCGATCTGCTGATCTCCGATTTGCATATGCCGAATATGGATGGCCTCGAGCTGATCCGGCAAGTTCGGGCAATATCCAATATCCCAATTCTGATCATGACCGGAGGGTCAGGTTACATGAGCGGCGATATGACGCCTGCGATGGAAGCGGGCGCGGACGCGTCCCTAAAGAAACCCTTTGATCTAGATGACCTGCTAGCCGAAATCAAGGTAGTGCTCGCAAGGACCGAGCCGCGTGGACGATACGGGGAGATAGGGAAAATCTGCAGAAGCTTTGATCAACAACAACGGCCATATCTATTTGGATCGGATCAACCGGCTGGGAAGTAGATCAACAAACAAATCATGATCCAGGCGCGAGATTAGCCGCAAATGAAGGAGGCCTATCCGACTCTTCGGCCACGCCGTTATGGCGAAATTTCGTGCCTGGACTCTCGTTGTTACTTGTGGCTGAGGTGGGGCTTAATTCCCGCCATAATCCGCGTCATAGTGGGTTGGCGGCAACTGTCTCCCTTTCACCACGATCGAGGAAGCGTCCTTACCGTGAACGGGGCAACGTTTTCCCAAGATCGGTGGGATGAGCTCAGACCAAGCCCTGGGATTCCAACTCGGCTAATTCCTCAAGGGTCAGCCCACCGATGGAGCACAAGATCGCCTGATTGTGTTCGCCCAGTTCTGGCGGGGTTTCGGCGGGAGGGTCCGCGCATCCCGTTAGCCGGATGGGGGTCTTCAGCGACCTGAATCGGCCGTCCATCGTGTCACCGGTGTCCACGAACATCTGCCGCGCCTCCAGGTGAGGGCATTGGTCCAGGTCGGCCATGGTCTGGGCGACGCCCATGGAGAGGCCGATCTCGGTTAGCTGTTCGGCGACTTCCCACTTGGACAATTGCCGCGACCAGCCTTCGATGGCTGGAATGACGTTCTGGAACCAGAAGTCTCCGTCGGCCCCTTTGCCCAGATAGCGCGGGTCTTCAGTAAGCTCTTCCCGGCCGACCAGTTTCCACATGGCCCGCAGTCTCTCCTCCGACCGGACACCGGCCATCACGACGTAGCCGTCCTTGGCTTTGAAAGTCAGCCCGGCGGTCGTCAGTCTTTCCCGCGACCGGCCGGGATTTTCTCCGGTGGTCTGGAAGATGTTCATCTGGCTGACGGTGTGAGACACCAAACATTCGTACATGGCCATGTCCACGTACTGGCCCAGGCCGGTCTTACGCCGCGACTCCAGGGCCAAGACGATGCCCAGGGCGGTCCACACTCCCGGAACAGAGTCGCCGATGTTGTCGCCAACACTCTGCGGAGGACCGTCCGGCTCCCCGGTTAGCTCCATCCAACCCGCCATGCCCTGGATGCTCAGGTTATTGGCCGGCCATTTGGAATAAGGGCCTCGCAGCCCGTCGCTGTCGCCGTAGCCGGTGATGCTGGCGTAGATCAAGCCGGGATTGATCTCTTTGAGATGATCGTAGCCGAGGCCCAAACGTTGAAAAGCCCCCGACCCCCAGTTGTCCAATAAGACGTCGGACTCGCGCACCAGATTTTCGAAGGCTTCTTTACACTTTGGGTTGCGCAGATCCAAGGTCACGCTTTTTTTGTTCCGGTTGACTCCCAGAAACCGCGAACTGACCTCCTGGCCGTCGCCGCCCTTAACGAACGGTCCCCGGGCCCGGGACAGGTCTCCGCTGCCGGGACGCTCGATCTTGATAACCTCCGCGCCCATATCCGCCAGTATCATGGAGCAGAATGGGCCGGCGACGATGTGGGTGGCGTCCAGTACCCTTACGCCTACTAGTGGTGGCGGCGATTTTGGTTGTTCTGTGGTCATTCTTTTACCTCGGGGAGATTAGCTCGTGGGGTGCGGCTTGCGCCAAGGCCCGATTCACTTCTTGGACGCACGGGCCTGGGCGTCTTGGCGGTCCAGGGGGTGGGCATCGTGTGAGCCCGGAGGAGGTATCGTCTCG
>Ga0209554_1001809_pt1 | contig 15749 bp, 15 predicted proteins | sample MarorgKNORR_S2LV_5_FD_188221 | JGI IMG/M metagenome (GOLD analysis project Ga0209554, IMG submission 188221) | Marine microbial communities from the Southern Atlantic Ocean, analyzing organic carbon cycling - Bottom_A/KNORR_S2/LV (SPAdes) (version 2) | ecosystem: Environmental > Aquatic > Marine...
GAGTAGAGGCCGTCGCTCACGAACCTGATCCGTGTCGTTCAAATCGATCAACGACTTCGCGTGCGACAGCGGTTCCGAGGACTGCGCTGGCACTTCGGCAACGGGTTCAGTGGGTTTTGCTTCTGCTGGTGGAGACGACTGCTGCGACTCTCCACACCCCACCAGAAGCACGGCTGCGATTGTTGTGATTAGGAGGTGTTTCATTTCTTAAGCAACCGTGGGGAAGGTTTATCCACCCAACCGGCCTTGCGCTGGCCTTTTCCCGGGCGATCCACGTCGCCTAGATCCTCCCGGGCTTCCTCGGCAAATGCGATCAGCCGTTTCACCACCCCGGGGTTGCCAGAAGCCACGTTGTTGTCCTCATGGATGTCCTTGGCCAAGTTGAACAGTTTCAACACTGTACTGCCCTCGGGCTTGCCCCAGTTGCGCTTTTTGGAATCCATAGCCAAGAACAGTTTCCAGTCGCCGGACCGGACCGCTTGGAGCTGGTCCATTTGGTAGTAAAAAAACGCATCACGAGGATCAGCATCCACGTTTTTACCGCTAAGGATGGGCCAGATGTCTTTACCATCTATAACACGGTCACTTGGTGCCTTGCCGCCGGCAAGTCGTGCCATCGTGGGTAGCAGGTCCATTGTGCATGTTATCGCACCACTGCTTATGCCGGCTGGAATTTTGCCCGGCCATCGAACAATGCACGGCACCCGCATGCCTCCCTCGTCGGTACGACCCTTTCGACCACGCAGTGGCAGGTTGCTGCCCTGTTTCTCTCTCGCCGACCCGTTGTCTGACGTGAACAGTACCAGCGTGTTGTCATCGATACCGGTTTCCTCCAGCACCCTGAATAACTTGCCCATGGACCAGTCTATCTCCTGCACCCAGTCACCGTAAGGGCCGTCCTGGCTTTTACCCTTAAACTTTGCACCTGGGGTCAGCGGTCCATGCACCGCGGTGTGGGGAAGATAAAGGAAGAATGGGTTGTCCTTGTTTGCCTTGATGAACCTCTCGGCTTCGGCGGTATAGCGGGCAGTGATCGTTGTGTCTCGATGCACGCTATCCTCGACCACGGTCAGGTCGCGGACCAACGGTAGCGGGACCTCCTTGCGATTCATGTCGTTGCTATAGGGAATACCAAGGTAATGGTCGAACCCCTGTGAGGTAGGCATGAAGTCGGGGTGATCACCCAAGTGCCATTTGCCAATACACATGGTGGCATAGCCCTGCTCCTTGAGTATCTCGGCAATGGTGATCTCGCTAGGGTTAAGGCCCTTGCTGGCAGCAGGAAAAAGAACGCACAGGTTCTTTTCGTCCACATGCATGTTGACCCGGCGCGGATAGCAGCCAGTCATTAAGCTGGACCGTGACGGGGTGCAAACGGAACAGGTCGAGTAAAAGTCCGTAAGCCGCATGCCCTCCTTGGCCATTTTATCCAGAACCGGGGTAGCATGTGTCTTGGAACCAAAAGGACCGATATCTGCGTAGCCAAGATCATCGCAGAACACGACAATGAAATTGGGTTTACCTTGCTGGGCATCAGCAGTAGCCAAGCTGATTGGCAAGGCAACACATCCAATAAACAAGCGGAGGAGTTTCATCTTTTGCCTTGTGGCGTGATCCTTTCAATGCCGGGTATTTCCCACAAACCCTTAGCCGTTTTCCATGTGTGCAACAGCACGGCTGCGATTGTTGTGAGTAGAAGGTGTTTCATTTCCCTTCAGCTTTCAGTTCTTCACCCGTCTTACCGCCGTGTTTGCGGAGGAGGTCGGCGGTTTCGGTGTGGTTTAACTTGATGGCGACATCTAGCGGTCTTTTGTCATTAATATTCTTTGTATTCAAATCTACTTCTTTAATGAGTAGCAGTTTAGCGATTCCGGTTTGACCTGCCATAGCGGCATATTGCAAAGGAGTGTTGCCATCCATATTCTTCAAATTCACATCCGCACCATTAGCTATAAGTAGTTCGGCGATTTTCTTGTGGCCTTCCATGACTGCCCAATGCAAAGGGGTCCAGGCATCAAAATCCTGCACATTTACATCGGCACCATTAGCCAAGTGATGTTTGATCGTTTCGATATTCCCATATTCAGCGGCTTCCCAAATATCCACGCTCCGCCCACACCCCACCAAAAGCACGGCTGCGGTTGTTGTGATTAGGAGGTGTTTCATTTCCCTTCAGCTTTCAATTCTTCACCCGTCTTGCCGCCGTGTTTGCGGAGGAGGTCGGCGATCTCTTTGTATTTTTCTTCTTCGGCCCAATCTAGCGGGGTTTGCCCTTCAACATCCTTCGCATTCACATCCGCATTTTTTACAATAAGCAGTTTGGCGATTTCCTTGTGACCTTTCCAAGTAGCGTTATGCAAAGGAGTCCCTCCATCCATATTTTTCGTATTAACATCTGCACCTTTAGCAATAAGCAGTTCAGCGACTTCCTCGTGACCTCGCCAAGCTGCCCAATGCAATGGGGTAATTCGATCCTTTGTCTCCTTCGCATTTACATCCGCACCTTTGGCAATTAGCAGTTCCACCATGTCCTTGTCATCTCCACCAGTTGCGTAATGCAAAGGAGTCCATCCCCCCTCAGCCTTCGCATTCACATCCGCACCTATGGCGATTAGTAGTGCGGCGACTTCCTTGTGCCCGAAACCAGCCGCCCAAAGTAAAGGAGTGTCTCCATACAAATCATCCTCCGCATTCACATCTGTGCCAGCAGCCAAATGTTGTTCGACGGCTTTGATGTTTCCTTCCCAAGCAGCTTCGTGAATTGAAATTTCGGACTCTACAACCTTGGCTGTCGGCGGTTCTGGTTTTACCTCTCGGGCTGGGTCAGTGCCTTCGTTAGCTGAAACTGTCTTTGGTGGTGTTGGAGGCTTTGCCGACTCGGCAGCTATAGGTTTCGGAGTCTTGGTTTCTTCGGCTTGCTGGGGTTTCTGTACCTCGGTCTGCGGCACTGGGGTAGCCTCGGATTCTTGCGCTGGCTTCCCATACCCCATCAATGGCAGGGCTGCGATAGTTATGATTAGTAGAGGTTTCATAAGCCTGCAAGCAGCCAAACGATAGCGAAACGCCCCAGGTGTCACAACGCCTTAACTGACATGGTGGCGCCGTTGGAGAGGGTTCGCCGGCAATGTTGATTTGCAGGGTTTCAACGACGGCCCCGCCGAATCCCTAGACGCACGAATAATCAACCCGGACGGGACCCGGTTCGGACGCGATCCGACAGAAATTTGAGCATTGGAACCCTCTGCAAAAGCGAAATAACTGCAGTTAACAATAAGTGATGTCGATCCTGATGCCTTCATGCCATAAAACGCGGGCTGCGGGCTTAACTGTTCAATTAATTGCCATCTAACCAGTATTTTCTGTAACTTAATTGCCTTTTGAGTGTCTGACACAAATTCAGGCTTATGAATACGTTTATTAAATCATTGTTATTGTTGGTGGTAACTGCTGTTTTTGCCAGTGTTACCGTGGATATTTCAGCCCAAGAGCGTGATCGCGACCGTGATCGAGGGAATCGTGATAGGGGTGAACGAGGGAATCGTGGGAACTTTGATCGATCCCAGATCATGGAGCGGATCATGGAGCGCTACCGTGAAAACCTAGGCATTTCCGTCGCTGAGTGGAAGGTGGTCCAACCCAAGGTGCAGGCTGTTATGGACAACCGCATCTCCGGCACATCCGGGATGATGAGTTTCTTCGGGGGACGCGGAAGCCGAGGGCGCGGTGATTCCTCCACTGAAAAGACTCCGACCAGTGAACTTCGCGATCTTCTGGAAAAGGATGCTCCCTCCAAGGAGGAGATCAAGGCAAAGCTCGCCGCCTACCGCGCGGATCGAAAGGCTCGTGAGGCAAAACTCAATAAAGCGCAGGAAGACCTGCGCCAGTTATTGACGTTGAAGCAGGAGGCCCAGGCGGTTTTGTCGGGACTTTTGAACTAAGTCATTCGCTGTTTTACGAAAAGGAGCACTGCTGTTGAGCCGGCTGTTACAACGGTTGGTTGATGGTCGCAGTCTCTCGGAGTTGGATGCCGAGAGGCTTGCTGCCTTACCCACATCGGAATCCCAGGCAAACTTGTCTTCGGAAGGGGCCGCTTTGCAGTGGCTGGCAAAGGAATACGGGCTTGAATTCACGTCCCTTGAGGCGATTGAGATTGAGCAGGACGTGATCTCCCTGTTCCCGGCGCGTATCCTGATAAAGGAGAAACTCCTGCCGCTGCGGCAATCCGCCGAGGGAGTCGAGGTGGCCACCAGCCGCTTGTTTGACCCACAGGGGTTGGAATCGCTGAAGGTGCTGAGCGGCCTGAGTATAACGCCGGTTCTTGCCACCTCGGAGGCCATTCAACGGGAGATCAAAAGCCGCCTCGGGGTGGGGGCCGATACCATCGACACCCTGAAGGATGATGCAGCGTTTCAGGTCCTTGATGAAGGCGAAACGGAAGACACGGATCTCGACCAGGCCGCCGGGGACGCCTCGATCATCCGCTTTGTCAACCAGGTGCTGAGTGATGCCATTGGAATGCGAGCCACGGACATTCACCTCGAGCCCTTCGAGGACGAACTCCAGATTCGTTACCGCGTGGATGGCCTGCTGCTTGACGTCCCGGTGCCCAACGAGATCAAGCGGTTCCAGCCGGCGATCGTTTCCCGCATCAAGATTTTGAGCCATCTGGACATCGCCGAGAAACGCTTACCGCAGGATGGACGCATCAAGCTCAGGGTCAAACGTGCCGAGGTCGACGTTCGCGTCTCCATCATTCCAATGCTGCATGGCGAAGCGGTGGTGATGCGCTTGCTCAAGCAGGACAACACCTTGCTCAGCCTGGACAATCTTGGTATGGCCGGTAAGGAGCGCAGTATCTTCCGCAAAATCCTCGGCATGCCGCATGGCATTTTTCTGGTCACCGGCCCGACCGGTTCCGGCAAGACGACCACGCTTTACACCGCCATGAGCGAGATCAACGACATGATCCGCAAGATTGTCACGGTGGAGGATCCCATCGAATACCAGGTCAGGGGAATCAACCAGATCCAGGTCTCGGAGAAAACCGGCCTGACCTTTGGCGTCGGCCTACGTGCGATTCTTCGGCACGACCCCGATGTGGTCTTGGTCGGCGAAATCCGCGACCAGGAAACAGCGCGCATCGCCGTGCAGGCGTCGCTGACCGGCCATCTGGTTTTTTCCACGCTGCACACCAACGATGCCCCCAGTGCGCTGACTCGCCTGGTGGACATGGGCGTTGAGCCCTATCTGGTCGCCTCCTCGCTGGAGGGAGTGCTGGCCCAGCGCTTGGTGCGTGTCCTTTGCCCCGATTGCAAGACCGAGGACCGTTCCGACAAGGCCACGGAGTTGAAGGAGGAATTTAACATCCCGGCCGGGACGCCGATCTTTCAACCGGTGGGATGTACGGAATGTAGGAATTCCGGCTTCCACGGTCGGCATGCCGTGTTCGAGATGATGTCGCTCGGCCAGGAAATCCGGCAGCGCATCCTTCGGAATTGTTCCAGCGGGGAACTGATGGAACTGGCCATCAAAGACGGGATGACAACGCTCGCCGAGGATGGATGGCGTTTGGTTCGTGAAGGCATCACCACTCCTGACGAAGTGCTGCGCGTTACCAAAAGTGAACACGTCAACCGCGATTAATCCCCATGCCGAATTTCCAATACAAGGCGCTCGATAGTGGGGGGGTGCTTGACACCGGCACGATTCAAGCCCGCAGCCGGCCGGACGCCTTTGACAAGATCAAGCAACTCGGTCTGCAATTGGTCCAGTTGGATGAGGCTGCAGAGGGGGCGGCGGCACTTTCGAAGTCGGGCGGAATTTCCCTTACCGGGAAACGAACGCGGGTTTCCTTCAAAATGCTGGAAAACTTCACCCGTCTATTGTCCAGCCTTTTAGCCGCCGGGGTTCCGCTTAGCAGGGCACTGACCATACTATACCGTGAAACCTCCGACCCCGCGGCCAGCACAAAATGGCGTGAGGTGCATGACCTGGTCATCGACGGGGTTTCCCTGTCGGAGGCCATGTCGCGTTCGCCGGAAACTTTCCCGACCGTTTACACGGCAATGGTCGAGGCCGGGGAAACGGGAGGATTCCTCGACCTGGTGTTGGCGCAGATTGCCGAATTCCAGGCACGGGATAAGGAGCTTCGAGGCAAAGTGTTATCCGCGATGATTTATCCGGCTGTGCTGATGTTTCTAGCCATTGCCGTGCTCATATTCCTCATGGTGTTTTTCATTCCAAGATTCAAGACCTTGTTCGAGGGCTTCGACGCGGCACTGCCAATGCTCACCCAAGTCATCGTGGCGGCCAGTGAATTTTCCCAGCGTTATGGAATCTTCGTCATCATTGGCATTGCGTTCTTGGTTTATTTGGCACGAACCTGGGTAACATCAGCGAGAGGCCGGCGCATCTATGAACGCTGGCTACTCACGGCTCCGGTGATTGGCCCCCTGTCTTCCCAATTTGCCATGGCCCGTTTTTCTAGGATGCTCGGCACGCTTATCCACGCGGGAGTTCCCTTGGTGAACGGACTCAACGTGGCACAGCGCTCGATCGGCAACCAAATCCTAACCGATGCCATTGAAGACTCCATTGAACGAGTGAAAAAAGGTGAACCGCTGGCTCGTAGTCTGGGGGATTGCAGTCTTTTGTTTTCACGCGCCACGGTGGAGATGATCTCCGTTGCCGAGGAGAGCAGCCGACTCGACAAGGAGTTGATCCGCCTGGCCGAGGTCACGGAAAAGGAACTGGACCAGCAACTCAAAACCGCCGTGGCCTTGATGGAACCGTTGATGTTATTTTTTATTGCGGCTTTTATTGGGACAATTTTTGTTGGAATGGTGATCCCGATCTTCACCATTCAGGATTATATAAAATAATGGATAAATAATATGCAACTTGATATATCAAAGATAAAGCGAAATCTAGCAACACGCCAAGGGGGGTTTACTCTGGTGGAAATGTTGTTGGTCCTGGTGATCCTTGCGACGTTGGCTGCGGTGGTGATTCCCAAGTTCGCCGGGCGCTCCAAGCAGGCCAAGGTCACCGCGGCGAAGAGCCAGATTTCAAACTTGGAGATTGCCATCGACTCTTTTGAGATCGACATGGGGTATTTCCCCAAGGGAGGAAACGACCTTAGGGATCTCATCGAAGAGCCAAACAGCAACAATGTCCAGGACTGGCATGGGCCTTACCTCAAGAAGGGCATACCCCGGGACCCATGGGGGATCGACTACGTCTACGACTATCCCGGCAAGAGGAATGTCGGCAGCTATGATATCTCCTCGAGTGGCCCGGACAGGAAGACCGGCACGGATGATGACATCACCAACTGGCAGACAGAGGATAGGTGACGGTCGGCAGGGGGCATTCACCCTGTTGGAGTTGATTGTCGTCCTCGCGCTGCTGACGGTTGTGTTCACCATCTCAGCGCCGTCGCTTGGCCGCTTTTTCAAGTCGCGCTCCCTGGTTGAGGAAGCCCGGCGGATGTTGGCCCTTACCGAGCATGTCCGAAGGGAGGCCATTTCCACAGGGGCCCCGATGCAGTTGCTGTTCGACATGAACAGAGGCGTCCTCTACGTGCAACGGGAGGATGGTTATCAACCGGGGCAGTTTGGGAACCGAACGGTCCAAACCACGCGACCTTACTGGATCAATGAAAAACATGAGGTCATATTTGAGACAGGCAAGCCAATCTCACGCGATTTGTATGCAGTCACTTTTTTACCGGACGGATCGTTACTGGAAACCAGTCCGACCTCGTGGCGGCTCCAAAAGCGGGAGAATAGTGAAGAGTTTTACCGGGTGGCAAAACTCCAGGGCCGATTGCGTTATGTATTGTTAACCGACGATGATCCAAAGAATGAATATATCCAAATCCCGGCAACGGATACGGTCGATGGCGGGGTTTACCTTCGCTGAAGTCCTCGCCGCGCTGGTGTTCATGGCCATTGTTATCCCGGTGGCCCTGCAGGGGATTTCCGTGGCCAGCCGTGCCGGGGTTGGTGCTGAACGAAAAGGGATTGCGGTGCAGCTGGCTGCCAACATGCTCAACCAACTCAGTATCAGCAATCTTTGGCAAACTGCACAGGCGTCTGGGACATTTGAGCAGGATTACCCCGGTTACACGTGGTCAATGCAGCAGCAGGCGTGGCCAGGCGGTGCCATGCAGCAACTGACTCTGGAGGTGACTTATCCGCTCCAAGGCAGGGTATTTGCTGTCGAACTTTCCACCCTGGTGGATGATTCAGTCCAATAACTCATGTCCTTCAAGCCGCATAACATTCTTTTCAAAAAACGCCTGAACCAAGCGGGGTTCACGTTGATGGAGGTGATGTTTGCAACGATGGCGTTTGCGTTGATCCTGCTTGTGATGCAGATGACATTCTCCGGTGCACTCGGCCTGCGCAATCGGATGCAAAAACGCGTTGATCAACATACGGCCCTGACCCAGGCGATGTCGATCATGAAGCGTGACCTTGAGAACATGATTGTCACCGGTGGATTGATGGCGGAGGGGATTTTTTGCGAGGAACTGGGTTCGCCGGACATGCCCAATGATCAACTGGAGTTTTACTCCACGACCGCAGTCGTCTCAGACCAATTGCCGTGGGGCGATGTGCAGAAGGTGGGTTACCTGCTGGGGGTTAATCCCATGCAGACGGTCACCACCAACCTTGGCCAAGCGCTGATGCGCATGTCCCGCAACCCCCTGCCGCTTGAGGCAAATGAGGCAGCACCGGTTGAAACCCTGATGCTGGATAATGTTCGTTCCCTGCAGTTCGAGTTTTTTGATGGATTGCAATGGCTTCAAACATGGGATTCCACCGTCAACGAACCGGCTGTTCCGTTGGCAGTTCGCGCCATGGTGGAGGTGTTTACCGACAACCCCAATCCGACCGGCCGCCAAACCCGGATTCGGGAAGTCCTGGTTCCGATTCTGACCATCAAGCCCCCAGACGAGCAGAGCGAGGAGGAAGAAGGCGAGGGGGAAGAGGGAGGCTAAACGGGAGACATGAAATTAACCAACGGACAAGACAGGAATTATGTTTCACCCCGGTCCCGAGTGGGGGCGGTGTTGATTATTGTCCTGTGGATTGCGTTTGGGTTGGTGAGTGTCACCCTTTATTTCGGACGATCCATGTTTTTTGAATACAAGGGAGCCAATCAAGCCACTGCCGGCGCCCAGGCGGAACAGGCAAACAACGGGGCTCTTCGATACTTTTTTTATACCCTGAACAACGCCCTGGAAGAGGAGGGGGATTTTCCCAGTGAGTTGATCATGCAAACCGAGCAAATCCAGATCGGCCAGGCGACGGTCTGGATGCTGGGACGATCCGGTGAAACTGTCACCCTGACTGACCCACACTTTGGAGTCATCGATGAGTGTGCCAAGATCAACATCAATACCGCGCCCTTTGAGGTGCTGGAGTTGCTCCCAACCATCACTCCGGAATTTGCTGCGGCCATTGTTGACTGGCGGGATGAAGATGATGACGTGACCGAAAACGGTGCCGAGGCACTGATGTATTCGCTACAGTCCCTGCCTTACGGATGTAAGAATGCGCCGTTTGAAACCGTGGAGGAACTCCGGTTGGTTTATGGCGCAACGGTGGAAATGCTCTATGGCGAAGACACCAACCTGAATGGAGTCCTTGACCCCAGCGAAAATGATGGAATGCAGACGCCACCCCTCGACAACCAGGATGGGATACTAAATTTCGGGATTTTGGAGCATGTCACGATTTATTCCAAAATGCTTGCTGAGGAGGAATCAGAGGACATGGATTCAAGCAACAACAGTGAAAATCAAGCAGGCAACAGGAATTCGCAGCAGCAACGGGGCGGGGAGGAAGAGGTGCCTTTCCAGGTAAACGTCACCACCGCCAGCGCAATTGTTCTGGCTTGCCTGCCTGGAATGGATGAGGCCACAGCTCAGCAAATCGTCTCGTATCGCCTGGCCAACCCGGATTCCACAGAAGGGCTTGAATGGGTAAGCGAAGCGGTGGATAGTGAGATGGTGCAGCAGGCCTTGCCCTATTTGACGGATAAAACCCAGCAATTCACCGTTGATTTGGCAGCAATTGGTAGTAACGGAAACGGCTATCGACGCGTAAGATATGTGGTGGACGCCTCAGGAGAGGCACCTGTCGTCCTTCACCGGCGTGACATGCAACGGTTTGGGTGGGCCTTGGGGCCAACCTTGTTGGAAAAGGTAAACACTCCAGGGCAGGCGGCTCGATGACCTTGAAAAGGAAAAACAGAAGCCAAGCGATCGTCCTGTACGTGGATGGGGATCAGGCCTTTGCCTACTCCTACCGGAGGCGCGGGCTGGGAGCTGAGCTCCGTGCGGAGGGACATTCCCGGCTTGGCCAGACGATAAGCCAAATCAAGCCGGCGCAATTGGTTGACGACCTCGCGGGAGTGTTTCGTCAGCTCTCCTCGACCACCAAGGACTGCGTTGTGGTTCTGCCGTCACACTCGGCCCCTTCCATCATTCTCGAAGTGCCGGATATTAGTCCCGAGGATCGGAAGGGGTTTGTTCAAATCCAAGCCGAGCAGCGGTTGCCGCTGCCGTTGAACGAGATTCACCTGGCTACACATGAATTTCAGATCGGCAACCAAGACCATGCATTGGTGCTGGGTCTGCGAAGGGATACCGTCTCCAAAATCAAGGAAGCCGTGATCGCCAATGGATTTCAGGTGGCCAGTATCACGGTGGACATCGCTGGGGTTGTGGATCATGCCGTCGACGACAACGATTCGCTGGCGGATTGCTGCCAGTTGATTCAGGGACAATCGAGTCTGACTTTGATTACCCATGCGGAGGGGGGGCCGACAGGTCTCCGCCACTTCCACTTGAACAACGGATGGATGGATGCCGCCACCCTTGAAAGGGAATTGCGCATTACCCTTGGCCAATTCCCACAGTCTTCACGGCGCCAGTTAACCACGCTTCGCACGGCAAAACTTCCAGGGGCCAGTTCAGAGCAGCGTGTTCCGGTTTCTGAACACCGATCCCTGGCTGGTTTGAACGTGGTCGATGGAACTGAAACCTCCGACTTATTTGCGCGCATTGCCTCATCGTTTTTTCTGAGCGGCACCTCGCCTCTTGAGTTTCTGCCTTCCAGAACTTCACGCTTTGGCCAGATTTATGGTCAGTTCAACTCCCGACGCAACCTGTGGGTGGGATTGATGAGTGCTGTGGCCCTGACTGCCATTGCTTTTCTTTACCAGATTTTCCATCTGAACGGGCTGCAGAAGCAGTGGAATGGCATGAAAGACAGCGTTGCAGCCGTTGAAACAGTCCAAGGAAAAATCCGCGAATTTCGGCCTTGGTTTGATTCGTTGGTTCCGAGCCTGACCACGGCTCGGGCCATCACTAGGGCTTTTCCTGAAACAGGAGAAATCTGGTTGAAACAATTGAACATCAGAGATGCTTCACAGGTCATGGCCACCGGATCTTCCAGGGATCAAAACAGCCTGTTGGCTGCATTGAACGAACTTCGCATCACATCCGGTATCTCCAATTTGGAATTGAAATCCCAACAGGGATCTGATCCAATTTTCTTTTCCCTCGAGTTTGATTGGAATCCGCCAAGCGCCTCGGCTCCGACACAATAATGCGAAACAAAAGAGAAAAACTGTTGCTGACTGTTGCTGTCCTTGCGGTGGCAATCCTTGCTGGAGATCGATTAGTGTTGGGGCCGTTGTATAACAGTTGGCAGACGCGCCGTGAAAAAATTATTGAATTGGAGGGGAAGGTAGCCAAGGGCAATAAACTGCTCCCCCGGGCTGTCACCTCGATCACGGAAAGCGGAGGCACGGCTACGGTAACAACCACCGACCCACACCCATTCAAGACGGGCGATTCGGTTTACTTTAGCGGAGCCACGCCAACGGCCTACAACACTTCGCCTGCCAATATTACTAGGACGAGTAAAAATTCGTTTACCTTTTCTATCGGCGGTAGCCCAGGAAACGCGACAGGCACAATACTGGTTAGGCGAGGTGTTGAGGAAGAATGGCGGACATATATTGAGAGTAATCTGAATAGCGACAACTCCATTGCCGAGGATGCGGTATTGCGAGCCATTGAGAACTGGAGGGGCGATTCAGGGATTTTGCTTACATCGTTCAAGCCGCAGTGGCAGAATCATGATGATCGTTATCGGACCTGGAATGTTCGATTGGTGGCAGAGGGGACGATGCGGGAAGCGGTCGAATTTGTTCATGCCATTGAGTCGGATGAACTCCCTTTGAAAATTGAACAACTCGAATTGGCCTCACGTGAAAAGACCGGCAAATTAATCAGTGTGAGCGTCCATTTTACAGGGCTCCAGATTGGAGAGGCCTTGCAATGAAGTACATTATAAACAAGAACCAATTTCCGAAGGTGGGATTTAAAGTTCTTCTATGGATTGGCTTGCTTTACGCATCACTTGGCCAAGCGCTTGGTCAAGTGCCAGAAACAGCTGCCAAGCCCTCAGAAACAGCTGCCAAGCCCTCAGAAACAGCTGCCAAGCCCTCAGAAACAGCTGCCAAGCCCTCAGAAACAGCTGCCAAGCCCTCAGAAACAGCTGAATCTGCAGAATTAGAGGAAGAGAAAATTGAGAAAACAAAGCCGTTTGCCATTCTGTATACCAACAACATCTTCGACCCAAACCGGAAGCCTAATCGCCCAGAGAGGAAACGCCCAGATCCCAAGCCCGAACCTCAAATTGATGCATTCACGCTTATTGGTCTCATGGCATACACAGCTCCCAAGTCTTCTGAAACAGCTCCCAAGTCTTCAGCTCCCAAATCTTCCGGAACTGACCGGCGAATTGCTGTCTTGTCCGGTTCCTCATCAGAATACAGTGGGGTATTCAAGCGCAATGATCAGATCGATAACCTGGAGCTGATTTCCCTAAGTGATAAAGCCGTCAAGTTTGCCGAAGGAGAAACCACCTTTAGCGTGGATATTGGAACCGGTTTGAGGCGCGTGGATGGTGGTGCCTGGAAAGAATCCAGCGAGCGAGTACATACGGCCTCAAGGAGCGGTTCGTCACGCAGTCAATATTCCAGCCGTGGAACGGCTCGCCGTGATGAAAATAAAGATTCAGCAAAAGACTCTGAAGATAAAGAGGACGAAGTGGAGGATTCTGAGGCGGAACTTATTCGCAAAATGATGGAGCGTCGCCGACAAGAGGTCGGGGAATAAAAATACTTTACACACTATGAAAACAAACACGATAAACCGAACAAGTCCAATGGGATTGAGGTGGATCATGTCACTTGGCCTGATGGGTGCCACCACCCTGTTTGCGCAAGAACGGGAAACAAACATCCCGGCCGATCCGCAAACAGGCAAACCAAGTGCTTCAGCAACCGCTGAGGATCCGCAACTCATGCTGAATTTTGAGGGTGTGCCACTTCAATCTGTATTGGAGTACATGAGTGAAGCCGCCGGGTTCATTATCCTCGGAGACACTAAGGTGAGCGGCGATGTCACGATTCTCTCCAAGCAACCATTGAATCGCGAGGAAGCAGTCGATCTTTTGGACACAATCCTGAATGAAAAGGGGTACACCGCCATTCGCCGTGGACGCATCCTGAAGATTGTCGAAAAAAACAAGGCCCAGATTGAAGACCTTCCGGTAAAGTCAGGATCCAACCCGGCGGATATCCCGAAGAAGGACGTGATGGTCACACAGATCATCCCGATTCGATTCGGCAATGCTGGGCAACTGATCGAAAACATCACCGAGTTACTGCCAGACTATGCCACCATCTCCGCGAATGATGGCAGCAACGCAATCATCCTGACCGATACCCAGACGAACATTCACCGGATCGCCGAAATTGTCAGCGCACTGGATACTTCCATCTCCAGTATTTCCGAAATCAAGGTCTTTCCCCTAGTCTATGCAGATGCGAAGCAACTGGCCGAGGTTGTCAAGGGATTGTTTGAAACCAGATCATCCGGGTCAAGCAGGTCATCGAGCAGTCGCAGTTCCGGCATCGCCGAGATGATGCGGTCGCGCTTTGGTGGCGGAAGTAGCAGCAGTCGAAGTAGCGGGAGTAGTGGCCGTTCCTCCCGCAGCAGCGACGGCGGCGGCAGCGCCGCGCTGGCAGCGGCGTCTCGCGTGATCGCCATCTCGGAAGAGCGCACCAACTCCCTCGTAGTCAGCGCTCCCAGTGATCTCATCCCGACCATAGAACAATTGGTCAAGGAGATGGATCGCAACATCGAGGATGTCACTGAACTTCAGGTGTTCCCACTGAAGTATGCCGATGCCTACGAAATGGCGGAGATTGTCACCAACCTCTTTTCGGACAAGGACGAAATTGAGAATTCTCGCGGAGGATACCGTTTTGGCTCGTGGGGACGCTCCAGTTCCAGTTCCGGCAGGTCTCGGAGCGGGAGCAGTGATTCAAGTGAAAGGATGCTCCAGCAAAAACGAGTGCTGGCCGTGGCTGATCCCCGAACCAACTCGGTCATCGTCAGCGCCACCGCCGAGCTGATGACCCAGGTTGCACTAATGATTGAGCGGCTTGATGACAACAAAGCCAAGCAACAGAAGGTGTTCACCTATTCCCTGCAGAATGCGGACGTTGAAGGCGTGTCCGCAATCCTCCGCAACATGTTCGAGCAGCAGAACGGCAATTTCAATTCCACCAGAAACCGCAACAGCCGCGACCAGGAAAACCCGCTGGATAACAGGAGGGTGTCAGACCCGCAGAGCTCCGGTGGCTTTGGTAGCCAGAGGCGATAGGGCAGATAAACTTGAATCATCTTCACTGCAATTAAACAGGAAAATCAAACAATGAACCGTAACCACACCTTCCGCCACCTCGTGGGCCCTCTGCTCGTCCTGGCCCTGGGATTCGGCTGCCTGTTTCCGGCTGCCTGGGCACAATTTACAGGACAATCCTCCAGTCGAACAGGCAGAACCGGTGCAGGTGGAATGGGTTCACGCCAGTATTTCAACAATACCATGCTCGGCGATGCGCTCATCGAGTTCGATATTGAGACCCGATCGATAATCGTCATCGCCGACGAGGAAACCAACTTGCAGATTGGTGAACTGATCAAGCAATTAGACAAGCCAAAATCACAGGTGTTGATCAAGGTCGCCTTCGTCGAGTTGACTCATAACAACGATAGTGATCTAGGTATTGATGCCTCTTTCAGTGGCTCGATCGGTGGAGGAGAAGGGAACTCGCTCTCGGCCGGTACCGGATTCGGCATCGGCGGGCCGGGCGGACTGGTGCAACTCAACTACGATGATATCAGTGTTTCGATGAATGCCTATGCCCAGGAGGGCCGACTTGAGATTCTTTCCCGTCCGTCAATCCTTACACGGAATAATCGTGAGGCGCTCATCTCCGTCGGCAGTCTGGTGCCATTCGCGCAAAGCGGCAATATTAACTCCATAACTGGCCAAACGATTCCCCAGTACGAGTATGAACCCATCGGCATCAGTCTCCGCGTCACGCCGTACATCACCCCGCATGGCTTGGTTGAACTGTCCCTTTTCCCGGAAATCTCCGAAATAACCGATGAAAAAATCATCGTTGCCGACGGGCTTGAATTGCCGGTTTTTGCCACACGCTCCGCCCAGACGGTGGTGGTCACGCCCAACGGGAAAACCGTGGTCATCGGTGGTCTCATGCAGGACAACAAAGTCGAGTCCGAGCGCAAGGTGCCCTTCCTCGGCGATATCCCCATCCTCGGCTCACTGTTCAGGCGCACGGTCAAGAAA
>Ga0209554_1001810_pt1 | contig 15747 bp, 15 predicted proteins | sample MarorgKNORR_S2LV_5_FD_188221 | JGI IMG/M metagenome (GOLD analysis project Ga0209554, IMG submission 188221) | Marine microbial communities from the Southern Atlantic Ocean, analyzing organic carbon cycling - Bottom_A/KNORR_S2/LV (SPAdes) (version 2) | ecosystem: Environmental > Aquatic > Marine...
CACTCGGCAAGAGCAGCGTTACGTTGCAGCTTAAAAATTTCTCTATCGATTAACTCCCGCTCACCGATTTCCAATGCCTTGACGTAGTAGGGCACGGCCTCTTTGTATTTTTCGGCCGCCTTAAGTTTGCTACCCTGTTCCAGGTTCGCAGTCAGCGCCGGTGATTGCGCTTCCAACACGGTTGGCGACAGGCACAGGCCAAACAAAATCAAGAGACATAAGACCAGTTTTTTGTGACTTCGCACCATTAACGACATCTCCTCGAAGGTCTTGATTGCCGACATCGAATCTAGCGCGGACAACCGAGGTATTGCCAAAAGAGTCCGTTGATGACCCAAAGCGGACATTGGGCTGAAAAATTAAGGTTTTCGTTAATTGCACACTATTTTTCCTGCTGTCGTGCCGGGGCCAGTCCAGGAAATTTCACATTTCATACCGGTGCTCAGTTCTTTGATTTTAAACGGCGGAATTAAAATTTCCCGGCCAGAGGTTATCAGTTGGGTCGTCCGCGCATCTAGATGAGTGACGATTGGTATTTTACCTTTGCCTTTGAAAAATAGAATAGCATGCGGGCTTTTGCCCTTTTGTTTGATTTTCGTAAGTACAGCTTGGAAGGATTTGTATTTGACAGGTTCCAAAAAGCTTTTATCGGACAGCGCTTTTTTGGCCATGATCTTGGCTGCTTTAGGGAGCGCGTAAACCTTCTTTACATATGCCAGCATGTCAGGTCCGCTCATCGGATTTTCGAGACCGATCTTTTTGGCTTTCGCTTCGGCGATCAATGCCGGGTCTTTCATCGCTTGCATGAAGGCGTGTTGTAGCGCTTTTAGATATTTGGGCGGCATACCGGGAGGGCCCATTAGGGGACGATCTAATACTTGACTGGAAAAGGCGATTTCAAGAGCTTGCTTTTGCGTTGCCGTCGTCGCCACCTGTCCTGCCAATAAGACGTTTGGATAAACCGAGCTTTTTGTCGATGCGGTGTAGCGCAGGATGGGGATCGCTTTGCCTCCATTAAGAAGGTTCGGAAAAAAGTGGCGGTGTTCTGCATTGGCCGTCACACCTGATCCGGCGACGCCTTGAGTTTTCCCTTCCAGCATTGCGGTAAAGGCGTCCTTGTGGGAGGGGTAGTCACCAACATAGGTAATTTTTGTGCCGAGGATATTATTGATAGCGGCAACAAAAAAACGATAAGCGCCGCGTGAATTACTGACCCGCAAAGTTTTCGATTTCAAATCTGCCAGTGTACGAATTCCAACGTCTGAGCGGACAAGAAGGTATGTATCGCCGGCCGAATTGACATTGCCAATATAACTCATTTTGAGTGGGTCGTATTTTACTGGGGCCTTAAACTGTAGCGGCCACCAGGGACCAAGTGAGCCGGGCATTCCCAAATGCGTGCCATCCTTGGGAGCCCATTGAGCTAAAAAATCCAGAACTTTGGTCCCTATTCGGCCGGGCTGAGGGGAGAACAGAATTTTCGGATTTCCCGGGACATATTTCTGCATGTATTTGCCGGCAAGTTTCGCTGAGGCAAAAAAACCGCCGCCCGGAAACCCCATGTGTATAACGATCGGCCTTTGGCTAAAATGTTCGGCGAGTGTTTCAGCAGTGCTCGGCGATGTGGAAATGCCAATTGATGTGCTCACAGCAACAAGGACAGCAATTAACTTATGAGAAGCGTTAAGCATTATAGTCTCCAATCCGGCGTGAAGTTCCCAATTTTATTTTTGTTGCCTTGACAATAGTTGACTAGGCAAATAATGTCCAGCCCATGACGAAAAAAGCTACAGTCGCGCTCAAAAAAAAATTTGCCAATGATGAGACCGTCGAATTTTATCAAGGCGATGCGACAGCGCTTGGCGAATTTGAATCGGTTGGTTATCTCATCAAAGTCGCGAGCCAAAAAATTCAACGCAATTTGGATTCTGAACTTCAGCCCTATGGCCTGACCTCGCCGCAATGGGCACCCTTGCTGGTGCTTTCGAAAGGCCGCGCAGATACGGTTGCGGGGTGCGCGCGGGCGATTGGGGTTGATACGGGTGCGATGACACGCATGTTAGATCGGCTTGAAGCGAAGGGTTTTATAACACGAAACCGCAGCGTAGATGATCGGCGTATTGTCAGAGTGGAACTCACCAAAGCAGGACATGAGATTGTGAAACTCATACCGCCATCCATCTGTCATGTGCTTAATCAGCATCTCCATGGATTTAGTGAAAAAGAATTTGAAACATTTAAAGATTTGCTACGTCGGTTTGTGACCAATGGTGATCAAAAGCCAAATGCCTGACCGACGAATAGGGCCAACAAGGAGGGATTAACATGGATGCAAAAGTGAGAGACTATAGGACCGGAAGTCTCAAAGGTTTAAAGGCGGTTGTTGAGGAGAGTGACTATGATCGCCTCTTTCCAAAGGAACGCTACATCGGAAAAGAGTGGCTGCAAAAAGAATATGATCTGCTTTGGCCGCGTGTATGGCAGTGGGTTTGCCGCGAAGAAGAGATCCCCAACATTGGCGACTTTTACGAATACCGTATTGGCGACCAGTCATTCCTCATCGTTCGAGAGAAAAACGATAAGCTAAATGTGTTTTACAATAACTGCATGCACCGGGGAACGCGGCTTGTTGAAGGGGATCATGAGTTTGGTGGACCCGGTACGTTCAATGGCAACAAAGCGCAGTTCGATGGAAAAATCACCTGCGTCTTTCATGGCTGGGCCTATGATTTAGATGGTGAGCTGTGTCATCTGCCCGGTGCAAAGGATTTTGCTAAGGGCATGGTTAAACGCGAAGAGGTTTGCTTGCGCAAAGCCCTCATCGATACCTGGGAAGGTTTCGTGTTTATCAACATGGATTTAAATGCGGAGCCCTTGCTCGATTACTTAAATCCCGCTCCCGACAATTTAAAAGCCTACGACATCGGCAAGATGCGCATTCAGCGTCATTACACGACCGTTCTGCCATGTAATTGGAAATATGCGATCGATCAGTTTCAAGAAGGCTATCATGTTTGGGCGACCCATGTGATGGATTTGAATAATGTCGGCGCGGTATCAACCGGTCCTGGCGGCCGGCGCGTCGGTGAGAAAAAAGGCGGTAGTTACCCACCACCCGACAAAGTTGGTGCGATGACGGTCTATGAACAATTTAATCTTCACACCAATTTTTGGGAGCCTCATTGGCAACTCACCACGGGATTGCCACCTGGGGTCAAATTGGGTGATCTCAAAGATGAGGATTACCCAACACCCCGAGAATGGGCGCGTAAAGCCATTGAAGTTATGGTCACGCAAAACCGCGTGGCGCAATACGAGCTCGACTATTTTGACAGCCTTGAAGATTTGCCGCTCGATATGATGGGGCCGGTCTTTATGCTAAAATTACGCCGCGACGCCTGTGCTGCGCATGGCATTGATCTGTCACATTTAGAGGACGCCCAAATGTTTGGCTTCCCCTGTGAACACCGCTTGTTTCCCAATATGCTTGGCCCTGTTGCGGGTAATAGCTACGGCCTCTTTAGGGCGCGGCCAAACGGCAATGACCCGGACAGTATGATCTGGGATATCTATTTTATGTTCCGCTATGGCGAAGATGAAGAGCCGCCGATCCACTATGAATTTATTCCCGACTGGCAAAATTATCCCGATGACCGTATGCCGCCGTCTTTCATGCAGGATTTTAAAACCACGCCGCTCTTTCAGCAGGGCATGCACTCGAAGGGCTTTCCTGGGCATCGTTATTGTCGCCAAGAACAAAACGTAATTCATACACAGAAACTACTCGATCAAATTATCGGTATGGATTGATTAATTTCAGTGACAGTTTACTTTTCTTTTAAAGTAAACTGTCACTGAAATAGGCTATCAAAAAATACATCGAACTGATCCTGCATTTGATCCATGTAGTCTGGCAAAAACAAAACGGTTGCAGGAAAAAATACGATCACGGCCAACCGCACGAGGTCGGCGCCGAAGAACGGCATGACGCCTTTGAAAATTGTGCTGAGCGCGACATCGGGCAGCATTGATTTAAGGACAAAAACATTCATGCCGATGGGCGGGGTGATCTGGCCAATTTCGGCGACGACAACAATCACGATGCCGAACCATATTAAAACATTCTCTGGCGATGTCCCAAAGAGCACATCTAAGCCAAGACCCGCAACCAGCGGAAAGAAGACCGGGACGGTAAGCAACACTAAAGCAAAGGCGCTGAACACGCAGCCGAAGGCAATATAAAATAAGATAACAATCCCCATGACGCCCATGGCGGAGAGGTCGAGGCTTTGTATCCAGGTTAAAGCCTGTCCCGGCAGGTCAGCTGCGTTTATGAAGGCAGAAAACAACTGCGCGCCAAAGATCACAAAAAACAACATGGCCGAAGTGCGCACCGATTGGAGGAGCGCCTCTTGAAACGCGGCAAAGCTTAAAAGACGGCGGCCAAGGGCAAAGGCCAAAGCCCCGATTGCACCTATGCCACCCGCTTCAACGGGCGTGACAAAACCGACATAAATCCCGCCAAGCACAAACAAAAATAAGGCGACGACGCCCCAAACTTTCTTGAGGGATCGAACGCGATCAGCCATCGGAACTCGTTCAGCGCGCGGACCCAGTTCAGGTTTCCAGCGTGTCATGATGTCGATGACGATAAAATAGCTGACGATTGAAATGAGGCCAGGCACGATCCCGGCGATAAACAATTTGCCAATATCTGAATTGGTCAATATGCCGTAAAACACCAGCAACACACTTGGCGGGATAAGAATGCCCAAGGTGCCGCCAGCCGCAATCGCCCCGGTCGACAGGCGATCATCATATTTATAGCGCCGCATGCTTGGCATCGCGACAGAGGCCATTGTGGTTGTTGTCACGATAGAACTACCGCAGACCGCCGCAAATCCGCCGCAGGCTGCGATCGTTGCCTTGGCAAGTCCGCCTGGACGATGTCCCATCCAGGCATTGGCCGTATCGTACAGGTCTTCGGAAAGCTTTGATCGATAAACCAAATTTCCCATGAGGAGGAAAAGAGGGAGGAGCGCAAATGAATAAGAGAGCGAGGCATCAAATATAAGAGTGCCGGCGAGCGATGCCGATGCCTCCAGCCCGCGAATATAGGCAAAGCCAAAAAAGCCGGTGAGAAACATAGCGACACCTAGATGCAGGCCAGCAAATGCCAGAGAGAGCAGTAGTGCAAATCCTATCAAACCAGCTTCCATCGACTAGCGACGTTCCTGCGGGGATGAATCGGTAAAGCCCCGAAACACTTGATTGAGAAAAACTAATATTGTCAAAAAACACATGGCGGCCATAAGAAAGGCGATGGGCGCCTGCTCTATTTCAAAGTCTTCGGTGACCATCAGATCTTCGGCCAGTCCAATCCCGTGAAACAGCAGCAAATAGGAAAACAATATAAACGTAAGCGCCGCAATGGCATTGACGATGATTTGTTGGATACGCTTAGCTTTGGGGCCAAGAAGACTGCTGGCTAGATCAACGACCAAATGTTCGCCGGACGCTGTCACTAAAGGCATGCCTAAATAAATCATAATGCCCATGGCGAGGGTAATTATTTCATGAGCACCAAGCAGGGGGGCGTCAAAAAAATACCGTCCGACGACATCGATGCAGGTCACCAGGACCATAACGCAGAGCAGCGCATTTGCGGCTGCGCCAAGAAGTTTGCTGATCGTCGGAATAAGCTGCAAAGTAATTATTTGCCTCCTTCAATTTTGGCCAATTCACCCCGGTAAAAAGCAACCGCGGCTTTGCCGTCTATACCCAGTCTATCCGCATCCTTGATCCATTTTGGCTCAATCGCGCTCCAGCGTTTTTTCAGTTCCTTCATGGCAACGGCGGGAAGCGGCTTAATCTGGATGCCGGCTTTTTTGGCATCGCCCACAGCTATCTTTTCATTTGCATCCCAACCCGCGGCGTAACTGCCAAATGTCTCTCCCGAAACACGCATGATCGCATCGCGCTGACCGTCAGCGAGGCCGTCGAATTTTTTCTTATTGAGAACCAGGAAGATGGAAGTGTTGCCAACGCCGCCCGGAATCGGCGTGGCATATTTCACGAATTTTAAAAGCCTGAATTCTTTGATGCCGCCGTAATTACTAAACGTGCCATCGACAACGCCTCTGGAGAACTGCTCATAAGCAAAAGGCAGAGGAATGCCGACCACGGCGGAGCCCATGAGCTTGGCGGGCAAGACCAGCGATCCGGCAGCCAATACTTTTAACGATCTAAAACCCTTTATGGAGGTGATGGCCTTTTTTGAATTAAAAATGAGCGTTGGCGGCGGGCTGACGAGCCCGACAAGTTTGACGCCTTTATATTCTGACGCTTTGCCAAATTTCTGAACCGTGCGCCATGCGGCGATAGAAGCGGCGCGGGCAGATCGGGCGGAGAAAGGCAGCTCGGAAACGCGTGCGGTAACGGTTTTCCGCCGGGTAAAATGGTGAATGCCCATGCCGGCATCCGCAACTCCCGTTGAGACCATTCTGAGCTGGCGGTTAATCGGTGCCAATGAAGACGAAGTAAACTTAATTTTGATCGTTCCGTGGGTCGCTTTAAGTATTGCTTCTGACCATGGCTTAACAATCTTGGTGAACATCGAAGTTGTGCGCGGCAAGTACAAATTGAAGAGAAGCTCGTTTGCGGCGCGAGGCGGACCGGCCGATTTTTTACGAGGATCGGTACTCGGGCAATCGACCCCTTGAAAGAAACCAAGGATTTCTTTGGCGTCTAAACTGCTGGATTTATCGCAATCCATTGTGTCAAAATTCCCGACCAAGGGACCGGCGGCTTCACTGCGTTCAATTCGGTTGTTGTTGTTGGCATCCCGCATTTTGGCAAGAGGAGGTAGTTCTGGATCTTTAGCCTGCACAGGCGTTGAGACAGAAAAAAGTGCGGCCACTGAAAAGCTTATAAAAATTGGCGATAAACGCATAACATATTTCCCCGTTAATTCTTCTGATGCGTCATTGATTAACATAGGCGACGAGATAACCGGCTTCTTGGTCAAATCCCAAAAGGATATCTGTCTCAATGGACGGCAATAACCCGATCTCAACCGTTACTTCGATATCCTCAATCATGCCAATTTTATGAAAGCCTTGATCGGGCAGTTTTGAGCGGGCAACCGGCACAGCGTTAAATCCGATTTGGCAGCAAGAATCGGGCGGATGTTTAACAATGGCAATGACGCCATCCTCTAAATGATCGCGTATTTGCGCAATCGCAGGCATCGCATTTTCTTTAACTTTCAAATGCTCACCAAATTCGAGATCAGGCATTATCCTATTCTCCGGCTCCGGGTGGTTTGCCACTTTGTTTCTCGGCTTGTTTATTGGCCGCAATGGCTTCTTTGCTCATTCCGGTTGGATTGTCGCCAAATGCCGGGCCCGCCGGGACGTCCGGAATCTCGGCGCCATTTTTGTGCACATAGGCTTCCTCTTCATTGACGATTAAATGGGCGCGGATAGGGGTCTTGTTGCGAATTACGTCGGAAGCGTAGCAGCCGTCTTCTGCATGTTTGAGCAACTCGATCAATTTTTCCTTTGGCGCATCAGATTGCATATCGATATTGAAAATTATGCCAAGCGAGGCTTGCTCTAAATCGGCAATACCAAACTTGCGCCGATTGTCCCAAAGCACGGTCGCCTCGACTTCAAGGCTATTGTAGTGGATATCTAAAAACCCTGCGCTTTGTGTTATATGGCTGGTCAGGCAAGCTGCTGCGCCGGCCGTAAAGTATGCCATCGGTGAAGGCGCAAGACCGCCGCCGCCGCGCTCAACAGGTTCGTCAATTTGAAAGGTGTGACCTTCAGCCGTGGCTTCAAACAAACGCTCTTTGATAACACGCACCTTGGCTTTTGGCGCGCCGATCGCAGGACGATCGGGGTTCTGTCCCATGCGTTTAGTGACGCTTTCAAATATATTTTTAACCTTGCCCCAGTTAATCTGCACGTCTTCAGACATTGATGTCTCCCAACAAGTTTTTAGGCGCTGCGTTTTTCAAAGCTACGGTCAAATGCCGCTATGAAATCGGTTATTCTATCAGCACGTAGCGCCGTGTGGTCTTTAAAAATTATGTCCGCCAATTCTTCTTCGCGATTTTGAATGGCCGCGACGACATTTTGGTGCTCAGCATAAGGAATACTGAGATCATGTGGCTCATCGTGAAAAATACGGCGATAGGGGGCGAGACGTTTATTGAGGCCATCAATTTGAGCTTCCAAAATTTCGTTATGCGCAGCGTGATGGATCATCTCGTGAAATTTTTTGTTGAGCGCCGGGAAGGCGTCGCGATTCCCTTTGCTGATAAGTTTTCCGATCTTTGCATGCAAGGTTTCAAAATTCGCGCGTTCCTGTTCGGTCATGCGGCGCGCTGCTAGCCTTGCGCTTAACCCTTCGAGTTCGGCCAGTACTTCATACATTTGGATAAGGTGTTGAACACTGATTTCAGCGACAACGGCACTTCGATGCGGCTGCATTTCGACCAAGCCAGCACTTGCCAATTCAACCAAGGCTTCGCGCACCGGTGTTCGAGAGGCACCAAAGCGCCGAGTAAGCTGGGGCTCATCGAGGCGATCCCCGGGTTGCCGCACACCGGAAATGATTTCATTTTCCAACACGTCTCGAATGTTATTTGCGCGCGTAACCATGAAATTGGGGCCTATTGCCTCATTTTTTCTGTAGACAGTATGATATAAATCGTCATACAATTCAATCAATATCGTATATAAATATTATCAGGGTGGGTTTATGAGGCGATCTTTTCATTTGATTGCTGTTACGGCGTTGGCTTTCTCAACAGTCGCTACCGACGCATTGGCGCAAAAGCGCGGCGGCACTTTACGAGTCGCCATGAACCGGACGTTCAACGGCTTTGATACCGCCACCAATCCGACGGTGTTTCCCACCAAACTCAACGTCCAACGTGCCATCTATGAGGATTTATTCGGTCTCGATAAGGATGGGAAGATCATTCCTAAACTGGGAACGTCCCTTAAAATTTCACCTGATCAGAAAACTTTTACGGTGACATTGCGGAGGGGCGTTAAATTTTCCAATGGTGAACCGTTTACAGCCCAAGCATATAGCGATCATTTCAAGCGCGCGATGAAAGCCACCATGGTTAATTTTATCAAAGGCCAAATCGGCCCGCTGCAAGATGTTGTCGCAATTGACGATTATACGGTTGAATTTCGGATGTCGCGATCGCATACCGGTTTTAAAGCAGCGCTGACAGGTCCTTTTCAGTTTTTCTGGGTTAATGCACCGGAGCATGCCAAGAACATGCGAGCTTTTGTCAGTAAGTTGCCTGTTGGCACAGGTCCTTATATGCTCGACAGTTGGGATCAGGGCGTGTCTTTGACCCTGGTTCGAAATCCCAATTATCGCCATCCGGAAAAACAATATCTCGATAAGATCGTCATGCCGCTGATATCGCGCGAAGAGGCACGCCTCAATGGCCTCAAGGCTGGCAATCTTGATCTCTACATCACAAACTCCGGAAAAATTGCAAAATTGGCGGAGAAGGATCCAAACATTGAAGTTTTTGGCCAAGTCGACCAAGGCTCAGGCATCGTTGCGTTGGACACTTCGAAGCCACCTTTAAACGATATTCGGGTGCGCAAAGCTCTCGCCCATGCCGTCGATCGCAAAGTTGAAGTACAGGCTGCATTGGGAGGCGTCGGTGGTATTTTGGCGACAGACTGGTTTGGCCCAAAGTCCAAATGGTATTGTGGCGGCAAAACAAGCTATCCTGAATACGATCCCGCGAAAGCCAAAGCGTTACTCAAAGATTACGGCAAGCCGGTGAAGTTCAAACTCGCCGTTTTGACCTTCCCGGTCTTTTTGACAGGGGCTCAAGTTTATCAGTCTTTTTGGAAGCGGGTCGGTATCCAAGTCGAGATTGATCCACGCCCGCCGGGAGCCTCCTGGGTGTTGCCGCTATTGCGCGGTGGCTTTCAATCTTTCTTTCTAGGTATCGGCGGGGCGGTTGATCCTGGGTTCCAAGCACAGAACCTGCACTCCAAAAGTGGTGGCAATTTTTTCAAGTTCAGCCATCCCGAAGTCGACAAAGCGCTTGAAGCGACCTATCCACCATTCAAGAACCAAGCGAAACGCCAAGCAGCGTTTTGTAACTATGTAACGACAGTGATCAAACATCAGCCGTTTTTGCTGCGCTATCACAACACGTTTTATTCGATTTCTAAGAAATATGTAAAAGGTCCGAAAATGCCCGTTTATAAGATGAGCCATCTTCATGAGATGTGGCTTGATAACTAATTCAAATCGAGAAGGAACACTAAATTGAAACCCCTAATCGAACTGCCATTTTTGTCGCATGGCCATGCAACGCTCAAAGACGTTGAGGAGTCTGTCCGGTTCTACCGTGACTTTCTGGGCCTTGATGTCCTTAAAACCAGCCCTCGAACTCTCGTCGCACGCCTTGGCAGCAACACGGCAATTGTCGGTGTGACCCTTGGCGAAAAAGGCCTGGCAAAAGCAGCCCGTCCGTGGCTTGAGAATGCCCATTTTGGATTTGATATGGCGAGTGCCGATAATGTTAAAGACGCCCGAGAGCTTTCTCTGGAACACCAAGACAATTTTAACATTCAAAATGTTGGCGAGCTAATCGAAGGTGAGGACGGTCTATCCTTCATTCTATACGATCAGGACGGCAATTACTGGGAAATTCTTGAAAATCCAACAGGCGGATATTCTCATTATTTTGAAAATGAATGTGCCACCAAACATGCTCTCGCATCTTTCTCGGATGGGGACGCCGACAAGCGAACATCGATCCTAAAACCTCGCCTTATGTCGCATATGACCTGTGAGGTGATCGACATGGATAGATCGCAGGCTTTCTATGAGGAAATGTTTGGTCTTGAGTGTGTTCGGTTGGGCCCTAAGCGCATGTTAGGTCGGCTCAACAGCATTGCTGTCATCGATTTCATTGAGACCGACACTGAAGTTCGCGAACACAAAATGCATAATCACATTGGCTTTGATGTTGCGGGGCCCACCATCGTCGATGCGGCGCGCGAAATTATCGTCGACAATCAGGAACGCTTTGGTTTTGAAGTCATTCATAAAACCAGCGGCAGTCATGGTAGCTACGGCTTTACGTTTTCGGACCTTGATAACAATGCCTGGCAGATCGAAGATTATCCCCGCGGCGGCTATTACTGGATGTTCGAGCAAGGCGGAGATCTTGAAAACAAATTCCAGCCCAATGTCGGCGGCGTTGAGGATTGGCACGATCTGATTGATCCGGAGACTTATGAGTATGTCGGTGTTGCAAGATAGTTTGGAAGATCGGGATGAAACGAAGATTTAAAATTTTTCTACCTATCTGCGTCGGTGTGATGGCTAGTGTTTTTGCACCCGCAGCATTTGCGGGTGGCTTGAGCCCAAAACAAATTATGACCCACATGAAGATCAAATTGGAAAAGGGATTTTCCGCCGACCAAATTTCAAGTTTTCGCCGCATTGTCAGGCGGCTGGATTTAGATGGAAACGGCAAATTAAGCTTGGATGAATATGCCAAGAACAGCCATTTCCGCGGCAATCCCCGAGGCACTCGAGGATTTTTCGGCGCGGCTGATATGGATGGAGATGGCCAAATGTCGGCGCATGAATACGCCTGGCAAAGAATTATTACAGATGAAGCTCGTAAGATCTATTTTGCAATGGATGCAGATCATGATCGCCGTGTATCGCGCGAAGAGTTCCTTAAAAATAAAATCGTCCGCACCAAATCCATCGCAGCGCAGATATTTAAGAAGCTCGATACGAATGGAAATGGCGAACTCAATTTACCGGAATATTTACGAAATTGGAGCCGTTGGGCTCGGAGCGAACGTCATCTGGCGTCGTTGTTCAAATAACTACAAATATTATTTTAATTATTATTTTAATTATTGTTTTTAGCTGAGGGAAAATTAATGAAACAGATTTGGAAAATTGCAATTTTGAGTGCTGGTGGCGCGTTGCTTGCCGTTGGTCCTGCGACGGCTCAATCAAAGGGTGGCACTTTGACGGTCGGCATGGATCGGCCAATGACAGGTTTCGATTCCTCGATGAACCCAAGGCCGGAATACAATAGACGTAACGCCATGCTGCCGATTTATGAAGATCTGTTTAGCACTGGCCGTGACGGTAAAATCGTTCCCGTGCTGGGCGAAAGCATGAAAGCTTCACCAGATCAGAAAACTTGGACTGTTACGTTGAAAAAGGGCATCAAGTTTTCCAATGGTGAGCCGTTCAATGCATCTGCTTATGTTGCACATTTCAAACGTTATCAATCGAGTAAAGCCTGGGGCTTTTTGCGTGGTATGGTCGGCCCGATTAAAACCGTTATTGCCAAAGGCAGCCATACGGTTGAATTTCAAATGCTGCGGCCTTTCCCGGCATTCGCGGCCATTCTTTCAAACCCGGTTTATCCAATGTGGGCAAACGCACCCCAGCATTCTCTAAATGTGGGCAAAGAGCTTAACCGTCAGCCGGTCGGCACCGGCCCTTATATGCTAGAGAAATGGATTCCAGGTGTTTCCATCACTTATGTGAAAAACCCGCATTACCGCGATCCCAGCAAACAGCATCTCGACAAGATCGTCTTTAAAGTCATCAAAGGTGAGTTGCCACGCCTGAACTCGGTTAAAAGCGGCGCCATTGATGTCATGCTGACCCGCGACGGTAAAACCGCCAATCAGGCCAAACAAGACTCGAACCTCCAAGTCCTTACCGAATTGGTTGGTGGCACGACCACCATTGAGTTTAACACCAGCCGCCCACCGCTTAATGATGTTCGAGTGCGCAAAGCCTTGGCTCATGCCGTTAATCGCATGGCCGATTTGAAAGCCTCCAATGATGGTTTTGGCCGGCCTTCAACCGATTGGTTTGGGCCTAGCTCCAAATGGCATTGTGGCGGCAAAACCGGCTATCCGGAATTTAATCCGAGAAAAGCCAAAGGCCTCCTGATGGCCTATGGCAAGCCGGTGAAGTTCAAAATGGTGACCATGCCGATCAAGAATTTTATCGTTGGTGCAAAACTTCACCAAACATTCTGGAAGCGCATGGGTGTTGAAGTTGAGCTCAAAGTCGTGCCGCCAGGACCCGCCTATTTTCGCGCCGTACGGTCCGGTCAATTTGATGCATGGTTGGTGGGCATTTCAGAAGCCGTTGATCCTGGCCTTCAGGCCCAGGCATTTTTCTCTAAGAACCGCGGCAACAGTACCAAGTCCAACTTCCCGGAAGTTGATGCGGCCTTGCAAAAAGCGTGGCGGAGTTTCAAGGATGAAGCGGCACGTAAAGCTGCCTATTGCGGTTACGTAAGCGCTGTTGTGAAGCAACAGCCTATCTTGTTTCGCGCGCACAACAATTTTGCCGTTATCGCCAGTAAAAAAGTGATGGGTTTAAAAAAATCCAATCTGACGATGACGCGTCTGCAAGATACCTGGCTGGCAAAATAAGGCGTAACGAGCAATAGATGTATATTTATATTCGCCGCAAACTCTTACATCTGATCCCAATTGCATTTGCGGTGACGGCGTTGAGCTTCTTCTTCATTGACCTGTTACCGGGCGATGTTGCCGATGCTATTGCCGGTATCGGCACGGATAATGCGGTCGTCGATGAGGCGGCGGTTCAAGCCATCCGCAAAGACCTTGGCCTGGATCGCCCCATTGTTGTTCGCTATTTTTCTTGGCTGGGGAACGCTTTTCAGGGTGAGCTTGGCAAATCTTATCAGACGGGACAATTGGTGTCGGACGCCATTGGCCTGAGATTGCCAGTGACATTTCAATTGCTGGCGATGGCCCAGTTTCTAGCCGTCTTATTTGCCATTCCCGCCGGTATCATCGGCGCCTACCGTGCGGGTAAAGTGACCGATAAATTTGTCACAACTCTGACCTTTGCATTTTTGGCGGCGCCCAGTTTTATCATTGCGATTATCTTAGCGTTTTTGTTTGCCGTGATGCTCAACTGGTTTCCAGCCACCGGCTACATTCCTTTCTCTGAAGACCCAATTGGCAATCTGCGGTCCTTCACACTTCCGGCGTTGGCCTTAGCCTTGATCGAATGGCCAATTCTCAGCCGGGTATTGCGCAATGATTTGATTGAAACCTTGCAGGAGGATTTCATTTCACTCGCCAAAGCCAAAGGTCTCAGCAATATCTATATACTTTTGCGCCATGCTTTACGGCCCTCTTCATTTACGCTCATCACCATCGTCGGCATTCAACTCGGCAATTTGATCAGCGGTGCCGTTATCGTCGAAAGCATATTCGCGCTGCCGGGCATCGGGTCTCTGCTGGTCGCCTCTATCCATGCCCGTGAAATTTTAATGGTGCAGGGGATTATTCTGGTGATGGCGGTTGCGTATGTGGCGATCAATCTCGCTGTCGATATTCTCTACGGTGCTCTTGATCCGAGGATACGCCAATGACAGCTGTGTCGGTGCAAGCTGCCTCCTCCAAAAAGCGTAATGAAGGTCTAAATATTGACTTTTGGCTGCCGGTCGCCTGGATGGGCATTCTTTTGTTTACCGTCGCATTTGCCGATGTGCTTCCCGTGCGCGATCCGACGATAAGCGATTTTACCGCGCTCAAAGCACGTCCAAGCCTGGAGTTCTGGCTCGGCACAGATGTTCTAGGCCGAGATATTTTTGCCCGTGTTATTCATGGCGCGCGCATTTCCCTGACGGTGGGATTTTTCGCCCCGGTGTTTGGCATGGTCATCGGCCTGTTTTTCGGCATGATTGCCGGGTATTACCGCGGCAAGTTTGAATCCGTGGTCATCGGTGTCGTTGATATCATTTTGGCCTTTCCTAATATCGTTCTCGCCATGTGTATTCTGTTTTTCGCCGGCGCGACAATGATCAATCTGATCATCGTCCTATCAGTGACTTCGATCCCGGCAAATACACGGATTGCACGGGCCTCAACTTTGGTTTTCGCTGGGCGCGAGTTTGTGTTGGCGGCGCGCGCGCAAGGCGCCTCGAAGGTGCGCATTTTGTGGTATGAAATTTTACCCAATATCCTGTTGCCGCAATTGGCTTATATTCTATCTTTTATGTCGATCGTAATCATGATCGAAGGATCGCTCGCATTTCTAGGCGTCGGCATTCCTCCACCAACACCAACTTTGGGAGGTATGATCGCGCAAGGATTTCCCGATATTAATACCGACCCACATATTACGTTTCTACCGGCACTGTTCTTGTTTCTAACCGTGCTGTCGCTCAATCTCATCGGAGATCACCTCCGTAAAAAAATCACCGTGCGCCAAAGTGCGTTATAAATCAAAAAGGGACGATCATGGATGCTTTAGAAAAATTAACCATCAAAGACGAATGCCAGTCGCTGTCTCTGCGCTTTGGCAGACTGCAGGATGAGCGGCGTTATGATGATCTGCCTGAGCTTATGACGCCGGACGGAACCTATACGCGCCTTGGTGAAGAATTATCGATGCCAGATTTTATTGCCTGGGTCGCAACCATGCCGCCCAACAAAACGCGGCACTTTGTGACAGGGACCGATTTCAGCGAGATCAATGAAACCTCGGCGAAAGGGATTACCTATTACACACTCTATCTTTATGGCGGTGACGAAGAGCCACCCTATCCTTTGAACGGCCCCTTTGTGGTCGGCGAGTATCATGAAGAATTTGCAAAGACGGGCGCGGGTTGGAAAATTAAGTCTCGCGCCGCTCACATCATATTTCGTAAGC
>Ga0209554_1001817_pt1 | contig 15709 bp, 13 predicted proteins | sample MarorgKNORR_S2LV_5_FD_188221 | JGI IMG/M metagenome (GOLD analysis project Ga0209554, IMG submission 188221) | Marine microbial communities from the Southern Atlantic Ocean, analyzing organic carbon cycling - Bottom_A/KNORR_S2/LV (SPAdes) (version 2) | ecosystem: Environmental > Aquatic > Marine...
GGCAATGACTGTAACAATTCTAGCAGGATTGATAGCAGCAGTACGCAACCGAGAAGAGGAATAATTCTAACGAATTGTGCTGATTTGCGAATTAGGTAGGAAGGGGGGAATATGTCCTTACGACAGCCCTCTTCCAATCTAAGCAGTTGGATTAGAGTATTTGTAGCAGCATTCATAGCTTTGCATATAGCACAATCAGCATGGTTAGTTGTAGAATTTGATGGCGTGTATACAGAAGGTCGACCAGCACCTAGTGAATTCCATGCTCTAATTGCGATGGATAAAGACCAGACGCTTATCGACGTTGATCTTGAAAAGGCAACAGCATTTCTACTCTATATTTACACTAGAAATTCTTCTTTGGATGACACTGAGACAACTACGACCCAAGAAAATACAACAGTAAGTGAAGATACTAATTATTTAGAAAATAGTAAATCTATAACACTAATTTTCTTGGTGCTAATTGTATTTAGCGAAATATTATTGGCACTACATGTTCGATTTACGATGCAGATAAGAGCATCAGTTTGGATAATGTCGTTGTTGTGTTTTGTAGTATTATTGCCGATTTCCTTTATTGCCGATTTAGGAGATGGTGATGATAATTACTATTCCAAAAGCGAAGATAAATCATTTGTTCATGAGTCTACAACTTCAGATATGGGTTTGTATTTGCTGGGAGTCTCAGTTGAAATGGAATATAGCGGCTATGATTTGGGATTGGTCGCTGTGGAAAATCATAGCGCAGTTATCGAGAGTCCACCACAACCAGGTACAAAGGATGCGCAATCATTCATCAAATTCGACTCTGAATTTTCCGCGGGCACTGGCAAGAATATTAATTGGTTATTCATATTACCACTCACTTGGTTTTTCCTTCCCGCTGGAAAAAGTAGGGGTGAAAAAATTATTCCTCTAAATATCTTAGAAAGTGAATGATTTTCATTCCGATTCTGTCAATTCAGTGTCCTTCACCTTCTTCTTCGTTCTCAAGAATGAAGGACTCCACCAATTCCATTTACCCATTAGCCGCATTGTTGCTGGAACGACTAAGGCACGTACTAATGTAGCATCGATAAGAATAGCCAGTGCAAGGCCAAGTCCGATTTGTTTGAGGATAATGACAGAGGACAATCCGAACGAACCAAAAACGACTATCATGATTGCAGCAGCACCTGTGATTAACCCCCCAGTCTTCTGAAGGCCATTGGCTACAGCTAGTGTATTGTCGCCAGTTCTTAGCCACTCTTCATGGATTCTTGAGAGCATCAAAACTTCATAATCCATTGAGAGGCCAAATACAATACAGAACATTATTACAGGATTACCTGAATCAATTGGCTGAGCAGTAAAATTCAGTAATACATCACCATAGCCCCATTGGAATACCCAAACAAGCATTCCAAAAGATGCGGAAATTGAAAGAATATTCATCACTATTGCTTTGATTGGGATGATGACACTACGAACTTGGATGAAAATTAATACAGAGGTTGCAAGGAAAATGAACCCGAGTGCGGTAGGGAGGTTGTCAGAAATTGAGTTGAGAGTATCAGCATTATATGCAGCAAATCCAGCAACAGCCAAATAGTCGTTTTCTCCGGATAATTGGTCGGTCAATATATGTCTATTATCTCGAATTTCTTCGACAACATTTCTTGATGCCACACTCGTTTGTTGGCCTGCCAAATTAAGTTTAATAAATGTTATTTCATCACCGACAAAGGAATCTCTAATCAAGTCACGAAGAGCAATTTGATATTCATCTAAGGATTCATTGGGCGTATGCCAGTAAGAGATAACTTGCGATTCATTCATAGAACTATTCGGCAGTCCAATACCCATTGCACTGAGAACTCTATCATCACTTAACTGAGATTTAATGTATTGATATTGAGCCCGCAAATTTTCTTCACTAAAAGCATCAGCGCCATCCAGTTCAATTACTAAGAATATTTGATTTGATGATTGTTCAGGCCAAGTATCTTCAATTAATTCCTTGCCAAGGCGTGATTCATCATCTGGTGGCAATGCAGACCATGATGAAAGAGAAAACTCAGCATATAGGAATGGAGCGCCTGCTCCAACCAAAATGATGAGAACGGGGATGAGGACTTTCCAAGGATGATCCATTACTTTGGTGGCGATTTTTGCCCACAGACCTTTTTCCTTAGCCTCTAAATTGAAAGCGAATGGAATTTTTCCTTTGTCGACTCGCTTTCCGAGAATTGACATCACTGCAGGGAGAACAATGGTAGAATACACCATCGCAATAGATACTGCAACAGTGCCGCCAATTCCTAAACTTGGAAGACTAGTGTTCTCAAAGAATAACATGCCCATCAAACCGATTGCAACAGTAATTCCTGAGAAAAATACCGCTTTACCAGCGGTTGCCGTGCTCATCGCAATCGCAGTTCTAACATCCCTATCATTGGCTAATTCTTCTCTAAAGCGACTTACCAAAAATAACGAATAATCGATTGAAACTCCAATTCCAATCAATGTGATAATGTTAGTTGCATATTGGGTGACATCAGTAACATTGCTCAACCAAATGGTCATGCCCATCGCAGCAGCAACAGTTGCAACTCCAACTCCGATTGGCAAAAAGGCAGCAACAATTGAACCAAATACTAATCCGAGAATAATCAATGTAAGAGGTCCCGACACAATTTCAGCCTTGACTAAATCCTCTGAGATTCTATTATCAAATGTCCACTCAATTGCAATGGCCCCAGTCTTCCAAGAAACATACTCTCCGTCTAATATAACCGACTTTTGGTTATCATCAAATACTGCTTTGGCGTGAGTTCTATCGCCTTCTATGGTAATAATATTCTGAGCAATAAAGCCCCTTTCTGTATATGCAACATAATCTAAGCGTTCTATTTCTTCAACTTGCCATGAATATAAAATACTGACATCATCCCTTTTTGAAAAATCCTCTAATGAATTGATAATCGATTGTTGCCATTCAGAATCATTATCGGTTAGAGTTGGATGATAGACTAGTAGATTGAAACTATGCCCCGTACTACTATTCTCTTGCTTGAATGAATTGGATAGCAAATCACTTGCCTGAAGAGATTCAACATTATCTTCGCCAAATGCTTCAGTCCAATTGGCACCCAACCCCATCAGGCTAGTCATTAGGACACAAGAAATGATACCCAAAACAAGAACTATTTTGTTATGGTCATGGATAAATAATCCAAGTTTGAAAAACACTCTGTCTTCGAGCATACTCGGGTCAGTGGCACTTTCCATATTTTCCCGCCGAACGATTATCTATTTAACAGGAGGTGTGATTAGGCAAAGCGCAATCATCCAAGAACTTCAAAAATATAGAGAAAACCAAGGAAGGCGTGGATGAATACCAATGCAATAACTAGATCTGCCATTCTTCCGTGTTTTAATTTCAAGTTTGAAAAAGAATCACCTTGCTCACGCGCCGTTTTTGTTCTTTTCCCCATCCGAGATAATTGCCACAGAATTAGAATACCGATCGGGCCGGTAATTCCATGAATACTAGTCGGCCATATTTCAGCCATGAAATCTCCATGAGTTCTCCATCCAGCAACCGCTCTTCCGGCTACAGCCACCAGTGCTACACCAATCGCCGCCCAAAGTAGTCGTTCCCCTCTTTGTTCATGCATTCTAAGGTGTTCGGCGCGCTCATTACCTTTCAACACATGAGATTTTTTTCTCCAAGAGTATTGCCACCACATCCAAGCCACAAGACTAGAGGCTAAAATGGGGTGCAGTAGCAATGCAATGAGCCTTATTATGTCCAAAACCGCTTCCCCATATGTCAGGCTATGATGAATCATCTAGTTTGATTTTGTCTGTACCTATCCACGAATTTCCGGCGGTGCATTGAAAGACAGGTGGCACAGCGACCACCCCGTAGGGGTGAGTCTAATGCAGGAAAACCTCATGGAATTTTGTATTGACAAAGCCTTCCAGCCCAATGTCCCGAAAAACAAGCGGCAAATTGTCATTTCAAAAATTGCTGAATGGAAAATGCTTGAAAAGCATTTTAGAACATTTGTTTATCTTGCGATAGATGAAGTTGAGGCACCTGCTGTAGATGAGGAAGACAATGACACACCAAGGCGTAAGAATTCAGTAGGGCGCCGTAATCGACGTCGCGGTGGACGGGGTGCATCTGCAGATCCATTAGACTGGATACCTTCGCCTGAGGAGGCTCTACTACCCGATTCTGGAAGCGACCCATATCGTCTTGCATCTTTAATGGTGCACAAAGTCCTCAAAAGTGATGATTGGAACGAAGATTGGAATTCAACCGAAGCATCTCTACGCGATTCATGTTTGGCAAATGGAGTACATCCAGTGTGGGTTTCTATCGGTGAAAAAACGGGCGTATTGGGAATCTTTGCAGGTTTTTCAAAGGCTAAGGTCGAGGAACAAGTTAGTGCAGAAATGGACATTTCACTCGGACGAATTAATGTTGAAAACACAAATGAGTTAATACGGGTATTGGAAACGCTAACCAACTCTTCAAATGATGCAGGAATCCATGTAGCATACCAAAAGGTCGCGAGTCAAATAAAAAATAAAAGAACTTTGAAAACCGATTCTAAATTGCTGGAGTTAACAGGCCCCTCCTCAATAATTAGCGTTCTATTGCAATTAGCAAGCGGTTCTAATGCGAGTGATTCTTTGAAAGAACTGGGCAAATATGATTTACAACTTGCAGCGGAATTGTCAGATTATTGTGCATTGAAAAGTGGGGTTGTCAATGATTGGCAACAAAGCCGCAGTATCACAGGAGATGATTCGTTATCCCAAGTCCGCCGATTATTTGCTTGGCAAAACCCTCCAGCGGATGCTGGCGAGTTGACAAGCGAAGAACTGAATAATGGTCTTGATATTTTGCGAGAAGGTAAAGCAAAACAATCTCAAATTGAAAAATTACTATGGTGGAGATTATCTGCACTGCATCGAGAAGGCAAGGGTCAAGATGCTGTTGAGGTGTTGATTTCTTTGCAACTTGAAGCTAGAGCAGACCTTACCACCCTGTTGCCTCTTATTGCCGATTTGCCAGGTGATTCAGCCACTGAATGGTTGAATCAACAGATAATCAGTTTAGATGAAATGGCTCTAATACAAATCTCTTCATCTCATAATATTGATGTCAATTCTAGAAGTTTAGCGATTAAGAGATTGCAAGATTCGGGTGGAGAAGCTTGGGAACAAGTAATCCCCGTAGCGATTCCACTATTCACCCAAACAATGGAATTGCGAAGGCTAGCGAGAATCATTATCAGCGATCAACTAGTGGCTATTTCTCATCCATTTGAAACACTACTTGTTTCTCATATTCTTGCAGCTGGTAAGGATAATAATTTGTGGATTGAAGTCCGAAATTCAAGAAAAATCTCTCTGCAACACATTCATAATACCGATGCACCAGAAACATTTTCTACAACATCTGAAGCGCTATTGATGCTATTGGAAGGCTCTAATATTGCCGATAAACGCCTCACTACACTATTGGATAAAGGGGGGCTGAAAGCATTTGGAGAAATACGCCAAGCACTTGGAGATGGCGGCGATGGAATCGCATCGGCAAAGAGCCTTGATGATTTGAGTAGTTGCGTAAAAGCAGTAACACTAAGCCCAATGGAGCGTAATTTGTTCAATACAGTAATCTCAACTTTACGATTGAACCGTGTAGGATTGATGTTGCAAAATGGGACACAAGACGAGGAAGCAAGAACTACGCTAGACACAATTCTCGCCGCAGATAATATTTCAACAGGATTGATTCACACCGTCCGCCATCTAGTATTGGAACACGATATTGGATTGCCATCACTTGTCTCATGGTATCAAATGAATAATCCACTATCCCCGTGGCATACTTTAGCAAGGGCTGCAGTTTCTGCTTCAAAGGGAGATGAATTAAATTCAGCAAGAGATTATCGAAAGGCAGGAGACCATGAAGCATTTGATTATGAGCATTCTATTATGCTATATCGCAAGGCTTTGATTCATTTAGCATTCGCTTCACAGTGGAAAGAAGCAATTGAATTATTAGAGGCCCAACCTGCATTAAAAACAGCACTAACACGTCGTTTCCAACTATATCTCAGGGTTTCATTTATCGCTAGCGAGCAAAATACGGATGAAGCGACGAAAACACTCAAAGAATTTGTACGAAGGACAAAAATGGTTAGCGAAGAGAATGCTGATGGAGAAATGGAACAATATCAGCGAACATATTTTGCGGACGAAGAACTAGATTTGTTAAAATCATATCATCTTGAACATGCACGACCTTTACCGCGAGAACCTTTTGCAGGTAGGGTAACTGCAGCATTCAATTCATTACAGAAGAACCGTCGCAGACAAAAAAGTTCCCTCGACACAAGATTTATTCAACTAATGCAAGGTAGTCCAACCCTCAGTGAAATCTACGAATTGTCAACCAAAGCTTCCGAGGACAAAGCAATTGATGGTTTGATGTTCTTAGAAAGAGCGCAAAGTTCGGGTAAATTCACGCCTGTAGAATTAGGTCGATTAGCCGATTCTGAACGCACATTATTCACTCAACATAAAAATCAGATTCCAACTTCTAAGCGCCGTTATTTACGACATTTGAAATTGACTCCGTTGATTATTGTTGATACAAATATTCTAATTGATTCATTGGTACAGAGATTGGCTGTATGTATTCAATTAAGTGCAGATGCCAGCCTAGATATCGCTGGAATCGGAAATTTCCACAATGTTCTACTCAACCGAGCGAGAGATGACAAAGTCAAACTATGGCTACCGAAGGTCGTCCAATCAGAATTGAGATCATTGGCCAAGGGTATTGATCGACTAAGAGGAAGATTTTCAGATTCATTAGTTTCTCCAGAGGTTTTGGAATCAACATTAACAGAAGATGTAATTAGCGAATTGGTTGAAGAAGTATTGTCGGATTTCAGCACTTGGAAACCACTTGATTTACACCTAGAAACAGAATCAAACAATATAGAAAACACTGAAGCAGTATCTAAATTCCTCTTAGAGTATTGCGACATTTATGAGGAATTAACCGCAATGAAGCGGTCAAGAGGAGAGCCTATTCGAACAGTGCTTGAAGACAAAGATATTTACCCTGAAGCACCAGATCTTGACATTATCAAAATCGCAATGCATTTGGCAAACCAAGCATTACCGGGTATAGGTACTGTTCTAATCGCTACTCGCGATGGAGATTTCACCCTAGTAGCAAGAGCGTTTGAAGAACAGTTTGGATTTGGAATTGCTAAGAATAGCAGAACTCTAAATCTATGGATTCGCACATGAATTAATTCCAACTCAACATAAATTGCAAGTATTGCGATTACATATGGGAAATTATTGCATCTCCGAAATCACTGCACGATAATAGAGTAGCACCTTCCATAAGACGTTCGAAATCGTATGTTACTGTAGCAGCAGATATTGCGCCTTCCATGCCTTTGACAATTAGGTCAGCAGCCTCGTGCCATTCCATGTGCCGTAGCATCATTTCAGCAGATAAAATGAGTGAACCAGGATTAACTTTGTTCATTCCAGTATATTTTGGCGCAGTTCCATGTGTTGCTTCAAAAATAGCAATACCATTGTCGTAATTGATATTGGCACCAGGAGCAATTCCAATTCCTCCAACTTGCGCGGCTAAAGCATCAGAAATGTAATCTCCATTGAGATTCATTGTAGTCAGCACACTATATTCAGCAGGTCTTAGAATAATTTGTTGTAGCATTGCATCAGCGATAACATCCTTGATTATGATCGTGTTTCCAGTATTCGGATTTATTAGAGTACACCATGGGCCTCCATCAAGTTCGCTTGCAGCGAATTCATCTTTTGCTAATTGATATCCCCAATCGCGGAATCCGCCTTCTGTAAATTTCATAATATTGCCTTTGTGAACTAATGTGACACTTTCTTTGTCGTTATCAATTGCATATTTGATTGCGGCTCTTACAATACGAGCAGTACCTTCTTGGCTAATCGGTTTTATTCCAATTCCTGATGTTTCTGGGAAGCGGATATTTTCAACACCCATTTCATTTTGCAAGAAATCAATGACCTTTTTGACTTCAGGAGAGCCAGCTTCCCATTCAATTCCTGCATAAACATCCTCTGAATTTTCGCGGAAAATAATCATATCAACTTTTCCAGGTTCTTTCACTGGAGAAGGTGTCCCTTCATACCATCGCACAGGTCTAACACATGCATACAAATCCAACTTCTGCCTAAGTGCTACATTGAGTGAACGAATACCACCACCGACAGGAGTTGTAAGAGGACCCTTAATCGAGACTAAACCTGTGCGCATTGCATCAAGAGTTTCTTCTGGAAGCCATTCTCCGGTTGCCTTGAATGCCTTTTCTCCAGCCAATACTTCTGACCACACAATTTGCTTTTGCCCAGAATATGCCTTTTCGATTGATGCGTTAACAACTTTCATCATTACCGGGGTAATATCAATTCCGATTCCATCTCCTTCAATATAGTAGATAATTGGATCATTTGGCACATTAAGCAGGCCATTTTCCATAGTTATTGCAGTTCCAGGCATAGCACTCGTGCTGAGCCACCGGCATCCCCTTCAAGAATCAACCGCCCTATTGCAGTTAATGCTTGCAAGCATTTCAAAACCTGTGACACTGTGGTAGTGACATGCAGAGCAAGGTTGAATGGTTTGGAGAACACGGGCTTAAATGCACCAATTCCAATGGGCAGAGCCTTGATTTGGATTGGGAAAATGGTCCAAACCCGATGCAAGTAACACTACAAATGATTGGAGCATGTTCTTTGGTCGATGTTGTAATCGGTTTGAAGGAACGACCATTTTCCAAAGTGTGGGTTGAATTAGATAGTGTTAGAGAAGAACAATCACCGCGAGTATTCACTTCAATTGAGATGACATATCATGTTGTAGGCGACATCCCACAGAATCTAGTTGAACGGATTGTAGCTAAGAGTCATGAAAAATATTGTAGCGTTTCAAATATGATAAATCAATCTGTAAATATTTCGTGGAGAGTAGAGATGCATGATTGAATCATTGGGTTATTTTAGCACAATGAAATTGCAATACTAGTTCGTATTCGGAGAGGTTGAGAGTGCATGAGAAGAATAGGATTTTGTAGAGTGAAATTATTGGTTTCGCTACTCCTCTTGATTCTATTATTCACCTCACCACTGGCACAAAGTTTCTCATCCGGAGTCGGAGATCTTGCTGACGATGGTTGTCTTTGCCACGGAGTGAAATCACAATCAACGACTGTAATAATTGATGGTATCCCGCAGCAATGGGTCGCAAATAGTACTTACAATATGTCAATAATTATCAACAGTTCAATCGAAATTTCACAGGATGAAAATGCTCGTTTGGGTGGATTTAGATTGATAATAGATAATGGAATAGTCATTTTTGAGGAAAGTAATAATTCACAACTAATCAATGATGGATACACTCATACATCTGAGGGGAATCAGTATAGGCAATGGAATTTTTCTTGGACAGCACCTAGTTCCAATGACTCAGTTATCACCTTTATCGTACATGGAAATGCAGTAAATTCCGATGAGCAATCCTCAGGAGATGCTTGGAATTATATTTCTTATTCAGCAGCAGGTCAAGGATTCACCGGAGTTATCGGAGAGTCAGCAAACTATTCAGATGAAATTCAAAATAGCGATATCGCCTTACTAGTTTTTGCAATAATATCCCTTATAGGGTTATTTTATTACTCAACAAAATGAACCTTAATTGACGAATTCAATCTGGCGATTTCGTAACGCTCTAAGTTGGCGATTTTCACTAGCACCATGAATTTGGTCACTCTTTACACCGGTCAATACTAACATTACACGGATATCTTCGCCAAGTGATTCATCAACAGCAGCACCCCAAATTATCTTAGCATGCGGACTCACTTTCTCTTGAATTATTTGTGCACAACGTTCTGCTTCACCAAGTGTTAGTGAACTTCCGCCTACGACATTGATCAAGGCACCTCTTGCATCACTAGTATCAATCTCAAGTAATGGTGAATTCAATGCCTCCAATGTCGCCTCCTCTGCTCTATTTTCACCCGAAGCAGCCCCTAGTCCAATCATGGCAACACCGCTACCGGAGTTGATCACTGCACGTAAATCTTCAAAGTCAAGATTGACCATTCCATCGGTAGTCAATAATTCAGTAACACCTGTAATAGAACGAACTAATAATTCATCTCCAACTCTAAATGCACTGGCGATTGGTAGTTCCTTTACCCCCTCAATTTCCAATAATCTTTCATTAGGAATCACTAAGATTGTATCACAATGTTCACGCAGGCGTTCTAATCCCCATTCTGCGTTTTGCTTTCTAAGAGAGCCTTCTGACTTGAATGGAAAGGTTACAACGGCAATTGTCATCGCTCCTTGTTTCTTTGCTAGTCGAGCGATATGCCCTGCGGCACCACTTCCTGAGCCACCGCCCATTCCAGCGGTAATAATCGCTAGTTGAGTATCGTTGGTGATTTTGCGTAATGAAATTTCAGATTCTAATGCAGCAGCCTCACCTTTGTTAGGGTCGCCGCCTGCGCCCCTTCCTCTTGCAGTTCTTCCAATCAGGACTTTATTCTCGATCGGCGACATTAACAATGCCTGAGCATCTGTGTTGATAGCATAACCAGTTACGTACTTAGAATCAAATAAATCTTCTTCAAATAATCGACTGATTGCGTTGCATCCAGCACCGCCGACACCATAGACTCTAATCCGCGGTTGTAGTGATTCTAACAAAGCTTTCAATTCTTCCTCATCACCAGTTCCAATTGGAGGATTATGTGCTGATGGCTTCGCTTGGTCTTCGTCAGAAAGTTCGAGAACACGTTCAATAAGATGACGCATATTGTTTATGCTCTTGCAAGTGTCCTTGAAGATACCGCTTCAAATGCGCCCTGCCAAAGGGGTTTTGAGAGGTTTTGCAATTTTCGGAATCAGTCACGAAGACCTTCTTGAGTGACTTGGTAGACACATTCTCCATCAGGTAAGTTAGGAGAGTCTACTAAGCGAGCGATTCTTCTTCCAGCTTTTGCTTTGCGCAGGTACAGTCTAAATGTTGATGCGTGAGCAAGAATGTGCCCACCGATAGGCTTTGTAGGGTCTCCCCACATTGCATCTGGTTTAGAGAGAACTTGGTTAGTAACTAGAACTAGAGCGTTATTTATTGTTGCCAATTGCTTCAAGTCTTTCAAGTGTCGATTGAGTTTTTGTTGCCTATTGGCTAGCATTCCTCTGCCAATATATTCGGCTCTGAAATGGCTTGTTAGGGAATCAACGATGATCATCTTAACATTTAGTCCCCTGCTCATTCTCTTGATTTCATCAGTGAGAAGCATTTGATGAGCAGAATTGTAGGCCCTTGCTACATGAATTCGAGCAAGAACTTTTTCTGGGTCCAATCCATGACCACGCGCCATTTGAGTAATTCTCTCTGGGCGAAAAGTATCTTCGGTATCTATGTAGAATACATCTCCATCCAGTCCACCTTCCTCAAGAGGTAGGGTGCAATTAACTGCAAGTTGGTGACCGATTTGGGTTTTACCTGAACCAAATTCGCCATAGACTTCAATTAGTGCTTGAGTTTCAAAACCGCCACCTAATAAGTCATCAATAGATTGGACTTTGCTTTGCAACTTTTGTACTTGACGTCTTCGTTCTATTAATGCAGCACCAGAAATAAATCCGCCAATATTGGCCATTCTTTTCGCCGCAGAAATAATTTTTGCAGCAACTGCTTCACCCAGTTCTGCTTGTTCTGCTAAGTCACCTGGTGCCATAACAGCCAATGATAAGAGGTCATCAAATCCAGCTTCCTGTAATTTTTCTGCGGTTGCAGGACCAACTCCAGGGAGTTCATCTATCTTGACTTCCTCCTCTTCACCTTGTTCCATCAATGGGACTGGTTCCTCACGCACCTCTTCATTCTTTTCTATCTTTATTTCCGCATTTTTCTTCGCTTTGGTCGACATTTTTCTCACTTCCAACCCTCTCTGTGTATCCAACGGTATATGAAGAAACGAAACAGGGCTTCGAAAATGCAGAATGCTATTTACAAGTCGGCACTGAGTATAAAGGCATCACTGGAGCCAATATTTTCACTTTTAGTTCAGATTTACTCAAACTGAAACTGAATCCTTTTCTTTTTAGATTATAGTTCGATGACAATTTAGTTGGCAAAATTATTCTTCTCCAACAGGTAATGGATTTGCCTCGCTCTCTTCAGCAAGGTACTTGATGGTCACATCATGGCTTACATCAATATTATCTGTTCCTTGGTCAATTACCACCGACAAAATCCAAATACCCTGCATTACGTTGTATTGGTTATAATTCCATGAAGCATCTTGTCCGTCACCAATTATTTCACTATGATTGCCCTGCTCTTCATCATCTGGGTCATTCAGGTGCCAACTAACAGTGTCCTGTCCACCACCAATCAAAAATGCTGGAGGGTTCTCCACCGTTGATTTGATTTGAATGAATTCAGGAGAATCACATTCACAATCGGGCATGGTGTCAATGTTCATCTCTCGTGGAGTGTCTGTATTGTCATCACTCCAGATTATTTGTTTTTCAATTCTCACAGTAATGGAGATGTTATTGTCATTTCCTTGGTCATCTATTGCGCCCAAATAGACCGTAAATAACCCATGAGTCATGTATGTATAGCGAATTTCTGCGGTTTCGTCAGCATTGACTTGAAGTTGACTTGTTCCATCCCCAGGCACTACATAGAAATTTTTCATTTGTCCGTTTTCAGATGTGGTTCGGGCAAAATCAAAAGCCAGTTCAACACCATTTTCCGACAATTGAAGGCCATTGCTAATTTCTTCAACAATAGTGCCGCTTGTTGTTTCATAATATACCACCATTTCAATGGGACTTGTTTCCTTTTTGGCAGCATCAGAACCCAAACATCCAGCGATTGAGGCACTCAACATTACTGAGCAAAGTAACAATGGCACAATCCGGCTACTTCGCATATATTGATGTGAGCGGTGCTGGTTGATGAACCCAGTGCTTAAAATCACTATTATTGCGTCGAACTGGAAACATTTCAATTGAAATTTATGGATTGGTCATCGGTGGGTTGAAAACGGGAGAACTTTGCGGCTTGGTTAACGAGGTGGGGTAGTCTGGATATCCCGTCGGGCTCATAACCCGGAGACCGGTGGTTCAAATCCATCCCTCGTTACCTTTCAACCGTATTCGTAGTAGTCGTGTTTTGGTTTCAATGCATCCAAAGCGGACTGCAATTTTGCATTGGCAACAGCTTCACCTTTTTCTATAGCAATAATTTCTCTTTCCAGCCTTTCTGCTTCGGAATTCACAGCTGATCTTTGAGAGATATGTACTCCACTTAGCGCCTGTAATGTTGCAAGAAGCCTTTTTGCATCTTGGAGAGGTCTATTTTCTGGTTGAAGAATGAACACATTGTTGCTTTTTATTACAGGCCCAGAGGCCGCACAACAATTCAAAAGAACTTGCAGACTCTTTTTTTCAGGGCCCATCGCAACCACGGCTTCATATGCCGCAGCAACGTGGTTAGGGGCAAGTTTTTGGCATGTTGAATAGGCCTTCATTGCAGGGCCTTTTTTACCAATTGAAGCGTGTAAATTACCTTCTCTTCTGTAATCTTCAGCAGGAGGTGTTACTTTTGGAATTAATTCAGGAGCATTTTTTTTCAAAATATGGATTAATTTCTTACGCTCTTTATGCAGAATTTTGATTATTGGAATTCCTTTTTTAGCCTTATCGCGCAGTAGCAAAATATCGCAGAATAATCGTAGTCCCTTTACCAGCATTACTTGAGAGTCAACTGCTCTTTTTTTGTTGGCCAATAGCATACTAGTAAATTCTGATGCCATTACCTCTGAGATTTCCATTCTTCCATCTTCAATATATCTCTCAATCTGCAGTAGAGTTTGTGCAGGATTGCTCATACCGAACATGATGCTCAAATGCTGCGTTTGCATCCTGCTCTATGATTGCTTCTCCATTTTCATTAAGTAAACAATTATTGCGATAGTATACAACAGCAGCGAGATTTTCAATCCAATAAGGGAGCAGCGGTCAATGTCTTTGTCGTTTCAACGCCGTCAATATTGCGAATTTTGTTGACCACAATATTGGATAAATATCCGAAATCAGGGCATTCTAATTTTGCGAAAACATCATATTCACCGAACAGTAATAACGATTCTGTTACCTCTTCAACTTGACGCAAGGCATCGATTACATTATTTTCTTTTCCCGGTTCTGTAACGATTAGCACAATCGCTGTTGCGGCTTTGTATTGCATATACATTATCCCCCTTCATCCACTACATTTGAGCGCTTATGTTTAATGGTTCAGTCAAATGGCCCACCATGGCAGATGATTTGTGCATTGCAATTACCGGAACTCCTGGTACTGGGAAAACCAGTATTTGTGAATATTTGGGGAAAAATGGATACACATACTATTCAGTTGAAAAATTAGCTGAAGAAAATGGATGTCTTGGTGAAATAGATTCTAAAGATGATTCTGCACCAGTTGATATTCATGAGTTGGCAGATAAATGGCAATGTGAAGATGCAGGAATTGTATTTGTTGATGGCCATTTATCACATCTTTTAGATGTTGAAGCGATTGTGATACTGCGTTGTAATCCAAAGATTATCGAGGCAAGACTGAGTCAACGCGGATATAAGAATAAAAAAATCGTAGCCAATATGGAGTGGGAAATGATATCTGGTGTATGGTCGGAGATGCTTGAATTTGAGATAGAAACTCCCTGCTTAGAAGTAGATTCATCAGAAAAAACAGCACAACAAATATGTGAAGAAATACTTGATTGGATTGAAGAAGGTTGCCAATCGCTTAATGTTGAGGAGAACGCGTCAGGGGCAATTGATTGGCTTTCGACCAATAGTTGAAAAAGCATAGAATCACAATACAACATCGCCACAAACCTCAACCCCTAAGGCAACTTCGCCGAGATAGGTGGAGTGAATGGCACTTGAAAAATTGCGCGATAAGTGGGAGATTTTTTTTGAACCGATTCTCAATTCATTGGGCAATACTAGCCCTTCTGTGTTAACTTGGGTCGCACTACCAATCGGAATAATCGGAGGTCTTGCTATTGCGGTAGCACCCAAAGATGAGTTTGGTGCAATTTTGCTATTAGCTGGTGCATTATTGATGGGGGTTTCAACGATATTAGATGGCCTTGATGGGCCTTTGGCAAGAAGGAATGGAATGGTTACTCGTTGGGGCGATTATCTAGATCACACCTTTGATAGATTGTTAGACGGAACTTGGATTGTTTGTATTGCAGTATCTCCATTCGTTGGTGATATTTCATTCGGATTAGTTGTGGCATGGTTAACGTTGTTGGGCTCTTACATGGGAACACAAGCTCAAGCGGTTGCCGGAACAAGAAATTACCGTGGTTTTGGAAGGGCGGATAGAACGATAATGTCAATTGTTGCTCTAATTCTATCCGCTCTTTTCATCTTCTTTGATGTTGCAAGTTTTGGTTATTTACCTGGTATGTTTGACCACATTGAAATTAGTCCAATGAGCATAGTTTTGATCATTTCTGGAATTGGTGGAATATACACCTTTTTGATACGTTTCATTCAGGCTAGCCAA
>Ga0209554_1001818_pt1 | contig 15699 bp, 15 predicted proteins | sample MarorgKNORR_S2LV_5_FD_188221 | JGI IMG/M metagenome (GOLD analysis project Ga0209554, IMG submission 188221) | Marine microbial communities from the Southern Atlantic Ocean, analyzing organic carbon cycling - Bottom_A/KNORR_S2/LV (SPAdes) (version 2) | ecosystem: Environmental > Aquatic > Marine...
AAACGATAACATCACCCAAACCTGCTTTGCGGAGTTCTTCACAAACTTTTGGGAATAGGTGACTATGAGCACCAGAAAGGGAGGAAAGGCCAAGGAATGAGGCATCCTCATCGCGAACTGTTTCAACAATTTGACTTGCGGTTCTGCGCAAACCGGTATAGATCACTTCGTGTCCCGCATCTCGTAATGCCCTAGCCACAACCTTTGCCCCACGGTCATGTCCATCAAGACCCGGTTTAGCAACTACAACGCGAATCATTGCACCCATGTCAAAACCGAGTAGGACATAGCCTATCAACAAAACCCATCCACAATGTGTAATTACTGCCTTTTTGGTGTGGATATTAAACCGGTCAATAGGTCCATACTGAGAGATTATTGGCCTCTTTTGTAGCAACGCATAAGGAGGGAGTTTTCTTAGAGATATTTGGCGAACCATATGGCATCCACCGAGGAGAGACTCAAGGACCTGCGAAACCGTAAGGCAAGAAGTGAGGCAGGTGGCGGCCAAGCGCGTGTTGAATCTCAACATAATCGTGGTAAAATGACTGCCCGTGAGCGTATGGAATTACTTCTAGACGATGGTTCATTCCAAGAGATGGATTCTCTTGTTGAACATCGCTGCAAGGATTTTGGTATGGAGAAGAATATTATTCCTGGCGACGGAGTTGTTACTGGACATGGAACAATAAATGGGCGTGAAGTGTTTGCTTTTGCTCAAGATTTCACTGTTTATGGCGGGTCGTTGGGAGAAATGCATGGACTGAAAATCTGTAAAGTCCTAGACATGGCTCTAAAAACAGGCAGACCTGTTATTGGAATGAATGATTCTGGCGGAGCCCGAATACAAGAAGGCGTTGCCAGTCTTGGAAGTTATGCAGAAATTTTCTTCCGCAATGTGAGATCTTCTGGAGTCATTCCACAAATTTCTATAATTATGGGACCATGTGCTGGTGGCGCAGTATATTCACCTGCTATTACCGACTTCGTAATCATGGTCGACCAAACTGCACACATGTTCATCACTGGACCTGAGGTCATCAAGACAGTGACAAATGAAGAAGTTTCTTTTGAGGACCTCGGCGGTGCTATGACGCATGGCAGTAAGTCAGGAGTTTCTCACTTTACTGCATTAAATGATGAGGATGCAATCCACCTTGCAAGAGAATTAACTGATTTGTTTCCGCAAAATAATATGGAAAAGCCTCCGATAAGGAAGACTTCAGATCCAAAAGATAGATTATGCGAAAAATTGGACGATATTATACCTGCCGAGGCCAACAAACCATACGATGTAATTGACGTGATCAATGAAATCCTTGACGATGGAGCATTCTTGGAAGTACAAGCAGATTGGGCCAAAAATATCGTAATCGGATTTGGACATTTAGGTGGTAACACAATTGGAGTTGTTGCAAATCAACCAAAGTTCCTCGCTGGCTGCTTGGATATTGATGCCAGCGACAAAGCCGCAAGATTTGTCCGATTCTGTGACGCATTCAATATTCCAATTCTAACTTTAGAAGATGTTCCTGGGTTCTTGCCTGGGACAAGCCAAGAATGGGGTGGCATTATTCGTCACGGTGCAAAATTGCTGTACGCATATGCCGAGGCTACTGTGCCGTTGTTGACGGTAATATTGAGGAAGGCATACGGTGGAGCATATGATGTGATGTCCAGTAAGCACATTCGTGGTGATTACAATGTTGCATGGCCAAATGCAGAACTAGCGGTGATGGGCGCAGATGGTGCTGTTGAGATTATTTATCGACACCGTATCGCAAACTCCCGTAATGCAGAAGAAGAAAGGACAAGATTGACCGAAGATTTTAATGAAAAATTCGCAAATCCATACAAGGCAGCAGCATTGGGTTATCTAGACGATGTTATTGAGCCAAGCGAAACACGAAGCAAGTTGATTCGGTCTTTGGAAATGCTAATCGATAAAGAAGAATTAAGACCTGCAAGAAAGCATGGAAATATTCCACTTTGAGGAGAATTTGTTATGGGTAATAAAGACGAACAGACTCTCAGAATGGCAGCGATTGCCGGAGTATTAGCAATGCTTCAATCCCAAGCAGAAGACCCCGCACAAATTGCACGAAAGGCAGGTATGGCTTGGTCACAAGACCATAGAAGAATGTTTTCCGGCAAATCTTCACTAATGAATTACAGAGCTAGTCGCTCACCATGGAAGTGAAATAATGTCTGAAACAAGAAAAGTCATTATTGATGGAACTGAATTTGAAGTTGTAATTGAAGGTGAAGGGACTACTTTTTCTGCAACAGTAGAGGGCAAAACATTTGAGATTCAAATTCCTGATGCAACACCTTTGCTCAAGAAAAAGCGCAGTGCCGGTGGTAAAAAGAAAAAATCTGGAACTGTAACTTCTAGTATTCCTGGAAAAATTGTCACTGTGGAAGTTAATCAGGGTGACGAGGTTACTGAAGGTCAGGTAATATTGATCTTAGAAGCAATGAAAATGCAGAATGAAGTTCTAGCACCGATTACTGGAACAGTGACTTCAGTAAATATTTCGGATGGAGATGCTATCGAAGCGAATATCCCGCTTGTAGTGATTGAACCTGCAGTTGCAGATGAAGATTCTGAATGATTCAATATCATTTTTTAGTACACCATTCCAGTGGAAATAGTGGTGTTTTTTATGACATTGATGCGATAGTTAAAGTGGGTTCAGTGTTCACACCATACTATGGCGGAGGCAGCGGTCTGTGATTTACCCGGTTGTGGTGATGAGGGCATAATTGTTTCACGACTTTCTCCGGAAGGTTACCTTGTTGCAACTGGAAAAAAGGCTTATTCATTTAGGGAAGCATACCGTCGCTTCCACTATTGTCAAAATCATCATGATGAGTTAATGGGTGGAGTATGGTCTAGAGTTAGAACTCCAGGCGATAAGAAAGAGGGGCATGTCGCACCTACTGCGATATAAAATTCAAATTTAGCAATGATGCATTATGCATGACTATGATAAGGTGGTGGCCACTGCATTGTCCATGCGTGATTACGCCATCCCCGCCACATCTGCAAATTTGAAGCCAATATTTGTTGCACTGTTAATGTTGATTAGTACCTTGGTAATTATCGCCAGCCCTGTTCAAGCAACAGGGGCAAATCAAAACGATTTCTCGACCCAAGGAGACCTACCGGACAACATGTCAGCCGTTAATTCGACCTTTGTAGCAAACCTCACTGGATTGGCTCCCTTTAGTGGAACTGACTATGGGCAATTAGACGTCAACGATGACGAAGACTGGTTCGCAATTAATCTTTCAGTGAATGAAGGTTTAACCCTTAGCCTCTCATTCAATACAACATATACATCTTCAAATGGCACGACATACAACAATGATTTTGATCTCGCCATCCTTGATGCGAGTGGCAATACCTTGGACTCTTCATTCTTAAATAATCCAGAAGTAGTAACTACAAACAATTCAGCCACACAACACACTGGTGTTGTTTATGTCCAAATTTATCGCTATTCAGGCTACGGTTGGTATGGGCTTGACATTTGGACATTCAGCACTTCATCTGGTAATGGAACAGGTGGAAATGGAACATCAGTTCCTACAAATTGTGCCGGTTCTAACACACTTGTCTCTGATATTTTAGAGCCTAATGACAGTCAGTCGACTGCCACACAAGCATCAACTCTTCCTGTTTCTTGTACTGGATTAAGCATCCACACGACTACGGATGAGGATGTTTTTGAGGTTCAGATGGTCAGTGGCGTCACCTACTATGCTAACCTCACATTCCTACATAGCGGTGGAGATATTGATTGTAATTGGGAGTCTGCGAGTGGAAACTTTTTGGATTCAGCCGGTTCTACTACTAATGATGAAGCAATGTCATATACTTCAACATCAAACCAAACCACATACATCAAAGTATATGGTTGGAACAGTGCAACAAATACATACGGTATTGATATCACAACCAGTAATCCAGGTGGTGGCCAAAGTATGGAAAGTATTGATGTTACAACCACGAGTCTAACATCTGCGATGATCACCTTTAGTGGACTCAGTATTGGGACTAATTACAATTATAATTATTCAAGTGCGCAAGTAGTGCTTGATGGAACAATCTCTTGGTCTACTCCGACCAATGTTTCATTCAATGCCACAGCAACTATAATGACGTACAATGTAACAGTATCTCAGCCTCAAAATGTTGAATCTGAATACTATATTGTTTCATACTTCAAGGATTCAACTGGTGGCTACATTGCCTATGATGATGATTTCACATACATAGAAATGGTCGAGGTTACTACTTCTTCTTCATCAACTGGAGAAATTTCACTAACAAATTTGTCTATTGCCACAGATTACTATCTGGAATGGCTAGTCGTTGACCAAGTCCTATTCGATAACAATTATAATACTTCATTTGATGTTTATTCGGCACTCAATGCATCTCTTGTCGATACTGATTACACATATATTAACGCAACAACAACCTCTATTACAATTCAACTAAATTGGACTGGACCTACTACACAGAATGACCACTTCTTCGCTGCAATTCTCTCTTTCAATAATACGGTGACCAATCATAGTAACGGCGCTGGATGGATTGGTTTCCACGATGAGGAGTTCACTCCACAATTACCATCTCTGCTAATTGATAGTCACTCGACAAGCAGCACAGCAACGACAAATGATGTTTCTGTCAAAGGATATGATTTGGTAAATGGTGATGATTACAAATATCAAATTAGAATTACGGACAGTAGTGGTGCATCTGTTTCTACTTTGAATTTAACCAACTTTACTGCTACAGCATCTAATATGAGTATGCCACTATACACATATTCAACACCAACGACCAGTGGAATGTATTGTGTTATCGTAGACTTATTCTCTGACCTAAATGTTCAGTTAATTGGAGATTCTACTTGTTTCAATCTAACCATTGATGACGATAATGATGGTGTTGCAAACGAATTAGACAACTGTCCAAATACTCCAATTGGGACAAATGTTGACCAAGACGGATGTGCAAGTTCTCAAATAGATACTGATGGCGATGGCCACAATGATAGTGTTGATGCATTCCCTAATGATTCGAGCCAGTGGTCTGACACTGATGGCGATGGATATGGAGACAATATGTCTGGAAATAATGGTGATGCATTCCCAAGTGATTCAAGCCAATGGTCTGACATTGATGGTGACGGATATGGTGATAATGCTGGTGGAAATAATTCAGATGCATTCCCTAACGACCCAACTCAATGGTACGATGGAGATGGTGATGGATATGGAGATAATTCAGCAGGAAACAATCCGGATGAATACCCACTTGACTCAACTCAATGGAAAGACAGTGATGGAGATGGATATGGAGACAATAGCGCTGGTACCAATGGTGACCATTTCCCCAATGATCCAACACAATGGTCGGATATTGATGGCGATGGCCATGGAGATAATGCCAGTGGAACTGACCCCGATGAATTCCCAACAGATGCCACACAATGGAAGGATAGTGATGGTGATGGATATGGAGATAGCCAAACCGGAAACAATCCTGATAGATTCCCTTCAGACAATACTCAATGGAGTGATGTAGATGGCGATGGATATGGAGATAACCAAGCTGGAAACAATCCAGATGCATTCCCTAATGATGGCACCCAGTGGGCTGATGCGGATGGCGATGGATATGGAGACAATCCTACCGGTGCAAACGCTGATGCATTCCCTTCGGATAATAGTCAGTGGGTTGATGCTGATAATGATGGCTATGGTGATAATGCAAATGGTCTCAATGGAGACCACTGCTTAGACACTCCTGCTGGTAGTACCGTCGATGAAAATGGTTGTGCGGAAAGCCAAAAAGATGATGATTTAGATGGGGTAAATAATGCAATGGATGCTTGTCCAAATACTCCTGCTGGTTCCCCTGTTGATTCTGCTGGCTGTGCCGCAAGTCAAGAAGACTCGGATGCAGATGGTGTGATGGATGCTTATGATGACTGTCCAAGCACAACTCTCGGAGAATCTGTTGATGCTGCTGGTTGTGCAACTTCGCAATTAGATTTAGATTCTGATGGAGTGATGGATGACCGTGACCAATGCCCAAACACTTCCGCTGGAGCCACTGTCAATACCTTTGGTTGTGCAAGTGATGAAAGAGATACCGATGGTGATGGAATTGTTGATAGCAATGATATTTGTGATTCAACCCATGTTAATGATGTTGCAGATGTAAATGGTTGTTCAGATTCTCAAAAGGATGATGATGATGATCTTTTCACAAATGATATTGACCAATGTCCACTTACGCCATTGGGTGAAACTGTGGATATAAACGGATGTTCTAGTTCTCAGCGCGACACTGATAGTGACCAAATAATGGATGCCAGTGATATTTGCCCTGCGACCCCAATTGGTGAGCAAGTTGACATCAATGGCTGTGCTGATTCACAGAAGGATGAAGATAGTGATGATATCTGGAATTCTGATGACCACTGCCCAGATACTGCTCTAGGTGAAACTGTGGATTTCAACGGTTGCTCTGACCAGCAAAAGGATGATGACGATGATGGTGTTAGAAATTACCTCGACAAATGTCCAAACACTGTTCCTGGTTGGATTGTAGATGATGATGGTTGTGCATTAAATCAAATAGATAGCGATGGAGATGGCGTTAATGATGCCGATGATGCATTCCCTAATGATTCAAATGAAACTACCGATACTGATGGTGATAATGTACCTGACCGATGGGATTTCTATCCCGAGGACCCATTGAGAAGTCAGCAAGAAATTGCTGAGGATGATGGAAATGTAATGATTTATGGACTTATTACTATTCTGATTTTTGGAATTATTGCTGCTATAATGTATTTCAGACGTGATGCGCCGGTAAGTCAATCACCATTTGAAATTGCTAACGCAGAACTAGATGCTGCTTCTGAAGCGGCGTTTGCTCAGACTAATGTTGACAAATCAATACCAGACCTTGTCGCAGGAACAGCAGGTGAACCTGTTCAATGGGAAGAAAATGGTACGAATTGGTCCCGAGATGAAAATGGTGTATTATCGTATTATGATCCAAACTCAGAAACTTGGCTACCGTACCAATCTTGAGTTAGACAATGAATCGCAAAAGCTCTCTATTTGTGGGTTTTTGTCAAAAGCATTTAATCCATTCGTCAATAATAAGGATTCATGGAGGGACTGAGGCGCAGTGAAACTGCTGAATTAGCCCTCGGCGCACTAATTTCTTTTATCGGAATAATGATTACTTCAGCAATAATGGCATCATTATTAGTTGCAATTACTCAAATTACTTTCAGTAACTCTCATGAACACGCTGCAGCACAATCTGAAACGCTAAATGGGCTCATTCATGTTAATCGATTTGAGTTATCCGAATATTCAGCTGGGGGGAAAGATTCAGTCTATCTGGTATTTGAATTCCCATACCTTCTCAATGATGTATTAGATACTGATGTCGTTTGGTCAATGCTTTGCCCAGATGCTACACAAGTCCGATATATTTCTGGAGATTTTGATACAGCAACTGAAATCACTGATGATGGAGTTAGTGCTGGATTGAATGATGTTTTTACCAATGCTGGAATATATCATATGTTTATTGAAATTTCGGCGACCGGCTATTGTGATATTAGTCCTAATCATTCAGCGGAATTAGTAATAGCAATAAATGGTGGAAGAACAACGACAATTCCATTTGAAGTTGGTTCAAGCCCATATGCTGGGATGATATTTATTTGAGGTGATATAATTGAAGCAAGAATATGATGATGACGCTCAATATGGAATTGGACTAATGATAGTCTTCATGGCATGCATTCTGGTTGCTGCGGTAACCAGTGCAGTAATTATCCAAGCAGTAGAATCTTTGGCACAACAAACTCAACATACGGCACACGATGCCAATAAGGAGGCTGCGACTCGGATGATAATTCTCAATGCTTGGGTTGAGGACAATTATGACGACTATCTATTCATGATAGAATACCAATCGATGGGTAAAGAAGTAAGCCCTGCTGATGTTGATTGGATCTTGTCGTGCACCGATAATGGTAATTTCTATTATAGAAGTGGTTCACTTAATTCCTGGGCTTCAGGGCCTCCTGGAAGTTCAATTTGGGAGGTAGGCCAACAACCAACCACTGTAACAACTCTTGAATCGGGAAAGAGGTATTTTTTCGGAATCGATGGTGGCACAAATACACAACCAAACGGTGCTCATTGTGGACCAAATTGGATTGAATCAAGGGGAATAACTGCAACTTTCATGATAAATATGCCAGATGGAGGAGTTACAACCCAAATACTTCAGGTTAGTGACCTATCAATCGGAGCTTCAGTAACATGAGATTTGTTAGACTAACGCGTACTAATCTATACTGATTAGGCCATGGGTTCTAGAACGAAACAAGTTCGAATCAGACTACACCATGTGCTTGCATTGCTTCTGCAACTTTCAAGAAACCTGCAACATTTGCACCGAATACATAGTCTCCTTCACGATCGTATTTCTTTGCAGTTTTGTATACATTCTTGTGAATGCTAACCATGATAGCTTCTAACTTTTCATCTACTTCTTTACGAGTCCACGACATACGTAGTGAATTTTGTGACATTTCAAGTCCCGAGGTTGCCACTCCACCAGCGTTACTTGCCTTACCAGGTGCGAATAGAACTCCGCTTGCTTGGAAAACTTCAACCGCCTCAGGAGTACAGGGCATATTTGCACCTTCTGCAACTGCAATCACACTATTTGAAACCAACATCTTTGCTTCTTCACCATCCAACTCGTTTTGAGTTGCACATGGAAGTGCTACATCGACATTAATATTCCAAAGACCGCTTACAGAAGGCTCTGGTTCTGCTACAGTATATTCCACACCATCGAAATGATCTGCATATTCTGAAAGTCTTCCTCTGCGGTTATTCTTTAGGTCCATGATATAATCTAACTTCTCATGGTTAATTCCAGCAGGGTCGTGAATCCATCCGGATGAATCGGACATCGTTACAGGTATTCCACCCAAGTATAGAACCTTTTGACAAGCAAATTGAGCCACGTTTCCTGAACCTGAAATTGCTACTGTTGCACCCTCAAAGGACTTGCCCTTTGTGGCCAACATTTCTCTTGCGAAATATACTAGACCATATCCTGTTGCTTCTGGACGGATTCTTGACCCACCATATGAGCGCCCTTTACCAGTTAATACTCCACCTTGGAATTCATTTTGTAGACGCCTGTACATACCGAACAAGTAACCAATTTCTCTGCCACCAACGCCGATATCACCAGCAGGAATGTCACAGTTGTGTCCAATGTGTCGCCAAAGTTCCATCATAAATGACTGACAAAAACGCATTACTTCACCATCGCTCTTACCTTTTGGATTGAAGTCTGCGCCACCCTTTCCACCACCCATTGGTAGTCCTGTTAGGGAATTCTTGAAAATTTGCTCAAATGCTAAGAACTTCAAAATTGAAGCATTAACTGATGGATGGAATCTAAGTCCACCTTTGTACGGCCCGATTGCACCGTTAAATTGAATTCGAAATCCACGATTTACTTGCACCTCTCCAGAATCATCAACCCACGGTACGCGGAAATGAATCAGTCTTTCCGGCTCTACTATACGCTCAATAATTGAGAGGTATTCTGGATGTTTTTCTATCACTGGTTCAAGTGATTCCAATACTTCTTTCACCGCTTGGTGGAATTCTAGTTGATTTGGGTCTCGTGCGACTACCTTGTCATATATTGCATCTATTGCGCTCATTGGGAATACACCTTTTACACTATGTGTGTTTGATGCCCGCCGCTTACCCCTTCTAATAGTTGCCATCACCCGCACAGATAAAAAGCCCTTTTGACGGGTGGTGAAAAATGATTCAGTGGCCCATTAATTACAAGATATCATCTGACTTGAGTGTAATAATTAAACCTTCAGCGATATGGGCAAACAGTATTAAAACGCTCTAATCTTTCCAGTCTCCTAGAACCATTTTCATCAATATCTGCCATCGCTCGTATCGCTTCTTCGATGAGAGCGTGCTGGTCTTCTTGAAGACCAATCAATTCTCTCAGGTGATTTAGCATCTCCCATTCATCTTCACTTATCACTTCATCATCAAGAGCTGCTATCAAAGCACCTTGGTATGTTGCAACATCTCCAATATGGTGACCTGAGTAGTCGACATCATTATCTGCAAATGGATCTTTTTCTTCACCACGTACAACAGAAAGACAGGTCGCCGTGTCACTGGGATAGACTCCTAAAGCATTTGCTAATACACGAAGGATTGATGCTTCGTTATCAGTTACAATTTCATCATCCATTGCAGTTCGAAGGATGTTGATGTAAAGATATAATCCGCGTGAAGGAGTTAGGGACATATCCATACGTGAGGGGGTTAGGGTTTAGCATTTATTACGAATTACCCTCACAATCTTTGCCGATGGTTGCTGTTTTCAAAATGTCAGACAAGAGTACCTAGAATGTCGGCATTCAGCCAATCTCAAATATATTCGTCGTAAGGAAGTGCCTTGCAGTGTGCATTTTCTCATCCCACTGTTATTTCACACCATGCTTCGTAATCATTTGTAAGTCAATTCGTCATCATATAGAACACATTATATGCTGTCCGAATCTGTCTTGGAGTACTGAGGGGAGAAGATGAGCCAGCCAAGCCAGAATGTTTCGCTAAGAATCACTGAGGATGACCTCAATGTATTAGATTCAAGAATCGGCCTTGACGGAGCGCGAAATCGCTCTGATGTAATTCGTCTCGCAATACAACAATTCCTCCAAGGACAGCCACTCTTACCTGATATGGATAGTGTCCGAATACCAATTGGCCGTGCAAACAAAATGCACCTAGGTCAATTATACGAACTTCAAGGCATTAGTCCAGAAACTGCTTACCAGGAAGGATTGAAACTCTATATCGCTAATGCTATCAAGCAACAAGCGGAATTTACTGAAAATCTCGTATCTGCTCTTGAGGTGTCTCGAGCAGTTACGATCAGACGTGAGGAATACCACGAATAGTGGGTGAGCTCGGAGGGGATGGGATGTCTTGGCAAAATGATGGATTTAAACCACATGATGCCACCTTCATTGCTGTGTATGGTGAGGCCAGCCTACACGGATTAGCCACCTTGCGTCTACGTGCCCGTCGTGCACGAGATGGCCAAAACCCAACAAACGGCCTCCCCGATGACGACGACGGGGAGGACTCCGATTCCACCCCAGCTAGCTGAGTTGGTGGTTACAACCCGTGCCCAGACCCCCCAAATTTCTGGGCACATTTACTCAACTAAGGCGTAAGCCTTGTCATTCACTCCCCAATCCTTTAGAAGGGTCGCCAATGGAGTCTAATTATGACGTCACAGAATGCATCGGTTCATCCTGCGATTGAATACTTGGCACATCAAACACCAAGACCTGGTCAAATAGACATGATCGTTGAAGCAAATAGGTCATTATCCAATGGCGGATTTCATTTGGCAGCAGCTCCCACCGGTATTGGAAAGACCGCCGCTGCCCTTGCAGCCGCACTAGAGGTTACAAGAAAATCGGCTTTGCCTAAGAAAATATTTTTCCTAACATCAAGACAAAGCCAGCATCGAATCGTTGTTGATACTGTCAGAAGATTGAACCATTTACGCCAGAGCAAAGAAAAAATTACTCTGGTAGACATGATTGGCCAATCTGGAATGTGTGTTCAACCATTTGCAAAGGAATCTCCATTAGTGTTTTCAATCCTGTGTTCACAGGCAAGAAAAAGTCGAAGTTGTATGCCATGGATTACAACAGCCCCAAGCCTATCACAACGAATATTAGATGGTCCATTACATGTTGATGAATTAGTAGAATTAACAAAAATTCATCGCGAAAATAATGTCCTTACACAGACATGTCCATGGAAGGTTGCCCGTGAATCTGTAAAACACGCTGATGTTTTCGTTGGAGATTATAATCACTTATTCGATGATGGAGTTCGTGAAGTGAGCCTAGAGGCGATGGGGGTTAATCTTAGTGACATCATTATCGTAGTAGACGAGGCACACAATTTAGCAGGTAGAATTCGTCTGACGATGGAAAAAAGATTGACACCAACGATAGTAAGGAATGCTGCGATGGAAATGGAAGAGCATTTGGGAGTACTACAAGAACAACAAAAAATGGATCGGAATTTGAATTCGGAAGAAATTGATTTGTTTTCATGGGGATTGGAGGTGATGAAAGCATGCCGACGAACATTCTCTGAATTATTCCACACCTTGCACAGTAGCCTACCAACTGGTAAGGATGAACAGAAAGTCGAGGCAAGTGATTTTGTCAATGCGATTCACCGTGCTTGTGATATGACCGATGGAATACTAGGTCAGAAAACTATCACTGGTCTTGATGACCAAATCACCTCACCGGTAAGCCGCAAAGACCGACTAAAAATAATTCAGCAACTATTAGCAAATGTGGAAATTGAAATTGATACCGACTCCGAAGATGGAGCATTTGAACCAGATTCACATCGTTTTGCAGAAATCATTAGTTGTATAAACCGCTTTGGAGGGGGGACTGCGATGACGTTAATCTTTGATACAAAGGGTAGAGATGGAAGAATCACAACTCATTTGCTTGACCCAGGATTAGTTTCAAAACCTGTTTTTGAAAACTCATCAGGGGCGATTCTAATGTCTGGCACTCTTTATCCACCTGAAATGTATGCTAATTTGTTGGGGCTACCTAGTGCAAAGACCACTTCAAGGTCGTATAAGTCACCCTTTTCAGGTAGTAGAAGACCCGTATTATTGGCGCAAGATGTTACGACAAAATACACTGAAAGAGGCCATGCAATGACGATGAAGATTAGAGCACAAATTGAGGCTTTGGTCAAGGGAACACCAGGAAATATCGCAGTGTTCGTGCCATCATATAAAATGCTCAATGAAATATTTGCCGATGCTTTTTTCCCAGGTATACGCAAAGTCACAGAATCTAGAGATTGGTCAAAGCAGGATATTGATGGAATTGTTGATTTATTAAGAGATGAAAAAGAGTCAGGTCAAAGAATACTATTGTGCGGAGTTTTCGGTGCAAGGTTGAGCGAGGGTATCGACTACAATGGGGGAATCTTAGATGCAGTCGCCTGTATCGGCATCCCTAACCCGCCTCCATCGGTATTGAATGATTCATTGAAAGAGTATGTTGCTGAACGTTTTGGCAGAGATTTAGCATGGCAATATACCTCAACGCAACCAGCGATCAATTCCATCTTACAAGCGATGGGAAGGCCGATTCGGTCTGTCGGAGACCGCGCGCTTATCCTGCTCTTGGACAAACGCCATTCGGATAGAGTTTATTCCAAATGTTACCCAAGTGATTTGATTATGAGTAGCACATCTGGACCTGAAACAACAACAAGTTTTGCAAAGCGATTTTTTGCGAAGGTTCATACCACAAAAGATGAATAAGATTTCATACATAGGAGGACGAAGGTTCATGGACATCGCAAACAACGGCAACGATATGGAGGAATGGCAGGACATTGATATCTCGCTGGAAAAACCAACTGATTTGGCACCAGAAAGTCCAGTTTCCAATGGACTGGAAGTAACTCCAGACCTTCTGCATGCTGAATTTCATCAGCAGGCTGGGCATTTGGGTGAGGTAACACAATTACATAGCCAACTATTGGTCACAGCAGGCATGTTACCAGAGACTCATATCGCTGAAGTTCAACCTCAGCGTCAACTTGCGTGGGTGATTAAAGAATTGCATGGAAGATTGAATCCAGATGGATTGACTGTTCCACTTTTAGGGGCGGAAATAAACCAAATTCATCTGCAGGTTCTGAGAACAGAAACTCGAGCAACGGTGAAACTAACGATTAGTGAGGAAAACAACCCTGTACTTGAGCGTTTGATGCCACTTCCCGTAGAAGCAACTGGTGATCTCACTGCTCACTTTGTTAATGGTAGATTGCACCTTAGATGGTAGGCAAATGCAAGTTTTCCATCAAATGATGCCCATGCGACCACGGTCATTCATAAGGGGCCCCAAATTAACACTCGGGTAATCTTGAATTTCAATGAGAGGGCCGCGGAAAGTAAAAGGTTAATGGCGAACCCTTCACTCGCAAGAGCATGAAGACGATGACCTGTCATGAACTTGGCGGTGCCTGCGACAAGACATTCACCGCGGCGACCTTTGATGAGATCGGCGAGATGAGCAAGGCCCATGGTTCCGAGATGTTTCAGAAGGGCGATGCAGCCCACCTCGAAGCCATGCAAGCGATGATGGCGCTGATGCAAGACCCCGCAGCGATGCAGGCTTGGTTTCAAAAGAAGCGAGACGCTTTTGATGCCCTGCCTGAGGATGATTCCCCTTAGAGGTAGAGTATTCATCGGCTGTCAATTCGCTGTGCCATCAAGTAGTGACAATCGCCTAAACACAAGGGATGGCCAATGTTCTCGGGAAAACGTGCTACAATCTTGGGTTTCGGCTGACAAGTGTCCAGACTCACAGGATTTAGCCAACAAATCCATCGCCATCAAAACACACGAATTTCAGCGAAAAAGAGTGTTTTGCTCCCGCCGCAATGACTAAGGGTAGTTATTCTCAGCATGATTCATGGCTATCGACACTGGAGATACTGGTTTCATTCTTCTAGCCACCGCTTTGGTAATGATAATGACACCCGGATTGGCCTTCTTCTATGGCGGACTGGTGAGCAGAAAGAATGTCCTCACAATCATGATGCAATCGTATGTATCAATGGGCGTGACAACGATTTTGTGGGTAACTGTCGGTTACTCATTATGCTTCAGCGGCGGTGAGGGGGGAATCATCGGGAATCTGGATTTTGCCTTCTTGCAGGGCATCGCAATTAGTGATATCCAACCCGACACCAACATACCAATCCTGTTGTTCGTCGTCTACCAGATGATGTTCGCGGTCATCACGCCAGCCCTCATCACCGGTGCTTTCGCCGGTCGCATCACCTTCAAGGCCTACCTCATCTTCTTGGTGGCCTGGCAGTTGTTCGTCTACTTCCCCTTCGTCCACATGATATGGGGCGGTGGCATGTTGGCAGATTGGGGTGTGCTTGATTTCGCCGGCGGCATCGTGGTCCACGCTTTGGCTGGAATGGCGGCACTGGCCAGCGTTCTGTTCGTTGGAAGCCGGCAGAATGAGGACGAGGATGTTCACAACGTCCCATTCGTGGCACTAGGAGCTGCGCTCCTCTGGTTCGGCTGGTTCGGCTTCAATGCCGGTAGTGCGTTAGGGGCTAACGAAACCGCCTCGCTCGCCTTCATCAACACCCAGATCGCCGCTGCCTTCGCAGCCATCACATGGCTCCTCATAGCCTGGCACTATGATGAGAAACCATCTTTCGTTGAGTTGCTCATAGGCATGATCGCTGGATTGGCCACCATCACGCCGGCGGCAGGCTATGTCAGTCCCCAGAGTGCTATGGTCATTGGAGTTGCAGCAGGTGTGGTCTGCTACTTTGCAGTGGTTCTTCGCAAGAAGAAAGGTTTGGACGACGCTCTCGACGTCTGGGGTGTTCACGGTGTTGGTGGTGCTCTTGGAATCGTTCTATTGGGTGTTCTGGCCTCTGAGAGTTTCGGTGGGCAAAACGGCCTCTATCATGGCG
>Ga0209554_1001822_pt1 | contig 15648 bp, 15 predicted proteins | sample MarorgKNORR_S2LV_5_FD_188221 | JGI IMG/M metagenome (GOLD analysis project Ga0209554, IMG submission 188221) | Marine microbial communities from the Southern Atlantic Ocean, analyzing organic carbon cycling - Bottom_A/KNORR_S2/LV (SPAdes) (version 2) | ecosystem: Environmental > Aquatic > Marine...
GTGTTCTTAACGTATCCGGCGGCGGATAACCGCACTATGTTTGACGACCCCAAAGCACTAACAACAGCAAATTGGCAGGACATATCTGCCTGGCTTACTTTTTTCTGGATTTACGTTCCGGTGGTTTTCACATTCGCGGTAACTTTGCTGACCGCCCATGCGATAATCCCATCCCTGATTCGCACGGGGCACATCCCGCCGGGGACGAATAAACTGCGCATACCGATGACCGCATTCGCCGCGGTACTGTTTGTCGTGGCGGCGGCCTTGATGGTGATGGTAGTGATAACGGCCCAAAGCGTGGAAAATATCTATGACCGGTATTTGTACTGATCGGTAGCCTGCCGGGTTGCGTCGCGCCAGACTCGTCGATGAGCTGAGTTAGGCCTTAGCGGCCGGCGCGGTCCACCCTCAGGACAAAGGCCCACCATGATACGGAGCGGCTTTATAATAGATGCGACCTAGCGCCAAAATGTTAACACTAGGCCTTGTTGGCCTAACAGTTACCGTTGTAATGGGCTTTCTGATAGCGGTCCTGTTGATATCCTGGTTTTCCAATCCGCCCTTTGGACTGGGCAACGCTCCTCCTCAACCGATCGCCTTTCCTCACACGGTCCACGCGGGTTCGACGGCAGATGGCGGGATGGGCATTCAATGTGAGTTTTGCCATCGCAACGTGACACGGGGAGACGCGGCGACGGTGCCCGCAGTGGAACAGTGTCTCTTCTGCCACAAGACGATAGGCGGTACCGGGGAAACAGCCAAAGCCGAGATAGCCAAAGTAAGGCAGAGCTTCGAAGAAAACGATCCCATAAATTGGGAGCGGGTGCACCGGTTGCCGGACCACGTGAGGTTCATTCACGAGGCCCACATCCGATTTTTCACGGACCCTGATCAACCGATGCGGACCGGAATCAATGGCGAGGCCATCGGTCAGCCGCTGACGGTTCCGGAAACCTGTTCCGTCTGCCACGGCGACGTGGCCAGCATGACTGAGGTTCAACCAAAACAGGGGCAATCTTTGAAGATGGGCACCTGTTTGGACTGTCACCGGAATAACAACGTGGCCACGGATTGTACGGTTTGCCACAAGTGATTAACAGGAAGGACATTCTCTTACTATGAAGTTGACTCGGCGCAACTTTCTAGCCTGGGCCGGCCTCTCCGCCGTGGGCGCGGTGGCCTGCGAAGGGTTTGGCATTCGAGAGGGTGAGTTCAGTCTCCAAAGCCCGGTCAGTCTTCCCGAAGACCTGGTCCGGGGTAAGGATAACTGGTACGCCACCTTGTGCCGCACCTGCCCTTCTTCTGAGGGGATAGTTGTGCGGGTGATGGAAGGCCGCGCCAAGAAGATCCAGGGCAACCCCCGGTATCCCATCAACCAAGGAAAGCAAAGCGCCCGCTGTGAAGCGGGTTTGCAGGCGATGTACCACCCTGAACGTTTGGCCGGTCCCATGCGCCGGTCTGGCGGCCGGGGCTCGGGCCAGTTTGAACCCCTGGACTGGACGTCGGCCTTGGATATATTCAAGGCCCAACTCCAGCGGAATGGGGACAACATGTTGATGGTCACGGAACCGCTCCGGGGCCACATGTCCAAGTTGGTGGACCGATTCACCCGGGCGATGGGCGGCCAGCATCTGTCGTTCGATGCCATGGACAACATTGCCTACCAGGCGGCGGTGAAAAACGTCTTCCAGCAGGATTCGCTTCCTGACTTTGATCTGGCCAACACCAACTTCTTGCTGTCCTTCGGTGCGGATTTCTTGTCAACCTGGGTTTCTCCGACACGTTGGAACCTGGGTTATGGAGAATTTCGTCAAGGAGAGGGGCGGAAACGGGGCACCTTTTATCAGGTGGACCCCAGATTTTCCATGACCGCAGCCAGCGCCGACCAGTGGGTGCCCGTCCAACCGGGATGGGAGGGCTACTTGGCCCTGAGCCTGGCTTACGTGATTATCTCGGAAGGTCTTGAGGCTGACGGCGTAGATGTTGGCGCCTTGACCGATGGACGGGGTGTGGGAGCGTTGGACGCCTTCCGGCCCGAAATCGTGGGTTCAAGAATCGGACTGCCCGACCGCTTGCGGGGCGAAACGCCCGCAGAATTCATTACGGGCCTGGCCCGGGAGTTCGCCACAAAAGGACCTAGCTTGGCGATCGGCGGAGGATCGGCGGGCGCCCATACCAACGGACTGTTCAATCTGGAAGCCATCTATGCACTGAACTATCTGGTAGGTAGCGTCGGCGCCAAAGGCGGCATCAGGTTCAATCCCGCACCACCGATCGACGACCTGCCCCCCAGCGCGGACGTTGCTTCTCTGGCAGATTGGTTCTCGGCGGCCGAGGGACTAAACGGAGGCCGAACCAAGCTAGTCGTCGTGCACCAAGCAGACCCGGTCCACGGACTACCAGGGTCGCTGCATTTCCGGGACGCACTTAATAGAGACGACTTGTTTATCGTCAGCCTTTCACCGTTCATCGATGACACCAGCGCGCTGGCCGACCTCATTCTTCCAGACCGGGTAGCCTTGGAGGATTGGGGCAGCGACATCCCCGAACCCGGACCCGGATATCAAATTTTGGGTGTGCAGCAGCCGGTGGTGAATCCACTTAGCGACCTGGACCCTAGGAGTTCCGCAGACGTGTTGCTGTCCATGGCCGGAGAACTGGGCAAGCAGAGCGAGTTGCCCTGGGACCGGTTTGAAGACATGCTAAAGGAAACCTCCAAAGAGTTGTTTGCACTCAATCGGGGTTCCATCAAAGCCGGGTCTGCCGATGAGTTTTGGAACACGATGCTGCAACAGGGCGGCTGGTGGGACGAAAAAGCAACGTCTTCCGCAAGGACCAACCCGCCGGCGGGACTGTTCAACACGATTGCCGCAAAGGCGTCGGAACCGAGGTTCCCAGGGTTGCCTCCCTCCAGGGATACTTTCCACCTGGTACCCTTTTCCCATATAACGCTACTGGATGGGCAGAACGCTCATCTTCCCTGGCTCCAGGCAGTTCCAGATCCGTTGACGACTATCGCTTGGCAGACTTGGTTGGAGATAAACGACGAAGACGCCGCGAGATTGGGATTGAGAGAAGGCGACGTAGTGATCGTTAGTTCCACCGCCCGCAGTTCCATCCGGGTGCCGGTTTACCCGACCCCGGCCGTACCTCCCAAAGTCGTTTCCATACCCTTGGGACAGGGGCGGCGGGACGGCCCGGACGCCGCGACAGGCCGCCGCGCGTCTGAGAGTTCCAACGTCATGGATATTCTTGAGCCCAGCCAGGTGGAAGGGACCGGCGCGTTTGCTTGGGCCAACACCACGGTTACGCTCACGCCCACCGGCACCAGTATCAAAGTATCCAAGTTCGAGGGTATCGTTCGGGCCGTGGAAGTTGGCAACACCGAAGCGGAACGAATCATCATTACGGTTACGCCAGAAGAATTATGAACGCCGGCTTATCGCCGATAGCTGAAGGCTGAAATGGTTACACAGCGGGTAGATCACAAATGGGGCATGGTAATAGATCTGGACCGGTGCACCGGTTGTCAGGCCTGCGTCGTCGCATGTCAATCGGAGAATAACCTGCCCATCAATACCAAGGACCTGTTCCTGCAACGGCGGGCCTACGAATGGATCCGCATCGAACGATATTGGGAAGGCGAATTCCCTGACGTGAAGGCGCGGTTCATTCCCATCCTTTGCCAGCACTGCGAAAACGCTCCCTGCGAGCCGGTGTGCCCGGTGTTTGCCACCTACCACAACGACGAAGGCTTGAATGTTCAGGTCTATAACCGTTGTGTTGGGACACGTTACTGCGCCAACAACTGTCCGTACCAGGTCCGGTTCTTCAACTACTGGGAACCGGTATGGCCGGAACGTCTGCGCAACCACCTGAACCCCGACGTAACGGTACGCAGTCGGGGCATCATGGAAAAATGCTCATTCTGCATCCAGCGTATCCGGCGGGCCGAAGTAACGGTGGAACGCCGGGAGAGGAGTAACCTGGACTACGCTACCATGAAGAAGCGTAATTTCCTGCCGGCGTGCGTCTCCGCTTGTCCGACCAACGCCCTGAATTTCGCCGACCAGGCGGACGACTCTGGCCCGGTTAAAGAGTATTTCGACGACGTGAACGAACATCCACACGGCGAAGCGCACGACCGGAAAACCAGGGGTTACCGTCTGCTGGAAGAGATGGGCACTAAGCCGAATGTGATCTACCTGAAGAAAGTGGACCCATTCCCATTGCGCAAGGGCGTTGGCCATGGCAGCTAACAGCCATTCTGAAAGCCACTATGGGGCGGAGATGTGGGTATTCCCAGTTGCTTCCCAAGTAACGAGGGAAGTATCTGAAAGGACCTCGGCCATGCCAATGGCGTTTGGTATCGGCTTGGGGGTGTCCGGCCTGCTGCTGGGACTGGGGATCATCGGATTCGTCATACGGGCGATGAGCGATGGTTTTGGCGCCCACGGTCCCTGGGGCTATTACGCGGCCATATTTTCATTCATATTTATGGTTACCGGCGCTGCTCCCTTGGCCGCTTCTATATTCCGGGTAACCAAGAGCCATTGGCGGAGACCGTTGACGCGGGTATCGGAGCTGTTCTCCCTGATAGGGATCTTTAATATCCTACTTTTCATTCCCCTGATGTTCGTGCTGCCGGCCTTCCGGAACCCGAATCTGACCCCCTTAGCGGAAAACGAACTGGATCTGCGCCGGACCATCTGGTTTGAGGTCCCCATCGGCGCGACCGCCCCGCAATGGCTGGACCTGTTGGGTATAGCCTGTTTGGCGTTGTGCGCCTTGGTGATTCTGTGGCTGTCGGCGGTTCCGGACATGGCTCAGGCCCGATTGCAGGCGACTGGATTCCGCCGGAGCTTCTACGGTGTTCTGGCCGGTCACTGGCACGGCACCAAGAGCCAATGGCTAAATCAGAAGGCGGGTTTGGCGCTTCTGGGCGCGTTCTATTTCATGTTGCTGGTTTTCATGCAGTTCACCATCAGCTCGGACTACGCCCAGAGCCTTATACCCGGGTGGAAAGACTCGATTTTCCCGGTCATCTATACCCTCACCGGCTTCCAGTCCTCTCTTGGCCTGATGCTGGTCATCTTGTTTGTTTTGCGCAGATGGGGCGGGTATAAAAATTACATTGGAATATCATTGTTCTGGTCGGCCAGTAAGATTCTGCTGGGATTGACTCTGCTGTGGGTTTACCACATGTTCGCCTTCGGAATTACCTACTGGTATGGCCGGTTGGAAGTGGAGCAGAATATACTCAAGTACTTGCTGTTCCAGTCCTACGGATGGCTATTCTTAGCCAACTTGATATTTAGCTTTTTCCTGCCATTCCTGACCTTATTGTGGAATCCGGTGCGCCGAAGCGACTGGGGCCCTGCTTTGGCTGGGGTATTTGTTCTGATTGGAGCGTTCCTGTTCAGCTGGCGGATATTCGTCGGGGCTTTTAACGCCGGCGATGTATACAACATTGGGCTTGAGCACGTGCCGGCATTTGTAGGACCAGACCTCTGGGACGTGTTGATCGTCCTTGGCGGGCTGGGAGGCGCGGTGTTCATCTATCTACTGGGCTCTCGGTTGATTCCCATGATGTGCGTATGGGAGATCAAAGAGGGCGCGATGTATCAACACATGGGAACGTTTATGCGCGGCCGGTACTTGGTACTGGCCAAACCCGAATAACGTGCCTCGATGTATCCGTGGCATAAAAAGGGTAGGAGCTTAGATGCAGGAAGGTAGAGTCCTCCCGGCGAAAGAGATCAACCGTGACTTGCTCCGGTCGATCCTAACCACGCCCAATTGGTATTGGGTGACGGTTGCTATCATGGCGATAATCGTCCTAGGGGCGATGAGCGCCGCCGGACTGATGATTAACAAGGGCATGGGTATGACCGGCTTGAACCGGCCGGTCATGTGGGGCTTCTTCATCGTCAACTTTGTTTTCTGGATCGGCATCAGCCACGCCGGCGTGATGCTTTCGGCAATCTTGAGGTTGTCCAAAGCGGAGTGGCGCCGGCCGGCGACCCGGGCTGCCGAGGTGTTGACCGTCTTCTCGTTGATGACAGCGGTAATGATGCCCCTGATCCACACGGGACGACCCTGGCGTTTGGTCTACTGGGTTTATACGCTGCCCTTTGTTCCCTACGACTTCGCCCGTGGGATATGGCCCAATATACGTTCCCCTCTGGTGTGGGACCCCAGCGCCATATTCACCTACCTGACCTCAAGCATCCTCTTCGTTATGGTCGCGCTGATTCCAGACATGGCAGTGCTTCGTGACCGGACGACGGGAATCAGGCACCAAGCATACGCGCTAATGGCCATGGGTTGGCAGGGGACGCCTCGGCAATGGAAGCTGCAGATCATCTCTGGCATCCTGCTTTCGGCGCTGATCTTGCCGGTGTTCGTGTCGGTCCATAGCATCGTTTCCTGGGATTTCGGAATGGCGGTGGCGGTCAAATCCTGGCACTCGACCATTTTCGCTCCCTACTTCGTTGTCGGCGCCGTTCACTCCGGTGTCTCGGCGGTGGTCTTCGTGATGATTCTCCTACGGTGGATCTACGGCTGGGAGAACTATATCCGCCACGAGCACATCGACGCCTTGGGAAGACTGCTGATAGTGGTGGCCACCGGTTGGTTCTACTTCTTCGTGATGGAAGTCATCTTCGGGTTCTACGGGCGGGAGGCCGACGAGATTGCGGTGCGGGAATTCCAGTTCACGCAACCGCCCTGGAACCTGTGGTTTATATTCTTTACCGGGCTGACCTATTTCTTGCCGGTGTCTCTGTGGCTGTTCAAGTGGACGCGGCGAAACCTGTGGATAATGTCCATCGCCTGCATCTCGGTGAACATCGGCATGTGGCTGGAGCGATTCCTGATAATCGTGCCGGGGCTGGCTCAAAAGCAGATGTTCACATTCACTTGGTATACCTACGCCCCCAGCGCGGTCGAGATCACCATCATCGGCGGCACCTTCGCCATGGTGACCTTGTTGATGTTGCTGTTTAGCAAAGTGTTGCCGCTGATTCCCCTTTACGACATAAAAGAGGGAGATATGCTCAAGACTGAGATAAAGATTGGCCGGGCAACGGTGCCGGCCGTTTTCCGGGAAGATTAGATTATTTAGGCTGGCGCGATCGTAGCGCCGGTCACCCCCATCCTAAACTTCCCCCATCGAGGGGGAAGAAACTAAGTCTCTCCAATTCGGAGAGAGGAGGGGGCTAGAGACAGGAGGCAAAGGAAATGGCGAAACGTCCGATATTGGGACTGTTTGAGGACGCCAATTACGCCGCTGAAGCGGGGGATGCCCTGCAGGAAGCGGATGTTTCACAGGATGACTACGATTTTCTGACCGACGCTCCGTATCCTGAGGGCGCTTTCGGCGAAAGAGAAGAACGGCACCATCTATATTGGTTTCCCTTCATCGGAGCATTGGTCGGGTTGACGGCGGGAATCTTGATGACCTCCATGACCCAGTTGGCTTATCCTCTAGTTCAGGGCGGCAAGCCGATATTGTCTCTCCCTCCAATGGCGGTGATAACCTACGAAAGCACCATGCTTTCGGCTATCATATTCACCATTCTGGGTATCATCTTCGAATCTCGCTTGCCGAGACCAAAGATGGGCCTGTACGACACTCGCATCACTGAAGGATACATCGGGGTGCTTGTGAACGTTGAAGAGGAACAGCTTCCCAAAGTATCGGCGCTTCTGACTCAAGCCGGCGCCGTAGACGTGGTAATGGAAAATCCGGAGCCGGCCGCAGCATGAAGAACCGGCTGGCAATACCCTCCACTCTGGCCGCTTGCCGTAGCAAGGGCTTGAAACCGTATTTGATTGGTTTCGCGATGGTCGCTATTGCAATGGTGGTGGGGTGCGGCCAAGGTACCTATCCGCTGGACATCTTCTACGAGATGCATTACCAGCAGACATTTAAGTCCCACGAACCGCCCAGGATGGCGGGCGTGGAGGGCGCGGTTCCGGTTGATTGGGTCCCAGCGCCCAAGTCCACGTCTTTCAACACGGGCGAACACCTGTTCAACGTGAACTGCTCCATGTGCCACGGTACAGGAGCTAAGGGTGACGGGCCGGTGTTGGCGAAAATGATGAAAGATTACGACTATAAGCCAGCGGTCGACCCGGACCTAACCTCTACCGGAGTCGTAGGGATGCAAGAAAAGGGAATGATGGGGTTCATGATTAGCGGCGTAGTTGTCATGCCCAGCTTCAAGAAGCTCTTGACCCCACAGGAAATGGAACTCATCGCCGAGTACATCGTTACTCTTCAGTAATATCAGAGTACGGTCTGTCAACATAACGGGTAGAACGGCTGATACAATAGCCGTTGCCCGATGGTTCACCGGCCCGTCGGCAAGCCGGTTTGCCCAGGCTGGGGCAGGTTGATGTACGTGCCAGCTTCCTTCAAATTCCACTTTCCCCGAATGGCTCTGCCTATCGCATTGGCAATATCAGTATCTGTTCTTTGGGTGGGAGTGGCGTATGCGCAGAGCCCGGACCCTGGCTCTACTGATCCGCGAATCCCGGCTTATGACGAGGAAGAAGCCCAGAGCATAGACGGGATGCTGATGTGTCCAGTGTGTCCCGCTGAGACCATCGGGCAGGCCCAGGTAGAAATCTCCCGTCAGATGCGGCGGTTGGTGCGCGAGAAGTTGTCCCAGGGAGACAGCCGCCAGGAGATTCTGGACTTCTTCCAAGATCGCTACGGTACCGACATCCTGGCCGCTCCTCCCAAGTCGGGAGTGAATCTTGTTGCTTGGGTGGTGCCGGTGCTTGGGATGCTGGGGGCGCTTGTCGCCGGCCTTCTGGTGATTCGCTCCATGGCCCGCAAGGGCGCGGGGGAGGCCATTAACGAGACGGCGATGGACGAAGACTTGGCGCCTTATCTGGAAATGATTGATCGAGACCTGGGTCTCGGTGATGCCGGAGTCCCTGGACCACCGGGAAACCGGCAGCCGCTGGATGACGTAGCTGGTGTTGAAGCGGTAAGCAATACTGGATCCGAGCTTGCTACCGAAGATACGGAATCTCCGGAACAGGACGTTAGATAAACCATGGCTGACTTGGGCGCCATATCGTTGTGGATCGCATTGGCCCTGTCTTCCTATGCCGCCATTGGCTCATTCTTGGGCAAGGCGCGAGGATCGGTTGAGCTTGTTGTAAGCTCGCGCCGGGCGGCCTACCTGGCGGTGCTGGTCCTGTTCGTGTGCACGTTAAGCCTGGTGATCCTGTTCATCAACCGGGACTTTGAAGTGGCATACGTAGCCCGGCACAGCGACCTAGCCATGGCGGACCGCTTTACCTGGGTGGCGTTCTACGCGGGTAACGAAGGGTCGCTGCTCTACATAGCATTCGCCCTGGCGGCTATGTCGGCGCTGGCCATCTGGCGGGCGCCGTCAAACACGCTGGACACCCTGCCCTACACCACCGGTGTTTTGATGGTGGTACTGGTTTTCTTCCTGGCGGTGACGGGGTTCATGGCTAACCCGTTTGACAAGCTGCCCTTTGTCCCGCCCGATGGCGATGGGATAAATCCGCTGCTTACCCATTTTGGGATGTTCATACACCCACCCATGTTGATGGCGGGGTTGATTTGCGCCAGCATGCCCTTTGCTTTTGCCATGGGATCTTTGCTGGGTGGGAAGACCGGCGACGAGTGGGTGGATGCCGGGCGGATGTGGGGCATCATTGCCTGGGCTTTGCTGGCCGCTGGGCTGTTGCTGGGGTCCTGGTGGGCCTACACCATTCTGGGCTGGGGCGGGTTCTGGTTCTGGGACCCGGTGGAGAACGCGGCTTTGATGCCCTGGCTGGGACTAACGGCCTTCATCCACTCCATCATGGTGCAGAAGCGCCGGGGCATGTTCCGAATGTGGAATATCGTCCTGGTCAACGTGGCTTTCGGACTGGCTCTTTACGGGATGTTCATGAACCGGGGCGGACCGGTTCCTTCGGTCCACTCCTTCGGCGCTTCCAACCTGGGCTGGGTGTTTCTGGCGTTCCTGGCGGTGGGCGTGCTGATTCCCTTCGCTCTTTTCTTCTGGCGGTTCCCGCTGCTGAAGAGCGCTCAGACCCTGGACTCCATGCTCTCCCGTGAGGCGGCCTTCCTGGTGAACAACCTGTTGTTGCTGGGAATCGCCTTTGTCACCCTCTGGGGTAGTGTTTATCCCCTGATCTCACGCTTGTTTGTCGGGGAAGAGATAACCATTGCCCGGCCTTTTTACGACCAGGTGAACGGGCCGTTATTCTTGGCCTTGCTGCTGTTGATGGGAATAGGCCCCCTGCTGCCCTGGCGCCGGGCTACCGCGGCCAGTCTAAAGAGGGCCTTGCTTGCGCCGGGGATCGTCGCCCTGGGGGTATCAGTCGTATTGCTGGTTGCGGGCATACACCAGCCATATGCCCTGATCGGATTTGGGTTGGGGGCGTTCGTGACGACGGGAATCTTCATAGAGTGGTGGCGGGGTACTCGTTCCCGGCATCGCTCCACCGGTGACGCTTATCCCATCGCTTTCTTGCGCCTGTTGGCGGCCAACCGGCCCAGATATGGGGGATACATCGTTCACTTGTCGGTGGTGATGGTTGCTTTAGGGGTTGTTGGGACTTCCTTCTTCAATGAACAGCGGGACGTGGTGTTGGGTCCAGGCGAAAGTGTCCAGATCAATGATTACGAACTCCGTTATGTGGGCACCGTGGAACGGCAAAAATCAAACCGGACGGAGTTTGTGTCCACGGTGGAGGTGTACCGGGACGGGAAGTTACGGTACATCCTCCAACCCCAGCGGGCTTTCTATCCGTCGTTCAACATGGCGGCGACCAGGGCCGCTATTCGCTCAACACCAGTGGAGGACCTGTTCGTCGTGCCCAGCGAGAATCTGCCTGACGGCAGCGTGGGATTCCGGGTCTTGGTAAATCCCCTGATCTGGTGGATGTGGGTGGCCGGCCCGGTGATGATCTTGGGAACTGTTGTAGCTTTATGGCCCCAGCCGGTCCGCACCACCGCGCCCGCTCCATCTAGGGTGGCAAGAACGCTAGCAAGGGCGGGCGCCAGTGGTACTGCCGCGCTCTGAACCCAGCGGAGCCATAAAGGCAGACTGATTCTATGGCCATTCTAATTTCCGTTGTTCTGATCATTCTCAGCGCTTGTGTAGTGGTCTATCCCTTTCTTCGACGCCGGAATCCCGCCGCTGATGACGGGCTGACGCAAGATGCCGGACCGCCGGACCTCGAGATGGGATCTCTGCTGGAAGATATGCGCATTCTCCGTCTTGACCACCAGTCCGGTAATATTCCCGACGGTCTGTACCAAGAGCAACTGCAGGCCTACCGGTTGCAAGCAGCCATTCATCTCCGGCGGCAGGCCCAAGCGCAACCGGGGGGTGCGGATCTGGAACTGGAGCAAGAGGTGTTGATGCTCCGCCTCTCCTCTCAAGCCCAAGATCTTGTTGAATCGGAGGGACCCATCTCTAACTCCGTGGATTCAAAGGGACCCAGCTCTGACTCCAATGAAGACCCGAAAACCTAATGGTTCGCGTCTTCTGGATTATTATCATTGTCTCGTTCTTGACGGTGGTTGGGTTGAAAGCGGAGCCTGGTTCAGCCCAGGAGGTGGTGACCATCACCGGCAGGGTTGTCAACGGCACCAGCGGAGCGGAGGCGCCGGGGGCGTTGCCGGTGTTGCTTCTGGCAACGGATCAGGACGGCCGGGTAGCCGCTACCGCCCAAGGGTTGACCGATGACACCGGGGGATTCGAGTTCGGTGATCTTCCCCTATTGGACGCCGGACAGTACATCTTTAGCGTCGACTATGCCGGGGTACTTTACGGCGAGGTATTGTCGCCTGAAGAGACGTCCGGTGGGGTTGAGATCCAAGTGTTCGAGACTACCCGGGATGTAACGGTGGTCCAAATAACACGCCAGGTCTTGGTGATTGCCGGGGTTGACCGGACCGAGCGGGAAATTTCCGCCATCGAGTTTGTATTGCTGGCCAACGAAACCGACCGGACGCTGCTGCCTGACGTTTCCAACCCCGCCATGATGAGCTTTCTCCGATTTTCATTGCCGCCCGGCACTCACGACTTAGACGTCCAATCGAACCTTCCAAGCCGGGAAGTGATATCCGTAGGCTCGGGTTTCGCGATTACTTCTCCGGTGATCCCCGGCAGACATAGCGTGGAGTTCTCTTACATCTTCCCCTATGACGGAAACGCCCTTTCCTATCGCCAACCTCTGCTCCAGGGGGCCGAGGTCTACCAGGTGTTGGTGCCCGAGCGTCTCGCTCCTTTGCGAGCTGGAATGCTGGATGAAGTGGAACCGGTCCGGATCCAGGGAACGGTTTACCAAGCCTGGGAGCGCCGGAACATCGATGCGGGGCAAGGAGTGGCTCTGGAACTTCTGGAACTCCCCGAGCCAAGCCTGCCGGACCGATTTCAGCGGGCTATAACCAGCGCCACCCTCTGGCGGGCCGTGCTTCCCAGTGCGTTAGGAGCCTTCCTGGCGGTTCTGGTGCTCTTTGGCGTCTTTAGGGGCCGGGCCGGTTTCCGCGCGGCCACAGAGGCTCTTGGCGCTCCAGGGGGCGATATTCCCCTTGACCTAGACCGAATGGTCCAAGAGATCGCCGATCTGGACGACCGGCACGAGCGTGGAGAACTGATCGACGCAGAGTACCGGGAACGGCGGCAAGGGTTGAAAAGCCGCATCCTGGAGTCCAGGCAAAACGTGCCCGGGCAATCTCCGGATTGAACGCTAAGAGTTGGCAATTTTGAATAAACGAGGCTGGATCCTGATCGCCACAGCTCTGCCGCTACTGGCACTTTTCGCTTTGTTGGCATGGGCTTCGGCCCAGTCGCGGGGCAATCCGGGCGGATTCGGTGTTAACGCCGAGTTTGGGCAGGTGGAGGTTTCTTCGGACCAAGCGGCCGATTTTTCATTACAGTTGATGACCGGCGGCACGGTGACTTTGTCGGAACTGCGAGGGAAAGTCGTTATGGTCGACTTTTGGTCTTCCTGGTGTCCCCCTTGCCGGCGGGAGGCGAGGACGCTGGCCGAGGTATATCTGGAGTATGGAGGCCAACCCGTGGAATTCGTCGGCGTCGACATCTGGGACGAACCCAGGGCAGCCCAGGCGCACATCGACCGCTATGGCGTAACCTACCCTAATGGAATAGACACCAACGGTATCATCGCCATCGACTACGGCGTTACCGGGTTGCCTGAGAAATTCTTCATCAGCGTTGATGGCCGGGTCGTCAAGAAGTTTGTCGGGCCTATGAGCCCATCAAAACTTCGAGACATCCTGCACGATATGTTAGACGAACGGCCTCCTCTTTCCACCCCATAAGCCTTGTTCCCTGCGGCCTCCTTGGTTTGGATGGCCGTCCGATCCTGAAGCGGCTTGGGTTAACGAACGGCGGGTTTTACCATGAATTACCGGGCATGACCGGTGGTAGACCCGCGGTAGATCGATCGAAGTTGGTTTGGGAGCGAAGAAGGCATGTGGCGACGGATAACTTCTACGGTAGGAACGCGCCCCCGCAAGGTAGGAACGCGCCCCCGCAAGGTAGGAACGCGCCCCCGCAAGGTAGGAACGCGCCCCCGCAAGGTAGGAACGCGCCCCCGCTATTATCGCCCTGCTGATGGCGCTCATGATATCAACGCTGGCCTGTGAGGAAGTTCAGGCCCTTAGCGCGTCAGCCGGCGCCGCCAGTGTAGGCGGTGTCGGTGGCGGCGGCGGCGGCATCGCTTCTCCGGAAGCCCAGCTTCTCCAACGGTCCCTGGAACTAACCGGGGAATTGCAGAGCTTTCGCGCCCATGTGGAAATGCTGATGATGAGGGAAGGGCAAAGGTTACCACTATCCTTCGACATGACAAAGGCGGCGAGCGGGCGGATGCGTCTGGTGATGGAAATGGATTCCCTGGCCGCCGGAATGCGGATGGAGATGGTTATAGCGGATGACGAGATGTTCGCCAACCTACCGGGCGTTGGCTGGATGCGCTTGGACGCCTCTGCCATGTCAGGAATATTGGGACAGGCTGGGCCCGGTATCGAAGATCCCATGGGACTGTTCGATGGTCTCTTTCCCGACGGTGCTTTGCCGGCGGAATTGTATAATGTCCAATCTCTGGGTAAGGAAGAAGTCGATGGCGTGCCCACCGAGCACCTTGTGATACTTATGGACTTCGGCAGAATCGTGAAAGAGATGGGTAAAAGTTCTACGGGGCAACTTTCCCAGCTGATGTCTCTTTCCGGCGGGTCGGGCAATGGCGCTTTGGACAGCATGGGCATCAATGAGATTGAGGTTTGGATCGACGAAGATGGTTACAACCGGCGGACCGTCATGACGATCGCTCTCAACGCAAACAACACGATAATTTTCGACATGCGCATGTTCGGCTTCAACGACGACATCACCGTCGATCTACCCGCCAGTTATACTGACATTCCCCTCAATTAGAATAAGCCGTTGGAGATTTACTCGGCGCGCTATCGGTCATCATTCCCCGGTAAAACTTCGGCTCTTGGTGAGAACTCGCCTTGGCTACCCTAGCTGCTATGATAGACGCCGGATAGTCCTGAGCAGGGGAAGCGGAAATGACACAGGCTTCAGAAGTGGCAGTGGCGATGGATTGGGGCGGGACTTGGATCCGGGTAGGGGTGTTGGACCGGGACGGGCAGATCCTTTGGCAAGACAGGGTTGGCCACGCCCGTGGAACCGGCAAGGACGAACTCTTGGCGTTGGCCGAGAGTCTACTGAGAGAGGCCATAGACTGGTGCGGCTCCAGAACCGTTATGGGTGTCGGCATTGCCATCGCCGGTCCGGTGGACTCGGAAACCGGCACCCTATACCAGCCCCCCAATCTGTACGTCCTAGACGGGGTTTCCCTGAAGTCCCTGTGGGAGACAAGCCTGGGATATCCGGTGCTGGTGGGAAACGACGCCAACTTGGCGGCCCTAGGAGAATTTTACCTTGGCGCAGGCCGGGAAGCGGCAAAAGGGGGGACGCCCCCCGGGACTCTGGTCTATCTAACCATCAGCACGGGCATCGGTGGCGGTGTGATTGAGCGGGGCGAGATGTTTTTGGGCGCACACGGTCTGGCCGCCGAGATTGGCCACATGTGTATCGACGCCAGCGCCAGCGCCCCCGAATGTCAGTGTGGCGCTCGAGGCTGCTTGGAGTCGATGGCGTCGGGCACTGCCATCGCCAGCATAACCAAGGAACGGATCGCCCGAGGAGACTTCCCGGATTCATCTTTGGCCGCGGAATCGGACTCCTTGACATCGGCTACAGTCCTACAAGCCGCGGGCAGAGGCGACGCTTTGGCCGTGAGCGTTCTGGATGGTGTAGTGTTCGCTTTGTCCGTCGGCTTGACCAACGTTCTGCACCTTTACAATCCGGATCTGGTGGTGCTGGGCGGCGGCGTGACGCTGGGATTGGTTGAACTGGATATGTTGCCCCGGATCGAGGAAATGATTAAGGGCCGGGCCATGAGCGAGTTCCATAAGGAGTTCCGGTTGGTGGCCAGTTATTTGGGAGACGATCCGGGAATGGTGGGAGCCGCCACCCTGGTATGGCAAAACGCCCAAGCCGGCGGATAGGACCTGGTTCTAGGGGTGGTTCATCCCCGATAAAATCG
>Ga0209554_1001824_pt1 | contig 15624 bp, 13 predicted proteins | sample MarorgKNORR_S2LV_5_FD_188221 | JGI IMG/M metagenome (GOLD analysis project Ga0209554, IMG submission 188221) | Marine microbial communities from the Southern Atlantic Ocean, analyzing organic carbon cycling - Bottom_A/KNORR_S2/LV (SPAdes) (version 2) | ecosystem: Environmental > Aquatic > Marine...
GTCTGCGTCATGCTCGACCCAGACGCCGGCGAATGGTTCATCCCGGTCCGGCTCGGCAAAGGCAATCAGTTCTTCATCGTCGTTGAGCCAGAGCAGCCAATCGGCTTCAATCTTCTCCGCTAACTGATTACGCGCATCGGCGAAATCCTCCCGCCACTCGATTTCATGAACCTCGATGTCGTCAAACCGCTCGCCGCTCTCCGCGCCGATCAGCCCAACGGCGATGTCCAGCCCAAGGCGGCGGATCGAGGCCAGGGTGGCGCCCGCCGCAGCCCAGCCGTCAAGCACAAGCACACTGGTGACGGTGCGGCTCACCGCCCAACCCCGACGTAGCGGTGAAGCGGTTCCGGATCGCGCTCCAGCTCTTGCGGCGTCGCTTCATGGCGGATTTCGCCGTTTTCCAGAAACAGCACCCGGTCGGCGACCTGGAGCACGGCGGCGACCTTCTGCTCGACCAGAAGCACCGCGACGCCGCGTGATTTCAGATCGCCGACGATGTGCAGCAGCCGGTTGACGACGCTCGGCATGAGACCCTCGCTGGGCTCATCCAGAAGCAGCAGTTTAGGACCCACGCACAGCGCCCGGGCGGTGGCCAGCATTTGCTGCTCGCCACCGCTGAGCGTCCCGGCCCTTTGATCGAGGCGCTCCCTGAGCACCGGGAACAGGGCTAGCATCCGCTCCAGGGTGTCGCTGCCCTGGCCGCCCGCCAATAGGCCCATGCGCAGGTTTTCCGCGACGCTGAAATCAGCGAACAGCCCCCTGCCCTGGGGCACATAGGCGACGCCCAGGCCGGGAATCTGGTGTGCGGCACGCCCGGTCAGCTCAATGCCATCCAGGGAGATGCGCCCCGCGTGAGGCTTGAGCAGCCCCATGATAGATTTGAGCAGGGTCGTCTTGCCGGCGCCGTTGCGGCCCAGCAGGCCGAGTATCTCGCCCGGTCTGATGGTCAGGGAGACATCGCGCAACACCTCGACCGCGCCGTAGGCGCTGGTGATGTTCTCAAGCTTCAGCATCACCGGTCCCCAGATAGGCGCGTTGCACCGCGGAATTTCGCTCGATTTCATCCGGCGCGCCCTCGGCGATGATCGCGCCCCTGTCCATAACCGTAATCCGCTCGGCGAGCTCCAGCACCACCGACATATTATGCTCGATGAGCAGGATCGTCGCCGACTTGGCGAGTTCGCGGATTAACGCGCAGAAGGAGACCGTCTCTCCTTGCGAAAGCCCCTGGGTCGGCTCGTCCAGGATCAGCAGCTTGGGATCGAGCGCCAGACCCATGGCGACTTCCAGCAGGCGCTGGTGGCCATAGGCAAGCTCTCCGGCCGGAAGGTCCAGACGGTCGGTCAGATTAACCCGATGAATCGCCGCCTCGACGCGCTCGGCAACGGCGCGCTCCGATCCGAACAAACTCCCGACCAGGCCTCTAGCAAGACTACGCTGCGCCGCCAGGGCAACGTTTTCATAGCAGCTCAGGTTGCGGTAGATGCTGGTCACCTGGAAGGTATAGACGATGCCACGGCCGACCCGCTGGTAGGATTTAAGCCGGGTGATGTCCTCGCCCTCGAAGGTAATCGAGCCCGAGCTTGGCGCCAAGCGGCCGCTGATCAGGCTGACCAGGGTCGTCTTGCCGGCGCCGTTGGGGCCGATGATGGCGCGAATTTCACCCTCATTCAGACGAAAATCGACGGCATCGACCGCGGCCAAACCGCCGAAGTGCTTCGCTACGGCCCTGGTCTCTAGCAAGGTCACGGCAGCCATGGCAGCCACCTTTCGCGCAGAGAACCGAGCAGGCCCTTGGGATACCACAAGATGAGCACCACCAGAACCACACCGACCACCAGCAGATAGCTCGAGGTGAAGTCGCCGGCGATATCGACCAGATAGAACATCAGCCCGGCGCCGACCAGCGGCCCCAGCACCGTGCCGACGCCGCCCAGCAAGGCCCAGAGCAGGGCGAAGATGGAATATTGGATGGAGGCGAAGGTCGATCCCACATAGGCGAACAGCAGGGCATAGCCCGCCCCGGCAGCGCCCGACATGACCCCCGATAGCACCAGGGCCAGCAGCTTATAGCGGTAGCTGTCATAGCCCAGCATGCGGGTGCGCGGCTCGTTCTCGCGGATCGCCATCCAAACCCGCCCGATCGGCGAGCGAACCAGGGCCAGGCAACCCAACATACAGCAGGCGAACAGCAGCAGGGCTGCGTTGTACTTCACCGTCGGATCGGCGAAGCTAAACCCTACGCCGCCCAGGTTCAGGGTGCGGGCCTGCTCGGACAGCACGAAGCCCTGATCGCCCAGGGTGATCTCGTTGAAATAGAGGGTGGCGAGAAAGAACGCCTGGGCGAACATCAGGGTGACGATCAGGAAAGCGACACCGCTGGTGCGCAGAGCCAGCAGACCGAAGCAGAACGCCAGGGCCAGGCTGGCCAGAAGCCCCAGGCCGAAGGCCGGTATGACGCCGATATCGAAGTAATAGAGCGGCAACCCGGCGCCGTACATGCCGGCGGCGAAGAACATGGCGTGGCCCAGGCTGAGCAGCCCGGTATAGCCCAGCAACAGATTATAGCCGACGGCGAAGCTGGCCAGCACCAGGATCCGAGCCACATTGCCATGGTGATAGGCGGGCAGAAAATATTGCGCGGCGAACAGCGCGGCGATGACCGCCAGATGGAGAACAATGATCCGCCCCGTTTTACCCGCCGTCATGCTTCCTCCTCCGGCTGACCAAACAGGCCGCTCGGCCGGTAGACCAGCACCATGGCGACGAACAGGGTGGCGATAATCTTCGCCAGGGTCGGCGAGAAGAACACCGAAATCACCCCGTCGCTGAGGCCGATGACGAAGGCCGCGACCACGGTTCCGCGCAAGGAGCCGAGACCGCCGACGATGACCACGATGAACGACAGCAGCAGGGGATCGAGTCCCATCAGGTAATGGGCCTGCTGGATAGGCACCACCAGCACCCCGGCGGCGGCAGCCAGCATGGCGCCGAGGGCAAACACAATGGCATAGACCCGGCGCACCGGCACGCCGAAGGCCTGGGCCATCTCCTGGTTCTGCTGGGTGGCGCGCATATAGAGCCCGAATTTGGTCCGCGCCATGGCCAGCCAGACGCCGAGCAAAAGCAGGGCGGAGGCGCCGACGACGATCAGCTTGTAGCCCGAATAGCCGAACCAGGGAAACGATACGCGGAAATAGAGCGGCGGCTCGACCGGGCGGGCGTCGGGCCCGTAGAAGGTCAGGACAAGCTGCTGGATGATGTAGAGCAGGCCGATGGTCGCGACGATCGTGCTTTCCGGGTGATAATCGATGCGCCTGAGAATCAGCCAGTCGGCGGCCAGGGCGAAGGCGCCGACGATCAGTGGCGCGATGATCAGCGCCACGCCGAAGCCGATTGCGGGCGAGCCGGCGAGCAAGGTGGTCAGCCACCAGGCGAGCACCGCGCCGAGCATATAAAACTCGCCATGGGCCACGTTGACCACCCGCATGACGCCGAACACCAGAGACAGGCCCAGAGCGGTAACCGCCAGCACGAAGGCAGAGACCGTGCCCTCAAGCAGCGCCAGGAAGAGATGCGGGCCAAAGTCCATGAAGGGCCGTTAATTGAGGCTATATAAAAAAACGCGGACCGGCGCGGGCATCACGCCCGGCCGGTCCCTTCGCATTACGAAAACCTCTAGAGGGCCCTAGAGGGACATCTTGGTGTAATCCGCCTCGGGCTCATAGAGGCCGTCCTCAATCGAGGTGGTATGCACCAGTTCCAGCTTGCCGCCGTTGACCTTGGAGATGTACTGCGAGCCGAAGCACTGATGCAGCTTGCCGTTGAACGCCTTGTGGCCCTGGGGATGTTCTATGCCCTCGTTGTACCAACGGGTGTTCTCCAGGGTCTCAATCAGGGCTTCCTTGTCCTTCGCCGTATTATCGCGATAGCCGCTGTCCTCGACTGCCTGCTTGATGGCGTAGAGGGTCTCCCAGCAGCCGAACATATGGGAGAAGGTGGCGATGTCCTTTGAATCGTCCACGCTGGCGCCGTTCTCGTCGACCCCGACCTTCGAGCGGTAGAAGTTCGCGCCGATGGTATTCTGGCTTGCGGCATAGCGCGGCATGGCTTCCCAGAAGTGGCTTCCCTCCAGGTAATCAAGTCCCGGGTTCGCCATATCGACCGCCTCAAGGGAATCCATGAAACCAAACAATTCCGGACGGTTAGAACCGAAATGCTCACCCATTTCCTTAACGAAGGTGAGAACCCCAGGCCCGACCATGACATGATAGATCAGGTCCGTATTGGAGGGGATTTTGGCGAAGAATTTGGTGTAGGAAGATTCCGTCGGCGGAATGGCGAGAGAGGCGGTTACCGTGCCGCCATTCGCCGCCACCGCGGCGCCGAAGAAGTCACGGTGATTATAGCCGAAAGCATAATCCGGATAGATCATCGCCACGTTCTTGCCGAGGTTGCCGAGCACCCAGGACGAGATGCCCTGAATCTGAGAGCGCACGTCGGTGATGCAGGGCTGGAAGGTGTAGCGATTGAGCGATCCCGAGGCTACGTGATAGCCCTCGCTGACCACGAAATATGGCACCTTGAGTTCGCCCGCCCGAGGGGCCGAGCCGTTCACCACATGGGAGAACAGGGTGCCGAAGATGAAGTCCACCTTGTGCTGGAGAGCAAATTTCTCGACCACTTCCGCGCCGCGCTTGGGATCGGTGCCATCGTCCTCGATGATCAACTCGATGGGCCGCCCGCCGATGCCTCCGTGGCCGTTGATCAACTTGACCGCGGCGTTTGTGGTGCGCTCGTACCATTTGCCATAGGCGGCGCCGATGCCGGTGCGATGAACCTGAAGGCCAATGCGAAGGGCATTGTTGCCGTCGCCTTGATGGGCGCTCGCTGGTCTGATGATCGAGCCCGGCGCAAAGGCGCCCGCCGCCCCGGCGGCCGCGGCCCCGGCCAAAACGCCGGCGGTCTTGAAGGCCGTGCGGCGGGATATGCCGGTGTCTGTTGTCGCGATGGTTTGCTTATCGCCTTTATTCTTGGTCATGATATGGCTCCCTGTTTGAACTCCCCAACACCCGACGTTACGGGACCCTAAAGCAATAGCACGGCGCGCAAGCGGGACTCAAGATCATCCGGCAACCGGGGTCGACAGCAGCCACAGTCCGAACAGGGTGTAGCCAATCATCAGCGCGGTCATCGGCGCCTGGACGAGCAGCGCCTGGCGCAGGTCTGTCGCTCGGTGCAGGGCCTGCAAATGAGCGATCGAGACGGCGAGTATATGGGCGGCGACGATGACCGCGACCTGAGCGTTCCAGATGACCGTCACCGATGCCTGATCGAACAACAGGGAGGTCGTCATTTTGAAATCATCGAGGCCAAATAAATTCCACCCCATGGCGAAGGGATCGGCAAGGGCCCGCACCGCATATTGCGCCTCTACCAGAAAGCTCGGCAGGTAATGGGCAGCATGATAACCGAAGGCAATCGGTATGATCGAGGCCACGAAAAGACCCGGATTATTGCCGCTCTCCGCGCCCGGCGAGGCGATGGCGCGGCCAAGCCGCACGGCGCCGTAATAGGCCGCCGCAAGGATACAGAACATGGCGACAAGACCGAGGCTGTTGATTCCCATCAGCACCGTCCGGCCGGGATGTTCAAGCGGATTCACCTCGATCAAGCCGAGCCACCAAAACGTTCGCGAGAACCCATCGAACGAGACGGAAGCGAGCGCCAGCAACACGAAAGCCAAACCGCTTATGGACAGGTCGCCGGTTTTCAAGAGTCTGATACCGGGTGGCCTAAACCACAGAGTCTTCACGTTTGAAGACGTTTCGGACACGATCTCGAATGGCGACAGCCAACTGACAACGCGAAAGAACACCGAGAAGGCCTCTCCCTGGCGCAGCCAGACCTTATCTCCGAAGGCCAGCATGGCAACCAGAGTGGCGGCCAGATAGGCCGCCATGAAGTTGGCCAGAACCGCCGGGTCCCAGGGCGACGGGTGAACCAGCTCGAACCAGGCAAAAGCAAAGAACAAGACAACCGCGGGCCAGCAACCAAGCCAGGACGGATAAGCGATCGGCGGTGATTCACGCCACCTGTTCAGCCCGGGCAACAGGGTCAGCAGGCGATAGATGCCGCGCCAGGGATTGAGCCCGTGCCAGAGGTTTCCGAAGACCGCATGAAGCAGGCTTAGGCCCACCCACCAGATCGTCCAGACCATGAGCGGCAAGGGGTTTGCCAGGGGATCACGGCTGCCTATATGGCCGGCGATCAGCAGAGCGATGACCAGCAGAAGCGAGATCAGGCTGCCAGCCTCGGTGCGCCAGGGCGGCAATCGCCCGAGACGCCAGCGGGCGGTCTCCAGGGCCTTCAAGCTGGCCATGGGAATAAGTGCCATGACCAGGAATGAGAAGGCCACGGCCAGGGCGCCGCCGACGATGTAGAGCTTCGTCGGCAAAAGCAGTATGAAAGCGCGCTCGCTGGTGTGCGCCAGGGCCGCGTTCAGGGGCGCCACCAGGAGTGCGGCACAAAGCCCAGCGCCCTTGAAAGAACAGCCGCGCAAAAACATCATGAGCAATTGCTGTGTTCCAGAGAATTTGGGGTGAGTGAGGGGAATTGAACCCCCGACCTCTAGATCCACAATCTAGCGCTCTAACCAACTGAGCTACACCCACCACCGGGGGTGATGTAGTCGCAATGGCGGCCCCTCGTCAAGCGTCGCGCTTGCCACCGCTCAATCCGCCCAACATACTGAGGGAAATCATGGATCAAACGCTGTTCACCGACGACTTCAAAGAGACGCCCTACTGGTGGGATGCGGCGCCGCGTCCCGAGCCTGCCGAGGCAAGCCTGCCGGCGAAGGTCGATGTGGTGGTGGTCGGCTCGGGCAACGTCGGATTGTCGGCGGCGCTTACCCTGGCGCGCGGCGGACGCCATGTGCTGGTGCTCGAGGCCGAGGCGGCGGGCTACGGCGCCAGCACCCGCAACGCCGGTTACGTGGGCCGGACCCTCTGGTCGAAGTTTTCCAGCCTGCAGGCGCAGCTCGGCACGGACCGTGCGGTGGCCCTGTGCAACGAAGCCGTGGCCTCGCATCATTATGTGGTCAAACTCATCGAGCATGAGCAGATCGATTGCCACTTTACCTATTGCGGCCGCTTCATCGCCGCTGAGACACAGTCTCAATTGAAGATGCTCAAGGACGATCTGGCGGCCATGGTAAAGCAGGGCGTCGAGATTGACGGCCATATGGTGGCGAAATCCGAGATGCACCGTGAGATCGCCAGCGACTATTATCTCGGCGGCATGGTGCTCGAAGGCGTCGGCGCGCTGCACCCCGGCCTCTATCACCAGGGTCTGACGGACCGCGTGCTGAACGCCGGCGCCGTCATCATCGACCATACACCGGTGACCGCCATCGAGCGGGATAGTGCGGGTTTTAAAGTGACAACGCCTCGGGGTAATATCAGCGCCCGAGACGTCGTCGTTGGAACCAACGGCTACACCGGGCCGCCGACACCCTATATGGCGCGCCGCGTCATCCCGACGCCCGCCTACATGATCGTCACCGAGCCGCTCGGGCTTGAACGCATGAAAGCCCTGCTGCCGACCGGGCGCACGATCATCGATTCCAAGGTCAATATTTTCTGGACCCGCCCCACCCCGGACGGCGAGCGGCTGATCTTCGGCTGCCGCACAGGCATGCGCCAGGACGACCTCAAGATCAAGGCGCGCGAAATGTACGGCGACATGCTCAAGGTCTTCCCCCAGCTCGAAGGCGTCAAGCTGAGCCATTGCTGGACCGGCAACATGGGCTTCACCTTCGACAAGCTGCCCCATACCGGCGCCCATGAAGGGGTCGAGTTCACCACCGGGCTGTGCGGCGTAGGCATCCCCATGGGGACCTATCTCGGACACAAGACCGGCTTGCGCGTACTCGGCGATGCAGAGGGCGCATCCGCCTTCGACGGCCGGCCCTTCCCGACCCGCCCGTTCTATACCGGCAATCCCTGGTTCCTGCCCCTGGTCATGGGCTACTACAACATCAAAGACCGTCTGGCGCGGTGAACTAGGAGAACAGCCTGGCCAGGCGCTCGATCGCCTCGTCGAGCACGTCGTTCTGTTTGCAGAAGGCGAAGCGGGCGAAGTGGCGCACATCACCGCTGTCGTAGAAGGCCGAGAGCGGCACCGCCGTGACGCCGCCCTCGATGGTAATATGGCGGCAGAACTCCACATCGTCGCCGTTGAAGCCGAGGGGCCGGAAATCGGCGGAAATGAAATAGGTGCCGTGGGAATCGATGACGTCGAAGCCGACCCGGGCCAGGCCCGCCGACAACCGATCACGGCTTTGCTGCATGGCGTTGGTTAGATCCGCGAAATAAGCGTCGTCCTTGGCCAGCCCCTGGGCCACGGCGGCCTGCAGGTTGGGCGGCGTGGTGAAGGTGAGATACTGATGGGCCTTGGCGACGGTCGCCAGGGTCTCGGGTGCGGCGACCACCCAGCCCACCTTCCAGCCGGTCAGCGAAAATATCTTGCCCGCCGATCCGATGCGCAGGCATCGCTCCGCCATGGCCGGCAGGCTGGCCAGGGGTACATGGCGGCGGCCGTCGAACAGCAGATGCTCATAAACCTCATCGCAGACCGCATAGGCGTCGTGTTCCTCAACCAGCGAGGCGATGAAGGCCAGCTCATCGGCGTCGAACACCTTGGAGGCCGGGTTCATGGGCGAATTCAGCAGGATCAGCTTGGTGCGCTCGGAGAAAGCCGCGCGGAGCTCGTCGCGCGGCAGGCGCCAATCGGGCGGTTTGAGGCGGACCAGTTTGGCGGTTGCGCCGGCACGCCGAACGATCGGCAGGTAGCTGTCGTAGAGCGGCTCGATCAGCACCGCCTCGTCGCCCGGCTCCAGCAGGCCGAACAGGCAGGAGGCCAGCGCCTCGGTGGCGCCCGATGTAACCATCACCTGGGACTGCCAGTCGATATCGAAGCCGTAGAAACGCTTGCCGTGATCGGCGATGGCTTGGCGAAGCACGGGCAGGCCCATCATCGGCGGGTATTGGTTGGGGCCATTCTGGCTGAACTCAGCCGCCGCCCGGCGAACATCTTCCGGGCCGTCCCGGTCGGGAAAGCCCTGGCCCAAATTGATCGAACCATGCTCCATGGCGAGCCGCGACATGACCTCGAAGACCGTAGTGCCGAGGCCGGAGAGAATGCTGTTGGATGGCTTCATAGAATCAGCTTCCCATAAATTTTGCCATGGCCTCTGGCAGCCCATGGATCACCCGATCCTCTCTGCCGGCAACCCCCAAAAGTATAAATATTTGTCGCATTTTTCCTGTCTCTCGCAGTTCGAAAAGCTGCAAACCATGAAAGACAACCACAGTTAAATATGCAAGTCGATAACCGCCCCCGAGCCTGTGCTGGCAACAGGGCGAATTCGGTGGCATAACCATGCCATGAAACTTGCCACGCGAATGTCCAGCCTCGGCACCGAGACCGCCTTCGAGGTTTTGGCGCGGGCCAATGCCCTGGCTGCCGAGGGCCGCGATATCATCAATCTCGGCATCGGCCAGCCGGATTTTCCAACCCCAGAGAATATCGTCGAGGCGGGCCGACGCGCCCTGGCCGACGGCCATCATGGCTATACCCCGGCCAACGGCATCCTGGCCTTACGCGAAGCGGTGGCTGACGATATCCTGAAATACCGGGGCGTCGAGATATCGCCTGAACGCATCGTCGTGGTCCCCGGCGGCAAGCCGACCATGTTTTTCGCCATGATGATGTTCGGCGAAACAGGCGCCGAGATCATGTATCCCAATCCGGGATTTCCGATCTATGAGTCGGCCATCGCCTTCTCCGGGGCGAAGCCGGTAGCGATCCCGCTTCACGAAGACAACGGCTTCTCGTTCTCCGCCGATGAAATCCTGGCGCTGATCACACCCAAGACCCGGTTGATCATTCTCAACAGCCCGGCCAATCCGACCGGCGGCGTCGCCCTGAAAAGCGAGATCGACAAGCTGGTCGCCGGGCTCGATGCCCATCCGGGCGTGGCGATCCTGTCGGATGAAATCTATAGCCGCATGGTCTACGACAACCTGGATCATGCCAGCCTGCTGGCCTACCCCGAGATCCGCGACCGGCTGATCCTGCTCGACGGCTGGTCGAAGACCTACGCCATGACCGGCTGGCGCATCGGCTACGCGATCTGGCCCGAGGCCCTGGTCGAGGGGGCGACGCGGCTTTGCATCAACGATCATTCCTGCGTCAATGCGGCCACTCAATATGCCGCCGTCGAGGCCCTGAGGGGCCCGCAGGGCTCGGTCGATCACATGGTTGCCGCCTTCGATGAACGCCGCGCGGTCATCGTCGAGGAGCTGAACAGCATTCCCGGCTTTCGCTGCGCCCGGCCGCAAGGCGCCTTCTACGCCTTCCCCAACATCACCGGCACTGGGCTGGATGCGCGGCGCTTGCAGGACAAGCTGCTCAACGAGGCAGGTGTCGCCACCGTTGCCGGCACCAGCTTCGGCGCTCACGGCGAAGGCTATCTGCGCTTCTCCTACGCCGCCTCGATCGACAATATCCGCGAGGCCATGGCGCGTATCCGGGGTTGCCTATAGCAGGCTATTTAGCGGTCATGGTGTGGATGCCGTCCCAGTTTTCGGGCGGCTGGGCGATCAGTTCATCGCAGGCTTCGGCCATGGCGAGGGCGGCTGTGTCGTCTCCAAGCGACTGAAACCCTTTCAACGCATCGGCGAACCCCCCGGCCCGGTAAAGCGCTAAGGCCTCGGCGTAACAGCGATAATGTTCCTGCGGCTCGCTCGCCTCGCCTGAGGGTGCCCCCAGCAGTTCGAAGATACGGGTGCCGCCTTCACGGCCCTTGACCCGAACCGTGTCCAGCTCTCGCACCCGATAGCGGTCATCAATCAGGTCCAGGGTCGTCTCGTCGATGATAATGCGGGTGCCATACACCTTGTTCACGCCCTCGAGCCGGGCGGCCAGGTTCACCGTGTCGCCGATGCAGGTGTAATCCTGGGCTTGATCGCACCCGATGTTGCCGACGATAACCTCGCCGGTGGCCACGCCGATGCGGACATGAATGGGCGGCAGCCCCCGGGCATGCCACTCCTCGCGCATGCCGATAAGGACAGCCTGCATGCCGATGGCGGCGTTGCAGGCCAACTCGGCATGGTTACCCTTGGTCAGGGGCGGCCCCCAGAAGGCCATGATGCCGTCGCCCAGATACTTGTCCAGAATGCCATCGTTGCCCGCTATTTGGGCGGCCATGGCGCCGAGATATTCGTTCAGAAAGCCGACCAGCTCTTCGGCGTTCATGCCCTCGCTTATGGTGGTGAAACCTTTGATATCGCTGAACAACAACGTCTGAATTCGCCGCGTTCCCTGCTGCTGAAGATGCTCCGGGTCTTCCATGATATCGGCAACGATTGAAGGGTGGACATATTTGCCGAATAGATTGCGAATTTGCTCTTTTTCCTTCAGGCCGCCGGACATTTCGTTGAAGGCGCGGGCCAGTTGACCGACTTCGTCGCGGGATCGATTGTTCACCGTGTAATCGTAGTTACCTTCCAGGATTTCCTTGGTGCCCTGAACAAGCATCCGGATCGGCTGCACGATGCGCCCGGTCAGGAACAGAATAACCACCAGCCCGACACCCAGCGCCGCCACGCCGAGCGCGAATATTTTCCATTGCAGGGAGACGAACGGCGCCATTGCCTTGTCCAAGCTGGCCACGAACAAATACCCGGCGGGACGGCCTGCCTTGTCAAATTCGCCCGTGAGCCCGATGTAACGTTCCTGTTCGAAAATAAAAGACTCATCCCCACCGCCTGCCCTGGCGGCTTCGAGAAGGGCACGGGCGCGGTCAGGCGGCGCATTGGACGCCACCGGCCGGCCTTCGATGTGAAAAACAACACTGACGCTGGAGCCTGCGTCATCGAGCAGATCATTGACCCATTCGTCATCGATCAGGATGCCGACGGAAACCACGCCGAGCGCGTAATCGTCGGAAAGGGATTCCTTCAGCGGCACGTTGACCGTATTCATTAACTCATCGCCGAACGTCAGTACCCGCGATATCTCTTCGCCCTCATCGAGAATATCGATCAGCAGATCATCGACATGAGGTTCCTCGATCTGCGCCGAGACAAGCTCAAGATGTTTCTCGCGATCGACATTCAGAAGTTCTGGCCAGGTCGAAGCGCCGCGCACGGCCATATCCTCATCGATCACGAACACCAGATCGGCCTGGGTGTCGAAGCTGATTTCCTCGGCGAAGGAGAAATAGTTGTCTTTCACCTGTTGCAGGAAAGAGCGGTATTTCTGATTCGACGTGATGGTGCGGACCAGTTTCAGTAAGCTGGCCCGCTCGATTTCGAATTTTCTATCAAAACCTATTCTCGTTGACCGGAGCTGGCTGGTAATCTGGGTGGTCTGGAATTCCGTGGTCTGGGAATTGGTGTAATAGATCGTCCCTCCCATCAACAGGACAAGGATACCGAAGAACGCCGCAAAGATTTTTCCGCGAAGACCCATGGCAAACCGTTAGATAGTGAAGAAATTAGCGAACGATGGTGTCAACCGACAAGACTCCATCCACTTGGGTACGCTGCCCCTCCACGATGGTGACTTTCTGGTTCAGGGAGCCGAGCCGCCAGTACCAGAACAAAAGATCGTATTCGCCCGGAGGCACATCGAGAAATTCATAGCTGGACCCGCTCTGAATACGCCGGCTTTGCAGCCCTTCACGGGACAGCACCGCCACACTCAGGCGCTCATCCTCGTCGGTGGCCAGTTCCAGGTCGCCGACCAGTTCCACGGTCATGTCGGCGCTGTCGCCGGGGGCCAGTTCGGGCACATCCTGAATATCGCCGCCGTTGATGTCGGCAAGAAAGAAGGTCAACGGCTGGGTGCTTTCGTTTTTGATGTGAATGATATCACCCTTGGCGACGGCGAGCGCCTCAGGATGCAGGCCGCCATCTTTTTTGGCTTTCACTTCGTGCCGATTGCCCGGTTCGGCCGCCGGGTTCAGCAAGATTGCATACACCTCGATACGCCCGTAATTGACCATGGTCTCGTTGTAGACAATTTTACCGCTGGAGGAGAAGCTTCCGTAAGAATCTGCATTACCTTCGTTCAGGCCGCTATCCTGCGCCTTATCCTTGGCTTTTTTGAGATAATCTTTATGTGGACGCGCCTTGATTTCTCCGACGACGGCCCCCGTCCCTTCGGCCAGTCGCTGCTGTTTTGGGGCGGCGCAGCCGCCGGCCAGAACCGCAACCGGCAAAGCCCACATCCCCGCCATAATCACCGCGGCAAACGCGCGACATAAATATTTCTTCACAGAGCTAGACACTACTCAGTAGCTTTTTTCTTGCGTTTGCGGCTGATTTCCAGGCTGACGCTATCGACCGAGCCGTCGGAAACCGACACATCCACAGGTTCAGCAGCATAGCGCCGGTGGGAAATGGCGGCGTTCAATTTCCAGGCGCCTTCGGGGACATTTTTCAGGGTAAAGGTCCCTGGTTCCTCCATCAGCATATAAAACGGCGACGGCACGACGACGATGGTGCCTTCCATGAATTTATGCACGGAACAATAATATTTGACGGTGCCGGGCTCGGGAAAATCGACAACCAGTTCGGACCCAACACTGGCCAGCCCGACATCGAACTTGCGCGTACGGCTAAGGGAATAGACGTTGTGGTCGATTTCCTGATCTTCGTCGTTGACGAAGATGACCGAACTGCCGGCGACGACGACCATGACGGACGGGTTAAAAACCCGGCCCTTCTGGGTCACCCTATAATTCTTGACGGCCTCGGCCGCTTTTTCATCGGCGGGCTCCAGGTAGATGACCATATTTTTCAGTTTTTTGCCGCCGGCGACCGTGATTTCACCGGAGACGGACGCAGCCATCGCCGGCGCCGAAAAAGCGGCAACCGCCATCGACAGAGCCACAATTACAGTTACGGAACAGACAAAGGATCTTTGCTTGCCTTTTCGGACCATATACCCCTCCAAGCAATGATTGTTCGATTCATGAACAACCATCCAGAACCCGAAGCATTGATCTAACTTCAGCCCTTAATTGGTAACATTTTACTGAGAACCTTCAAATCGCGCCACCTGTGAATAAAATTTCCTCTGGGTAATGAGGTAGCCGAGATTTTCCGATTTGCTTTTTTCACTTAATACAAACGTCCAGTTGACGAAAATTCATCATCCTGACGCCGCTTTGTGGTCAAAATTATGAGGGCTACAGTCGCAACCACGTGTGCCTATAAAATAGGCTGATGCATATTTATTCAGCAATTCATGCATGAGCCACATTTATCTAATTCTTATTTATCAAAGACATATCGGTTGGCACGACTCATGCAATTAAGAGAGCAACATGCAATTAAGAGAGCAACATGCAATTAAGAGAGCAAATAGAGGATGTAGCGTCATGAAAAAGATTGAAGCGATTATCAAGCCATTCAAGCTCGACGAAGTAAAGGAGGCCCTGCACGATATCGGCCTGCAAGGCATCACCGTCGTCGAGGCCAAGGGATTCGGTCGCCAGAAAGGCCATACGGAGCTTTATCGGGGCGCCGAATATGTCGTTGATTTTCTGCCCAAGGTGAAAATCGAGCTGGTGATCGAGGACAGTCTCGTCGAGCGCGCTATCGAGGCCATCATGCAGGTGGCGGCGACGGGGCGTATCGGCGATGGCAAAATTTTCGTCTCCACCATCGACGAAGTCATCCGCATCCGCACCGGGGAAACCGGGGCCGACGCGATCTAAATACCTGAGTTAATCAACCGGCCAAATCAACCCGCTATCAACAAGGAAACGCCAGTTATGTCCGACGCAGCAGCAGTTCTCAAAATGATCAAGGATGAAGACGTTAAATACGTCGATTTCCGCTTCACGGATTCGCGCGGCAAGTGGCATCATATTGCCCAGGCTGTCAGCACCGTCGATGAGGGGATGCTCGAAGAAGGCATCATGTTCGACGGCTCATCCATCGCCGGATGGAAGGACATCAACGATTCCGACATGACCCTGATGCCCGATACGGCAAGCGCCGTGCTCGACCCCTTCGCCGCCCAGACCTCGCTGATCCTGTTTTGCGATGTGGTCGAGCCGACCACCGGCGAGGCCTATTCCCGCGACCCGCGCTCGGTCGGCCATCGCGCCGAGGCCTATCTCAAATACACCGGCATCGGTGATACCGTGTTCTTCGGGCCGGAGCTTGAGTTTTTCGTGTTCGACGATGTGCGTTATGAAGTTTCCATGAACCGCACCTTCTATGAAATCACTTCCGATGAAGGCCCCTACGTCACCGGCGACGAGTTCGCCGACGGCAACCACGGCCATCGGCCGGCGGCCAAGGGCGGCTATTTCCCGGTGCCGCCGGTTGACGGCATGAGCGATCTGCGCGCCGAGATGCTGACCGTGATGGGCGAAATGGGGCTCGAGGTGGAGAAGCATCACCACGAGGTAGCGCCGTCCCAGAACGAACTCGGCATCGCCGCGGCCACCATGATGAAGAGTGCCGACGGGGTGCAGATCTACAAATACGTGGTCCACAACGTCGCCCATTCCTACGGTAAATCGGCAACTTTCAT
>Ga0209554_1001827_pt1 | contig 15606 bp, 13 predicted proteins | sample MarorgKNORR_S2LV_5_FD_188221 | JGI IMG/M metagenome (GOLD analysis project Ga0209554, IMG submission 188221) | Marine microbial communities from the Southern Atlantic Ocean, analyzing organic carbon cycling - Bottom_A/KNORR_S2/LV (SPAdes) (version 2) | ecosystem: Environmental > Aquatic > Marine...
GCGGCGCCGCGATGTGTGCGCATCGCAAGGCGGGCGCAACGACGCTCGATGCGCCTCGGGAGACCGCCTGCGGTCGTGTCCGCTCACCCCCCGGAGTGCGTCAGGAATCCTAACCGATGCGCTGCATCGCTCGCGGTTCCCTTCCTTCCCGGGAATAAGCGGACACGATCTCTATGGGTCTCTATCACCGCAGGTTGGTATAACGTAGAAATTGAATTAACACCGTAGCGATTGTTCTACTAAATCCGGAGTCCTCGTTCATCGAAGAATAAAACGGCTTCGGTATCGATAGCCCATCGAATTCGATCGCCGATGGCGCAATCCAAGGCGCATCTCTGGATCGACCGGAGCACTTGTCCGCCGGCCAAGGTGACGTCGTAGAGAACCTCCCGGCCCTGGCTTTCGATGAAGCTGACTTCGCCCTCGATGGGCGCCCCCGAGTCCGGCTGGAGGTATTCGGGGCGCACGCCGACGGTGATACTCTGGCCCGCCGTCACCGAGGATTGCTTCACATGGTCCGGCAATTCGAAACGCAGACCCTGGGCGACGAAACAACCGTCCTCGACCTTGCCGTCGACGAACGATATGGGCGGGTTGCCGATGAAACCGGCGATAAATTTGTTTTCCGGTCGGTGGTACATATCGTCCGGCGATCCGATCTGCTGAATCTTCCCATTGTTCATCAAGGCAATGCGGTCGCACATGCTCATCGCCTCCACCTGGTCGTGGGTAACCAGGATGGAAGTGCAGCCGGATTCCTGTTGAATCCGGCGAATTTCGCTGCGCATCTCGAGCCTGAGGCCGGCGTCGAGGTTGGCCAGGGGCTCGTCCATCAACAGCACCTCCGGTTTGCGCACCAGGGCGCGGGCCAAGGCGACCCGCTGCTGCTGGCCACCCGAGAGCTGGCCGGGACGGCGTTCCAGAAGCTCTTCCATGTGCAGGAGGGCGGCCATTTCCCTGACCTTGCGCTCGATTTCGGCGGCGCTTTCCTTGCGGATTCGCAAGGGAAACGCGATGTTCTCGTAGACGCTGAGATGCGGGTAGAGCGCGAAGGACTGGAAGACCACGCCGACGTTCTTTTCCTGTGGCGGCAGGGCGGTCACGTCTTTGTCGCCGAACCAGATCCGCCCGGAGGTCACCCGGTGGATGCCGCAGACGGCGTAGAGGGTAGTCGTCTTGCCGCATCCCGACGGGCCCAACAGGGCAATCATTTCGCAATCGCCGATGGTCAGGTCGAGGTCCTCGATGACCTTGACCGGGCCGAAGGACTTGCAGAATTTTTCCAGTCTGATTTCCATTAGCCTTTCGTGCCCCCGCCATAGATGTTCATCAGTTTGTCCTGGGTGAACAGGTAGAAGAGCATCACCGGAATGATGTAGAACAGCCCGACCGCCTTGAACAGACCGAAGTCCGACAGAAAATCATCGTTTACCAAGCCGGCGAGATAGACCGACATGAGCCGCGTTTCGGCGCCCGGAGCGAGAATCAGCGGCAGCACGAATTCGCTCCACCCGGCCATGAAGGAGAATATGGACAGGGCGGCAATGCCGGGCAATATCTGAGGCAGGACCAGCTTGTACCAGACCTGAAATCGGCTGGCGCCATCCTGAACCCCGGCCATCTCGATCTCCCATGGCACGGTATCGTAGAAGCCCTTCATGATCCAAATTCCAAACGGCAGCTCGAGGGAGGCCTTGACCAGTATGACGCCGATCAGGGTGTCGAAGAGGCCGATCATGCGCAGCATGAGAAAAATCGAAATGATCAAGGTGACGCTGGGGAAGGAATGGAGGAGCAACACAAAACCAAGAAACTGGGCGCGGTACGGAAACTTCAGGCGCGACAGTGCGTAGCCGGCGGTCGACGACAGGATGACGACGATGGCAACCACGCTGGAGGCGAACACGGTGGTATTGAAGAGCGCCGTCCAGACGCTGCCGTGCCCGGGGATCTCTTCGTATAAGAAACGCCAGTTGCGCAGCGTGAACTGCGTCGGCCAGATGCTTTCGGTGTTGATCTCGGATATGGAATCGACGAACAGCCACACATACATGATCAGGATCGGCGCCGAGATGATCAGCAGGAATATGGTCAGCGGCCAGTTGGTTTTGCGGTCTTCCATGGTCAGTTCTCGATCAGCGGCTCGGCGACCAGCTTCTTGAAGTCGAACAGCCGGAGATAAACCAGCGACAGGGCGACGCCGACCACCACCAGCACCACGGCCAGGGTCGCTCCGAAACCGTAGCGCAGGTTGCCGAAGTAGTTTGACAACGCCGTGTGGTAGGCGTTCAGCGCCCAGACCTCGGTGGTGAAGAAGCCGGGGCCGCCGTCGGTGAGCAACAGGATGTACTCGAACGAGGTCATCAGGCTCAGGGTCTGGTACGTGGTAATGAACAGGATCGGCCAGGCCATCAAGGGCAGGATGATGCGCCGTATCTGTTGCCATTTATAGGCACCGTCGACCTCGGCCGCGTGCAGCACGTCGGCGGGTATGGCGAGCACGGCGCTGGCGAAGATGATCATGCCCATGGAGGCGCCGACGAAACCGTTGGCCAGGATGACGAAGGTCCAGGGAAACTCGTTCAGCCAATTTTCCGGCTGCACCCCGAAGAACCCGAGGACGTAGCTGATGAAGCCGTTGTCGAAGCTAAGCCATCTCCACAGCATGATGTAGATCACCGAGGGGCTGACGCGCGGGATCAGCCACACGGCGCGGAAGAACTTGGACTGTCCCGACGGCATGTAGAAGGTGCTCAGCGCCAGCATCATGGCTAAACCGACGTTGAAGAACAACGTCAGAACCACATAGAACGCCGTGTTGGCCAGTATCTTCAAGGTGAAGTCGCTGGCCAACAGTTCCCTGTAGTTGCCCAGGGTCCATTTCCAGCTTGTATTCGCCGCGTCGAGAATGACTTCGAACACGTCTTCCGTGACCTCGACCCCGATCGATGCAAGGCCGTCGCGTAGACCCTGCTCTGAGAAAAACTCGCGGTTCTTCAGAGACTGTATGACGGATTTCGAAACCGCTTTGCGGTCCTTGAACGAGCGGGGGCGGTTGGTCAGTACCTTCAGCGCGGCGAATAGCTTTTTCTCCGTGGCATAGACCTTACCGGTAAGCTTCTCCTCGATCTCCTTGATCACCGCCGGCTTCAGGGCGCTGTTGCGTAGCGCCGTCAGCCCCGTGTCGTCGAAGACGAAGACGCTGCTGCCCAGCTTCCCCACCAAGGCCGCGTCCATGCCGCCGTTCTTGAGAGTTCGTAATGTCGCTTCGCTGACCACATAGCGGGTGCCGAGGATGCCGGTATCGGAACCCATCGTCGTGAAGCTGAAGACGAAGGTCATGAACACCGGGATCACGAAGAACAGGGTCACCGTCAGCGACGCCGGCAGCATGAACCAAAGGGCGAGATACGACCTTTTTCTTATCATAGGTCCCCTCAACCTCTACATCTGCCACGTCCGTAACAGACGGCCCGCGGCCCGACCGGTCTCCAGGCTGCTTCCGCCCCCGGCGCGCCCCGACCCGGCGCCTCTCGACGCGGGGACGGGGCGGACTCGACACCGTTGCCCAAGGGGGCGCGGAAGCTACGCGGAGCTTAACGGATGATCACCTTGTCTCCCATGGTGGCCGCCATCTCCTTGACCACCGTGTCGACCGCCTCCTGGGGCGAGACGCCGCCGCTCCAGGCGGCGGTCAGGCCCTTCCAGACGAGGCTGTCGTACTGACCGAAATCGACGCTGTTGGGCAGGGCGAAGGCGCTTTTCAGCAACTCCGTTGCCTCCGACGTCCAGCGGTCGTCGGCATACTGGGAGACCTTGGTCTGGGCGTTGGTGATCCCTAAGTGGGCCGAGGCGATGGCATGAAGCGTGTTCATCCTGGGCTCGGAGGCGATGGTGATCAACCGGGCCGCCATTTCCACTTCCTCGCCCTGGGCCCGCTTGGAGATCAGGTAGGTCAGCGGGTGGGTGAGGGTTGTCGCATTGCCCCCATTTCCGCCGGAGGGGATGAGCGAGAACATGACCTTGTCGAAGAAGTCGCTAAGGCCCTCTTTGCGGGTGTAGCGGGCATAGTGCCACGTGCCGCCGTGCCACAGGCCGGCCTTGCCGGTGGCCACTTCGTTGTACCATTGGTCCCATTCCATGCCGATGTGGTTCTTCTTGGTCACCCCGTACTTGTAAACGGCGTCATTGAAGAACTGGTAGTATGCAAGCAGGGCGCCCTTATCCAGGATCAGCTTGCCGCTCTCGGCGTCGTACATGTCGCCGCCCTTCTGGACGGCGTAGAACTGCCAGTAGTCGCCGCCCTTGGTGGCGCGGGGATAGAATCCGTAGCCCTTCTTGACCAGACCCTTGTCCTGAATCTTCTTGGCGTCTTCCAGGACGTTTTGCAGGGTGTAGTCGCCGCTCTTGACCCTACCCGGCAGGGCGGCGATGTCGGCGTCGGAATAACCGATCGCCTTCAAATGCGGATTCCAGCCGAAGAAAGGTCTGGATTCGGCGTCCTGAGGAATCCCCCAAACCTGCCCGTTCCACGACATGATCGGCCACAGGCTGGGAAACAGGTCGGAGAAAGGCCAGGCCTCGAGGTCGATGTAGTCCTCGATCGGATAGATCAGGCCGGCGCTTCCCCACACCGGGATGTCTTCGTGGCCGCCGACGATGATGTGCGGGCCCTTGCCGGCTTCGACCGCCAGCGAGAAGCCCTGCTTCAACTGCGCCCAGCCCTGCGAGCCGGAGAAGGACGTCCCTTTCTTGACGACCACCCGGGTATCGCTGCCTTCGATCTTCAGTTCCTCGTTGAGAACGTTGGCGGCAAGCGAGATGGCTACGAAACGGTAGCGCTCGTTCTCGTCCGCCGGAGCCCAGACCTCGATCTCGATCTCCTGCGCCTGCGCCGTCGGCAAGGAAAACAGAATGGCGGCAAACGCAGCCAAAATAAAACGTTTGAGTTTCATGTACCCCTCCTGTGAGCAAGACCCGAATGAAAAGAAATTTCCATGTAAAAATTACAATGGAAAATATGTTCTCAGTCAAGGCGTATTTGAGAAAAACTGCGACTCAAATCGAAATAGGCCGCTCGAAACGATTGACCGACCACGGGCTGCATTGCCGACGATCAGTCCTGAACGAAGGTCACGCCGTGGTTGGCCAGCTCGATCGAGACCTGCTCTCCTTGCGGAATCGGTGAGGAGATCCGCGAGTCAACCACGAACAGCTCACCGATCGCGGAGTCCACGGTGTATTCCATGTGGTTGCCGAGATAGGTCGCCTTGCTCACGGTCCCCACGAGTCCCGCTTCGCCCGCGGCCGTCGAAAGCAGGATCGATTCCGGCCGGATAGCCAGATTGACCGGGCCGACCACGAAGCCGCGGTGCGCCAGGGAATGCTCGACGTCACCGATGCGGATGCGCGCCATATCGCCCTCGATGGCGACGATCTCGGCCTCGACCACGGTGGCGTCGCCGATGAAGTCGGCGACGAACAGATTGTCCGGCCACTCATAGATGTCCCGAGGACTGCCCTCCTGGGCGATCACCGCGTTGTCCATAACGATGATCCGGTCCGACACCGCGAGCGCTTCTTCCTGATCATGGGTGACATAGACGGTGGTCAGGCCGAGGCTCTGCTGGAGCTCGCAGATTTCCTCGCGCATGCGGCGGCGCAGCTTGGCGTCGAGGTTGGACAGCGGCTCGTCGAACAGCAGCACCTCGGGCTGGAGGATCAAGGCGCGGGCGACCGCGACGCGTTGCTGCTGGCCGCCCGAGAGCTCGCTCGGCAGACGTTCGCCGTAGCCGCCCAGCCCGACGAGTTCCAGGTGGTCCTCCGCCTTGGCATGGGCTTCGGCCCTGGCCATGTTGCCGACGGTCAGCCCATAGGCGACGTTTTCAATAACCGTCATGTGGGGAAACAGGGCGTAGGACTGGAACACCATGCAGACGTCGCGATCCGTGGCCGCCAGTTTGGTGACGTCCTTGTCGCCGATGAGGACCTTTCCGGCGTTCGAAATTTCCAGTCCGGCGATCAGACGCAGGGTCGTGGTCTTGCCGCAGCCCGACGGGCCGAGCAGGGTTACCAGGGTGCCCGGCTCGATGGTGAAGCTGATGTCGCGCACCGCGACGACCTCTCCGAACGCCTTGGTGACGCCCTCGAAGCGGACCGAAGAAGCCGTCTTGCCCAGAGTCATGCCGTGCTTCCCTCGATGCTGAATTGCTGCGCGCTGCGCTTGCTTTGCCTGCGCTTGCCGACCGCGAACTGGATGAGAAAAATCGCCCCTAACATAATCAGGATCAACACCGAGGAATAGGCAATGGCCAGCCCGAAGTCGCTGTTCTCGACCCGCCCGAGGATGTATGCGGTGGCCATGTCGTAGTTGGCGCTGACCAGAAAGATCACGGCGCTGATCGCGGTCATGGCGCGCACGAAGCTGTAGACCAGCGCCGCGACGATGGCCGGGCGTAATAACGGGGCCACCACCCTGCGCAGGGTGGTGAAGGAGCGGGCGCCCAGGGTCAGCGAAGCCTCGTCCAGACTCTTGTCGATCTGGCTCATCGAGGCGATGCCCGCCCGTACGCCGACCGGCATGTTGCGGAAGATGAAGCAGATCACCAGGATGACCCCGGTGCCGGTGATCTCGATCGGCGGCACGTTGAAGGCCAGGATATAACCGACGCCGATCACCGTGCCGGGAATGGCGAAGCTCAACATGGTGCCGAACTCGAAGGCGTCCTTGCCGAGGAACGTCTGACGCACCAGGATATAGGCGGTGATCAGGCCAATCCCGGCGGTCAGCGGCGCCGAGATGGCGGAGATCTGCAAGGTGGTCCAGAACGAGTTCCACGCGGCGCCGCTCCACACCAGCCCGTATTCGCCGGTGGTCACCGAGAAGGCTTCCGCGTAGTGGTTCAAGGTGAAGCTATGGTCGAGCCCCCAGGTCTTGACGAAGCCGCCGAACATGATCATCAGATAGATCACCACGGTCAGCGCCGCCCACGGCAGGACGGCCGCGTAGCTGAATGCTCTCACCCGCGCCGGAAGCCGCGCGTGCAGACCGGAGTCACCCTTGCCGGTGATGGTCGTATAGGACTTGCGGCCGAGCCAGCGGCGCTGGGCGTAGAACGCCGACAGGGTGAACGCCAGCAACACCAGGGCGAGCACGGCGGCGCGGCCCTGGTCGTTCTGCGCGCCGACGATGGCGAAGAAAATCCCGATCGAGAGCACGTCGTAGTCGCCGCCGAGCACCATGGGGTTGCCGAAATCCGCCAGGCTTTCGATGAAACCAAGCAGAAATGCGTTGGCCAGTCCCGGCCGCATCAAGGGCAGCGATATGGCGGAGAAGGTGCGCCAATCGTTGGCGCGGAGGGTCAGCGACGCTTCCTCCATGGAGGGGCTGATGCCTTCGACCACGCCGATAAGCACGAGGAAGGCAATCGGCGTGAAGGCGAGGGTTTGCGCGAACCAGATACCGGGCAGCCCATAGATCCACCGCGTCGGCTCGATGTCGAAGCCCCATTCGAGGAAAGTGCTGACCGCGCCCGAACGGCCGAACAGGAGGATCACCGCCAGCCCGACCACGAACGGCGGCGTGACGATCGGCAGCACGGTCAGTACGCGCAACAGTTTCTTGGCGCGGAACCCGGTGCGCGTGACGATGAGCGCGAAGGCGAGGCCCATGACGGTGGTGCTGACGCCCACCAGAATGGCCATGAACAGCGAGTTCCACGCCACCCCGCAGTTGACGTTCGCGGTCAGGCAGCCGAGCCCCCAGATGTCTTGTGCGAACAGTTTTTCGAAGAACAGGGCCGGCGCGAAATTGGCGTCGTTGTCCTGGAAGGCGCTGAGCAGGATGTAGCCCACCGGGAAAAAGATGAACACCGCGACCAGGGCGATGACCAGGCCGATCGAGCCGACGACGAAGACATCTCCCTTGATGGCGCCGCGCGCCGCGGCGCCTTGGGTGAGGAAAAACAGGAAGGCGCTGAGCACGAAAACGGCGCCGTAGCCCATGCCGAACTGCCGGTCGCCCAAGTCGCCGTAGAGGGATTCAAGAAAGCCGAATTCCCACCCGTTCAGGCCGATGGCGAAGCCCTGCGCCAGGGTGTAGACAAGCCCGAAACTGCCGGCCGCGATCAGCACCGTGGCGTACCACGGGTCGGTCGGATCGCGGCCCACAATGGCCAGGGGCGCGGCCATGGCCAGGCCGACGGGAAGCAGCCACGGCCGGTCGTGGCCGAGCGCCTGAAGAATCCCCGGCGCAAAATCGATATCGCCGGGGTAGCCGCTGAACCAGTAGAGGCTCCAGAATCCGTCCTCTATGGCGTACCAGGGCAGGATGGCATAGCCGATCCCGCCGATGGCAAGCCATAGAAAGACGGTCCTGTTCATGCGTGAAGGTCAGCAGGGTCTTAAATCGACCCTGTTATTTCGGCAATGCCTTCACTTCTTTGTCCCACTTGGCGAGCAGACGCTTGCGTTCGGCCGACGACCCGTAGAGTGCGAAGTCGTAGTCGATGAGCTTGATCTGCGACACCTTGGGGGCTTCCGGCGGCGCCTCGACACTCGCATTCGACGGCACCTGATAGGCCTTGGCCTGCGGCATCAGCTTCTGGGCCGCGGGGCTCAACACCCAATCGATGAACTTCTTGGCGTTCTCGAGGTTGCGGGCGCCCTTGATGATGCTCGCCGAGCCGATCTCATAGCCGGTCCCCTCGCAGGGTGCGACGGACTTGATGGGGAAACCGTTGACGATCTGGGTCACCACGTCGTGCAGGAACACGATGCCGATGGTCGTCTCACCGCGTGCCGCCGCCTTGATCGGCGCCGAGCCGGACTTGGTGTACTGATTGACGTTGAGATGCATCTTCTTCAGGAAATCGAAGCCGCCTTCCTCGCCGAACAGCTGCACGATGGTGGCCAGCGTCGTATAGGAGGTGCCCGATGAGTTCGGATTGGCGATCTGGACCTCACCCTTGTAGACGGGATCGGCCAGGTCCTTCCAGCACTTCGGCTCGGGAAGGCCCTTCTTGGCGAGCAGATCGGTGTTGTAGCCGAAGCCCAGGGCGCCCAGGTAGATGCCGACCGTCTTGTAGTTGGCCTGCTTGGCCTGGGTCTGGGCCCAGGGGCGCAGCTTGGTCAGCATGGGGGATTTATACTCGACGGTCAGGCCCTCTTCGGCGGCCTGGAGATGGGGATCGCCCGTGCCGCCCCACCAGACGTCGCCCTTGGGGTTCTTCCGCTCGGCGTTGATCTGCGCGAAGGTCTCGCCGGAGCTCTTGCGGGTCATCGCGACCTTGATGCCGGTTTCCTTTTCGAACTCCTTGATAACCAGCTGGCACCACTCGATCTGCGGGCTGCAGTAGAGCGTCATCTTGTTCGACGCCGCCGACGCCGGTCCGGCCGGCAGCAGGCTCAAGCTGGCCGCGCCAAGGAACAGCGCGGCATAGGTATTCAGATAACGCATGGTTACATCCTCCCAAATTTGTTGATCTCCGGCGTCAACAGGACGCCCTTTTTTCGCATTCCGCCGTCTCGTGAAAGAAGCGCCGTGGCGTCGCACGCCCGGTTCGCGCGTTCTTCACTCCGACCCGATTAGTTCAGCACAGGGGCTGAAAAAATACAACACCCTCAAGGACCAAGCATGGCGAAATGGTAGCCACTCACCCGTTGATGGATCCCGGAGATCGGTTAGTGGGTAAAAGAATCCAGTATGCGCCGAAGCCCCGCGTCGTGAAAATCAGCGATCACAAGATCGGCGCCGGCCCGGCGCAGATCGGCCGGCGAATAGGTCGTGGCTAATCCGACCGCCAGGACCTCGGCGCCGCATACGGCGCGGATGCCGACCGGCGAATCCTCGAAGCCGACAGCTTCCTCCGCCGCCACGCCGAGGCGGCGGAGCGCGGTTATGTAGGGCAGTGGATTGGGCTTGCTGTTGGCCAGTTCGTCGCCGAGCACCACCACGGCGAAGCGCTCGGCCAACCCGAGCCGGGCGAGCACCAGCTCCATATTGGCCCGTGGCGCGCTGGTGACCAGCGCCGTGGCGACGCCCGCCGCCGCCGCCCAATCGAGAAGCGCCACGACGCCGGCGATCGGCTCGAGTTCGCGGAGAGAGTCCCGAAACAATTTCTCCTTTGTCTCGACATAGTCGCGGCGCCGCGCCGGGGAATGGCCGGGCAGCAAGCGGCGAACGATGTCTTGGTTCTTGCCCCCGCAGATATGTTCGGCGTAATAGTCCTGGCTGATGGTGACGCCGAACCGCTCGAGGGCCTGTTGCGTCGCCGCGAAATGATGCGCGTCGGTATCGACCAACGTGCCGTCGAGATCGAACAAAAGGGCGCTCAGGCGTCTAAGTTTAGCGAGATCCGGCGGCAATGATTTGTTCCGACAATGGCGGCGCCCACGCGCCGGGAGTGGAGTGTATGGTAGAGGACGCCGACGCCGCAAGGTTCGCCTTCACTGAACAATTGATCCGCAAGGCCGGCGCCTTGGCGCTCTCCTATTACGGCGAAATCGCCACGCTCACCCTGACGCAGAAGGGTGTCAACGACGTCTGCAGCAACGCCGATATCGAAACCGAGGAGTTGATCCGCCGGTGCCTGTCGGTGGCTTGGCCCGACGATGTGTTCATCGGCGAGGAAACCGGCGGCGCCTCGCCGGCGGTCGGTCAGGGCGCCTGGGTGGTCGACCCGATCGACGGCACCGCCTGTTTCGTCAAGGGATTCGCCGGCTGGACAATCTCCATCGCATATTATCGCGACGACCAGGTGGTCATCGGCTTGGTCTACGATCCGGTCCACGATGAGATGTTCGCCAGCCGGCGCGGCCACGGCGCCACCTTGAACGGCGCGCCGATCCGCTGCTCGAGCGATACTGATTTCACCCACGGCCTGACCGGCATCAGCGCCTCCCACCGGGTATCCCCCGATCCCCTGGGGCCGCTCATCGTGCGGCTGCTGAAGGCCGGCGGCATGTTCCATCGCGGCGGGTCCTGCGCCCTGTCCATGGCCTACGTCGCCTGCGGCCGGTTGAACGCCTATTATGAGGCCCATATCAATTCATGGGACAGTCTCGCGGGCTTCCTCCTGGTCCAGGAGGCCGGCGGCTGGACCAACGACTTCCTGGGCGGCGACATGCTGAGCCAGGGCGGCGTAATCGCCGTCTCCGCGCCGGCCCTGCACAAGGAGTTCGTCAAAATAATCGGCTAGTCATAGGCCCCCATGACGTTCTGATCGTAATCGATGACCGAGCCGGTCATGATTCCCGAGGCGGCGCCGAGGAGGAAAACCACCATCCCGGCGACTTCGTCCGGCTTGATCAACTGGCCGAACGGCTGCCGGCTCTCGGCATCCGCGAGCCAGTCCTGGCCGAGCCCCATGGCCTGGGTCTGCACCACATGTTCGTGGGGCGTGTCGGCCCAGCCGATGTTGAGTCCGTTGACCCGTATGCGCTCGCCCCGCAGGGCGTGGGCGGCGTTCTTGGTGAGCGCCACCAGCGCCCCCTTGGAGGCGGCGTAACCGGCGAGGAACGGCTGCCCGCCGTGGCTCGACATGGTGATGATGTTGACGATCGATCCGGCGATGGTGTCCCGTATCATCAGCTTCGCGCAGGCCTGAATAAGGATGAAAGGGGCCCGCGTGTTGACCGCGAACAGCCTGTCCCAGACCTCGAGCGGGATGTCGAGAATGCCGCCACGGTCGGTCGCGCCGGCGGCGTTGACCAGGCCGTCGACCCGGCCGAAGGCGGCATCGCAGGCGTCGGCGACGGCGCGGCATTGCGCCGGGTCCGCCAGGTCGCAGGGAACGAAAACCGCGCGGCAACCGCCCCCCGTGAGGTCGTCCGCCACGGCGTTCCCGCGTTCCTCGTCGCGGCCGCAAATCACCAGGCCCCGGGCGCCGGCCCGGGCCGCCCTGCGCGCCACCGCCTCGCCGATGCCCTGGGTGCCGCCGGTCACAATGATCACCTTGCCGGCCAGATCGGACATGCTCCCTCCTCCTCATCCATTCCCGCGCGCCGAGAAAGCTCTTCGCTTGCCCGGCATATCCCCACTACCCTCCAATAGCAGAGCAATATCCGATCCGTAAGCTCGCCGAAATCGGGTGATCGGGCGGCACTGGCGGGAATGCGGTTTCTCTGGTGGTGGAATGAGGGTGAGATTACCATGAACTCAGAAGTGATTTAGGAAATGCCGGATCAGGCGAACGCGCCCCATGAAGGACCAACTCGGCCAGCGTAACGACTTTCAGACCGTACTGACCCTGTTGCCCTATCTGTGGCCGCGAGATGAGCCGGCGTTGCGGGCACGGGTGGTGATGGCGGTCGGCCTGCTCGTCGCCGCCAAGGCAACCAACGTCGTCGTCCCGTTCTTTTACAAATACGCCGTCGATACGCTGAATGACCGGGACGCGGCCGTGGTCGTCGTACCGGTGGCATTGCTGGTGGCCTATGGCTTCGCCCGCGTGATGGCCCAGGCTTTTGGCGAACTGCGCGACGCCGTCTTCGCCAGGGTCGCCCAGCGCGCCATCCAGGAGGCGGGCCTCAAAACCTTCCGCCACCTGCACACGCTGTCGCTGCGCTTCCATCTCGACCGCCAGACCGGGGCGGTGAGCCGGGCCATCGAGCGCGGCACCAAGGCAATCGAGTTCGTTCTCAACTTCACGCTGTTTAGTGTGTTACCGACATTGCTGGAGGTGACCCTGGTCTGCGGTATTCTGTGGCGGCTCTATGGGCCGGCCTTTGCGCTGATCACCTTCACGGCCATAGCCACCTACATCGCCTGGACGCTGACGGTCACCAACTGGCGCACCAAGTTCCGCCGCCTCATGAACCTGTCCGACAGCGAGGCCATGCACGTGGCCATCGACAGCCTGTTGAACTTTGAGACCATCAAATACTTCGGCAACGAGGAGCACGAGGCGCGACGGTTCGGTGGCGCGCTACGCGTCTACGAGGACGCGGCGGTCAAAAGCAAGACGTCGCTTTCCCTGCTCAACATCGGCCAGGGCGCGATTATTTCGGTGGGCCTGATCGTGGTCATGGTCATGGCCGGTAACGGCGTCGTCACCGGCACCATGACGGTGGGCGACTTCGTGCTGGTGAACACTTTCCTGATCCAGCTCTACATGCCGCTGGGCTTCCTCGGTTCCGTTTACCGCCGTATCAAGCAGTCGCTTACCGATTTGGAACAAATGTTCCGGCTGCTGCGCGAGCCGGCGGAAATCGTGGACGCCCCCGAGGCCCGGCCGCTCGCCTCGGGCGGCGGCGAGGTGGTCTTCGAGGACGTCTCGTTCGCCTATGATCCCCGCCGCCGCGTCCTCGAGAGCGTCTCGTTCAGAGTGCCGGCGGGGAAAACGCTGGCCATCGTTGGGCACACCGGATCCGGCAAGACCACCATCTCCAGGCTTCTCTACCGCTTTTACGACGTGACCGGCGGGCGCATCCTGATCGACGGCCAGGACATCCGCCAGATCACCCAGGACTCCCTGCGCGCCACCATCGGCATCGTCCCCCAGGATACGGTGCTGTTCAACGAAACGATTTTCTACAACATCGCCTATGGCAACCCCCAGGCGACGCTCGCCCAGGTCGAGGAGGCGGCCAGGCTCGCCTGCATCCACGACTTCATCATGCACCAGCCCGACGGTTACCAGACCATGGTGGGGGAGCGGGGTTTGAAGCTCTCCGGTGGTGAGAAACAGCGCGTGGCCATCGCCCGCACCATCCTGAAGAAGCCCCGTGTCTTCCTGTTCGACGAGGCCACATCCGCGCTCGACACCCGCACCGAGAGGAAAATCCAAGCAGCCCTCGCTCAGGTCTCCGAGGGCTGCACGACGCTGGTAATTGCGCATCGGTTGTCGACGGTGGTGGCCGCAGACGAGATCCTGGTCCTCGAGGCCGGGCGGATCGTCGAGCAGGGCAGCCACGCGCAACTGCTTGCCCGCGGCGACCACTACGCCGGGATGTGGCGCCGCCAGCAGGAGGCCGCCCAGGCCCAGGCGGCCCTGGAGCGCGCCAGCGGAGCGCCACGTCTTGCCGGCAAAGATACCGAGACGGTGGAGTGAGATCATCTTGCACTGATAGGAACCCATTTCATGGGATCAAACCAGTCTGACCGGGAAGTTGGGTGGGGCGTTGCCGCTTCCCGAAGCGCCCGATTGCCGGGACCACTCCTTTACGGCCTCCGCCCGCCATTGGCGCCAGGCCCCGATGTCGTAGCCGAAGCGTTTCCCGGTCACCGCGCCGAGCGCGCCGATGATGTCGCCCCTGAGCCACGCGGGATCTCCCGTCCGGCCCAGGCGGCGGACCGGGATGGCGGCGGCGACCAACAGCCAGACGGCGCGTTTCATGGCTTCGGGTCTCCGGCGCAGCGGAACCCGACCATGTCGAGGCCGATGTCCGGCGGGTTGCCGTGCCGGTACGGCCCCGGCACAAACCGCCCCGGGCCGGGGCCGGGGTAGAAACGACGGGAGGATGGATCCGGATGACGGCAAAATCGGCCGAACAGGCTTCCGGTCACCGCCAACCGAGAAAAAATCGCGCTATCCGGAAGGCCGCGGCGGAAAACCCTTCTTTGACGGCGCAAGCTGGCTGCCGTCGTCATCTCCCTGCTGCTCTCCAGCGTGAGCATACAGACGCTTCCCATCGCCATGTTCGCCAGCCTACGCGGCCCACCGCCGCCCGAAGTGGCGGCCGCCGCGGACTTGTACGTGGTGGCCGCATTGATGGTGGTCTTGACCTTGACCAGCCTGAAGAGCAGCGAGCAGTTCTTCTACCGAGCCGATTGACGGAGGGCCGGGGCAGCGCGTCCGGGAGGGTTAATCGTCCTCCACAAAGGTCCAGCTTTTCGCCAGCCCGGGTTCATCCGGGGGCGCCAGCACGGATATTTTCTCCGTGATGTTCCCCTCGGTCATGCCGCGTTCGATGGTCAGCAGGCTTCCCGGCGGGTGATCGCAGAGGGCGGCCATGTCGTCGACTTCCCGCCGGGCGGCCCGCGCGGCGGCTTCCGGGTCGGGCGCGCCATAGACCTCGGCCAGATGCAGGGCCAGGGTCCGGACCGCTTGTTCATACTCGGCGGCGGATATGTCCACCACCTGGACGAAGGTCGAATTCCCGAAACTGCCAATCGCCAGCCAGGCGGCGCGGAAGGCCAGTCGCCGTTTGCCGGACCAGTCGGCGGGATCGCCGTCGACGAAGGCGAATGTCCCGGCAACCGCCCATTCGCCGACCTCGGCGACGCGCTCGAACACCTGAGTGTCGGAAATATCGAGCCGAATGGTTTTTGCCAGTTTCATGGGCCGGAATTATAACCCGACACGGCCAAATAATCGGGAATACAGATTTTACCAAGGAGCCGCTCGGTTTACCCCCAGCTGGAGCGTTTCGGGTTTGAATGGAATCACTCAAGCCCGAAACGCTCTGATTGCGGCGTACGCCGTAATCCGTCGCGTGAGCCGAGCGTTAGCCTGCGTGGCGCTTGAACGTCGTTTGATCGTGTGTGCACGATTAAACGTGAAACGCGCTAACCTGCCGCAAGCGTGAAATGGCCGCGGACCGTCTCGCACAATGCTTTGAACAGGCTCGCCAGGAAGTCGGAACGCAATTGACGGGCATTACGAT
>Ga0209554_1001835_pt1 | contig 15551 bp, 13 predicted proteins | sample MarorgKNORR_S2LV_5_FD_188221 | JGI IMG/M metagenome (GOLD analysis project Ga0209554, IMG submission 188221) | Marine microbial communities from the Southern Atlantic Ocean, analyzing organic carbon cycling - Bottom_A/KNORR_S2/LV (SPAdes) (version 2) | ecosystem: Environmental > Aquatic > Marine...
CCGGGCGGCTTCGGCCAGAAAAGCGCATTTCCGGCCGTCGCTCTCGATCAGCTCGACCCCCTCAACCCCAAGGATGGCCAACACCAGGCCGGGAAAGCCCGCGCCGCTGCCGAGATCCACCAATCGCTTGCTGCCCGCGGGTATAAGGTCGAGAATCTGAGCCGAATCAAGCATATGACGGCGCCACAAATCGGCCATCCCGGCTCGACTCACCAGATTAATGCTCCGGTTCCATTTTTCGAGCAGGGCGCCATAGGCCTCGAGGCGCGCGGCTGTTTCACGTGAAACATCTGTGGCACGGACGAATCCTGCCAGGGTCAGCGGCCTGTTGTCCGTATCTGCCGGCGGCGGCACCATAGTGTTTCTCACGCCGCCTGAGTTTTGTCTTTATGACCTGATGCTTGGCCCGATTTGGCGCGCCGCCGCACATGGCCGAGCAAGGCCGTCAGGGCGGCCGGCGTCACCCCGGAGATACGCCCCGCGGCGCCTAAAGTCGCCGGTCGTGCCGCATCGAGCTTCTCGCGGGCCTCGTTCGAAAGGCCACCGATGGTGCTGTAATCCAGATCAGCCGGTAGCGCCAGGGCTTCGTCACGGCGGAACGCCGCCACATCGGCCTCCTGGCGTGCCAAATAGGCGTCGTATCGCGCCTCGATTTCGATCTGCTCGGCCACATCCCGAGGGAAACCGTTGAGCTCGGGCCAAATCGCCCCGAGTCGCGCGAGATCGATGTCCGGATAGGCGAGCAGAGCCCTAGCGCTGCGGGCAACGCCGTCAAGATTGACCGCCAGCCCCTCCCGGCGCAACCGGTTGGGACTGAGGCTGAGTGCCGTCACCAGCTTGCGCGCGACAACCAAACCCGTTGCCTTGGCCTGATAATGGGCGCCGCGCCGGGCCGAGACACAGCCGACCTCCAGACCCCGTGGCGTCAGGCGCAGATCGGCGTTATCAGCGCGCAGGCTAAGCCTGAATTCGGCCCGCGAGGTAAACATGCGATAGGGCTCGGCAACCCCCAGGGTAACCAGATCGTCGATCATCACGCCGATATAAGCCTCCGCCCGATCCAGAATGAGCGGCTCGCCCCCGCCCGCGGCCAGAGCGGCATTGAGGCCGGCCATCAGGCCCTGAGCCGCGGCTTCTTCATAACCGGTGGTGCCGTTGATCTGTCCGGCGAGATAAAGTCCGGCCAGCCGGCGCGTCTCCAGGCTGGGGCGCAGCTCCCGGGGATCGATGTAATCATATTCGATGGCATAGCCGGGACGCAGCATTTCCGCCCGCTCGAGCCCTGGAATGGTGGCCAGCATGGCGGTTTGTACAGCGCGGGGCAGCGAGCTGGATATGCCGTTGGGATAGACCGTCGTATCGTCGAGGCCCTCGGGCTCCAGAAAGATCTGATGACTGTCGCGATCGGCGAATCGCACCACCTTATCTTCGATTGAGGGGCAATAGCGCGGCCCGGTGCCTTCGATGCGCCCCGTATAGAGCGGCGATTGGTCAAGATTGGCGCTGATCACCGCATGGGTCGCCGGCGTGGTGCCGGTAATGGCGCAGGCAATCTGGGGCAGGGTGATCCGATCGGTCATAAACGATAAGGGGACCGGCGGATTGTCGCCCGCCTGGCTCTCAAGGCTCTGCCAATCGATGCTGTCACGGTGCAGACGCGGCGGTGTGCCGGTCTTCAGCCGCCCCATGGCAAATCCAGCTTTTTCGAGGGTTTCCGCCAATCCCACGGCAGGCGCATCGCCATCCCGCCCCGCCGCCCAGGTCTCCTGTCCGATATGTATCATGCCCCGCAGGAAGGTGCCGCTGGTCAACACCACCCGCCCGGCTTCAAAGATCTCGCCGGAAGCGGTGACAACGCCGGTGACAGTGTTTTTACGATCAAGCTGCAAATCTTCAACCGACTCGGCGCGAATCTCCAGATTTTCCTGGGCGGCCAGGGCGGCCTGCATGGCCTGGCGATAAAGTTTGCGGTCGGCCTGGGCGCGCGGGCCGCGCACCGCCGGGCCCTTGGATCGATTGAGCATGCGATATTGAATGCCAGCCTGATCGATGATGCGGCCCATGAGACCGTCGAGCGCATCGACCTCGCGCACCAGAGTCCCCTTGGCCAGACCGCCGATGGCCGGATTGCAGGACATTTCTCCGATGGTCTCCAGCTTATGGGTCAACATCAGGGTGCGGGCGCCGAGCCGAGCCGCCGCCGCCGCCGCCTCGCAGCCGGCGTGGCCGCCACCGATGACGATAACGTCATAAAGAGAGGGATGCTTGTTCGCCATGGGCGCGCACTCTACGCAGCGGGCCCGGTCCTGTCAAAAACCATATCCAGCAACCATGACCCCGGATGTTTCACGTGAAACAGGGACCCACCAGTCACTTATGGAGAGAGCGGATCACTTTCCGATACAGAATTCCGCGAAGATGACGTCGAGCAAGTCTTCCACATCGATGCGGCCGACAATCCGCCCCAGGGCGCGGGCGGCCAGGCGCAGGTCTTCGATGGCCAGCTCCGGCGCCGCCAATTCCTCTTCCCCGGTCGCTAAAAACCGCTCCAGGGCGGCAGCGCAGTCCTCCAGGGCGGCGCGATGGCGCGCCCGGGTCAAGGCGACCGACATACCGGGCACAAGCCGCGCGGTCACCGCCGCCTCCAGCGCTTCAAGAAACCCTTCCAAGCCCCTGCCATCACGGCAAGATAAAGGCCAGACCGTACGGTCCAGTATTTTCGCCCCGGCTCCCCGCAAAGCCTCATCGCCTTGATCTATCTCATTGTTATTATTGATAAGATCAAGCTTATTGACAATCACCATGGTGTTTTTATCCACCAGCATACGGGTCTTCTCGTCGGTCGTGGGCCAAATCGTTGCGTCGAACACGGCGATCTTCAAATCAGCAGTCGTGGCGCGGGCCAAGGCCCGGGCGATACCCTCCTGTTCGACCTCGTCTACCCGGTGGTCCTCGCTCTCAACGCTGGCTCTGAGACCCGCTGTATCGGCCAGAATCACCGGCAATCCGGCGATATCCATATGCACTTCGACCACATCGCGGGTAGTGCCGGCATGATGGGAGACGATGGCCGCTTCGCGCCGCGCCAAGCGGTTTAAAAGGCTAGATTTACCCACATTCGGCGCGCCGACGATGGTGACGAATAGGCCTTCACGCAGGCGTTCGCCACGGTGATCATCTTCAAGGTGTAGTGTTAAACCCTGAAGTATCCCCCTGATTTCGTGGTGAACTGACGAAATCATGTCCTCCGGCAGATCTTCATCGGAAAAATCGATGGCGGCTTCCATCATGGCCAGGGCATGCAGCAGCTCATCGCGCCAGCTGTCGTAGAGTTTGCTCAGGGCGCCGTCGAGCTGGCGCAGGGCCTGGCGGCGCTGGGCCTCGCTCTCCGCTGCCACCAGATCGGCGAGACCCTCGATGGCGGTGAGGTCGAGCTTGCCGTTTTCGAAGGCGCGCCGGGTGAATTCACCGGGCTCGGCGGGCCGCAGGCCGGGCAGGGCGGCGAGCGCCTCGAGCACCGCGGCAACCACGGCACGGCCGCCATGCAGATGAAGCTCGGCGGCATCCTCGCCGCTGTAGCTCGCCGGGCCGGGAAACCACAGCACCAAAGCGTCATCCAGCGCCTCGCCGTCGGCCGCCGTCAGCCTGCGCCGCGACGCTTGACGCGGCGGTGGCAAGTCGCCGGCCAGGGCCTGCAAGGCATCGCCGGCATTGGGCCCCGAAATTCGCAGCACGGCAATGGCCGCACGTCCCGACGCCGTTGCCGGCGCGAATATGGTGCTCATGGATGTAACTGTGGATATAGCATTATCTTATTGTTATTGCTTATTTTTTCGTAGCACCCCCGCTCCACATTTTTTGCCATTGTTCCAAACCCGCCATGCCGTCGGGCATCCAGGCCTTCATCATGGCGTCGCCATCCATGGCGGAGATGGTCTCACTCATACGCTCTGTGAGCGCCTCGACAAAAAGCTCCTGGACCGGGGTCACATCGGGCAGGCCAAGAAAGCTTCGCGCCTCCTCGGGCGTACAATCGATATCGACGGTGATTTTCATGATTTATCTCCCCTTATTGCGAGCGATTGGTCTTGCCCCTGGCGCCGTTTCGCCCCAGGTTACCTCACGTTAAGTCAAGCCCGGCGCGGCGGCAACGCCTGTCGAACATCTCACCCCCATGACGAGCGCCGAACAGCCATGTCCGCCAACCGCCTCGCCCAGGAAACCAGCCCCTATCTGCTGCAACACCGTGATAATCCGGTCGATTGGCAGCCATGGGACCGTCTGGCGATAGACAGCGCGCGCCTCTCGGGCAAGCCAATCCTGCTGTCGATCGGCTATTCCGCCTGTCATTGGTGCCATGTGATGGCCCATGAGAGCTTCGAGAACCCGGACATCGCCGCCCTGATGAATGAGCTCTACATCAACATCAAGGTCGACCGCGAAGAGCGCCCCGACCTCGACAGCATCTATCAGCGCGCGCTCAGCCTGCTCGGCCAACAGGGCGGCTGGCCCCTGACCATGTTCCTGACCCCCGACGGCGAGCCGTTTTGGGGCGGCACCTATTTCCCGCCGGAACAGCGCTATGGCCGCCCGGGGTTCATCGACGTGCTGCGCATGGTGGACGACGCCTATCGGGGGGCGCCGGACAAAGTGAAGCAGAATAACGAGGCGCTGACCTCGGCGCTCAACACCATGGCGCGGCCCGCGGCCGGCGGCGAAATCAGCCCCGATTTGCTCGATCGTGCGGCCCGGCGCCTGCTCGAAGAAGTTGACCCGGTTCATGGCGGTATCGGCGGCGCACCGAAATTTCCGCAAACCATGGCGCTCGAATTGCTCTGGCGGGCCTATGGCAAAAGCGGCGATGTGGCTTTGCGCGACGCCGTGGTGCTGTCCGTCGACCGCATGTGCCAGGGCGGTATTTACGATCACCTGGGCGGCGGTTTTTCGCGCTATTCCGTCGATGAAATCTGGCTGGCGCCGCATTTTGAGAAGATGCTCTACGACAACGCCCAACTGCTTGAATTGCTCTGCTCCCTTTGGCGGGAAACCGGTGCTGCGTTGTTCAAGCAGCGCGCCGCCGAGGTGGTGCGCTGGGCGATGACCGAGATGATCGCCCCCGACGGCGGCTTCGCTGCCGCTTATGACGCCGACAGCGAGGGCGTGGAAGGCAAATACTATGTCTGGCGGGAAGCGGAAATCGATCAGCTTCTGGGCGACGATGCGGCCCGGTTCAAGGCCGCCTATGACGTCTCCGCGCGCGGTAATTGGGAAGGCAATACCATCCTGAACCGCACCCATATAGCCGCCACCGACGCCGATAACCCAGGCCCTGTGGATGACGATGTGGCGCTGAGCCCGTTACGCGATATCCTGCTCGGCGTCAGGGCCGGGCGCGTGCCGCCGCTGCACGACGACAAGGTGCTCGCCGACTGGAACGGCCTGATGATCGCAGCCATGGCCCAGGCCGGAGCCACATTCGACCAGCCCGGTTGGATCGACGCCGCCATCCAGGCTTTCGACTTCGTGGCCGCCCGCATGACCGTGGAAGGCCGTCTGCGCCACAGCTATCGCGCTGATAAGCTCGGCGATGTGGCGTTCATCGATGATTATGCCGCCATGGCCGGGGCCGCCATCGCGCTCTTCGAGACAACCGGCGAGGCGGATTATCTGGCCCGCGCCGAAGACTGGGTCGCCATGGCCGATAAGCATTACTGGGACGACGAGGCGGGCGGCTATTACTTCACAGCCGACGACGGCGAAGCCCTGATCGTGCGCAGCAAAACCGCCTATGACAGCGCCACCGCGTCGGGCAACGGGCTCATGGTCGGGGTTCTCGCGAGGCTCCATGCCCTCACCGCCAAGCCGACCTACCAGATGCGCGCCGAAGCGCTCATCCAGGCCTTCGCCAAGGATGTGGAGCAGAACCCAGCGGCCAGCTGCGCCCTGCTGAACGCTTTCGATCTGCTGCGGAATTCGCTCCAGCTGGTGATCATCGGCGATCGGACGGACGACGCCACGCAGAGTCTTCGCCGCGCCGCCTTCGAGACCAACGCGCCGAACCGCGTCCTCGCGACGATCGCCCCGGGCGCCGCCCTGCCAAAAGGCCACCCGGCACAGGGCAAGACCGCCATCGACGGCAAACCCACCGCCTATATCTGTAGGGGCGAGACCTGCTCCCTGCCGATCACCGATGCGAGTGAATTGCGCGAGGCGCTGCGCCGGGGCTAAAAGCTTCGGTGGAAAATCAGCCATCGGCGGCGCTACACTGTCACCGCCATCAGTCAACCACCCCCAGCCCAAGGACTCACACCCATGACCAAGGCCATACGAATTCACGAATACGGCGGACCCGATGTCATGTGTTGGGAGGATGTGGATGTAGGCGCACCGGGGACCGGGGAAGTGCAGATCCGCCATAGCGCCGTCGGACTCAATTTCATCGATGTCTATATGCGCACCGGGCTCTATCCCCAGCCCGCCTTTCCGGCCGGTCTCGGGCTTGAGGCCGCCGGGGTTGTTGAAGCGCTCGGCGAGGGGGTCACCGATCTCGCCGTGGGCGATCGCGTCGCCTATGCGGCCCCGCCTCCCGGTGCCTATGCGGAGGCCCGGCTGATCCCCGCCGCCATATTGGTGAAGATTCCCGAGGGCGTCGCCGACGATCAGGCCGCCGCCATGATGCTCAAGGGCATGACCGCCGAATATCTCCTCAACCGGACCTATGCGGTGCAGCCCGGCGACGCCATCCTGTTTCATGCCGCCGCCGGCGGGGTCGGGCTGATCGCCTGTCAGTGGGCCAAGCAGATCGGCGCCACCGTCATCGGCACAGTGAGCACGGCGGAAAAGGCGGCCCTCGCTGCGGCCCACGGCTGCGATCATCCGATCATTCTGGGAGATGACGGCTTCACAGACCAGGTCCGCGAGCTGACCGGCGGCAAAGGCGTCAAGGCGGTCTATGATTCCGTCGGCAAGGACTCATTCGAGGGCTCACTGGATTGTCTGGCGCCGCGCGGCATTATGGTCAGCTTCGGCCAATCCTCGGGCCCGGTACCGCCGTTCGATCCCGCCGGTCTGGCGGCGCGGGGCTCCCTGTTCCTCACCCGGCCTTCCCTGATGGCCTATACCGCCAGCCGTGAAGAACTGACCGCCAGCGCCGCCGCTTTGTTCGGTATGGTGGCGGCCGGCCATGTGCGCATCGAAATCAACCAGACCTACGCCCTGGCCAACACCGTCCAGGCCCATACGGATTTAGAGGCCCGTAAGACAACGGGCTCGACGGTTTTGCTGCCGTAGAGGACGGCTGTTTTTTTAAGAAGTGACGTTCAAGCGCCACTAAGGCTTTAGCCGCTCAATGCGGCTTTGCGGCATTCGCCGCGCTCGTCGTGTAGGACAGCATTCTCCGACCGTAACGGTCGGAGAAGCAAGCCCGCGACCGCGGGCCGCCGGCTTACCCGGCGAAAGCCTGCGTGGCGCTTGAACGCAGTTCGCCCTTGGCGACCGTAAATAAAGCGACCGAAATTACGTATTCATGGATTCGAAGAACTCGGCGTTGTTCTTGGTGCTCCTGAGCTTTTCGAGGAGGAATTCCATGGCGTCGGAAGAACCCATGGGCATCAGGATACGGCGCAGCACCCACATCTTGGAAAGGTCGGCCTGATCGACGATGAGCTCTTCCTTGCGGGTGCCGGATTTACCGATGTCGAGGGCCGGGAAGACGCGTTTGTCGGCTAGCTTGCGGTCCATGACGATCTCGCAATTGCCGGTGCCCTTGAATTCCTCGAAGATAACCTCGTCCATGCGCGAGCCGGTGTCGATCAGCGCCGTCGAAATGATCGTCAAGGAGCCGCCCTGTTCGATATTGCGCGCAGCACCGAAGAAGCGCTTGGGCCGCTGCAGGGCGTTGGCGTCGACGCCGCCGGTGAGCACCTTGCCCGATGACGGCACCACGGCGTTGTAGGCGCGCGCCAGGCGGGTGATCGAGTCGAGCAGGATGACAACGTCGCGCTTATGCTCGACCAGGCGCTTTGCCTTGGCGATGACCATCTCGGCAACCTGGACATGGCGCGTGGCCGGCTCATCGAAGGTCGAGGAAACAACCTCGCCTTTGACCGAGCGCTGCATGTCGGTGACTTCCTCGGGGCGCTCGTCGATGAGCAGCACGATGAGGTAAATCTCCGGGTTGTTGGCGGTGATGGCATGGGCGATGTTCTGCATCAAAACCGTCTTGCCGGCGCGCGGCGGAGACACCAGAAGGGCGCGCTGACCCTTGCCCAGAGGGGCGACCAGCTCGATCACCCGGGTGCTTAAATCCTTTATCGTCGGGTCGTTCATCTCGAGAATGATGCGCTCCTCGGGGTAGAGCGGCGTCAGATTGTCGAAATTGACCCGGTGGCGCGAGGCCTCGGGATCGTCAAAATTGATGGTTTTGATTTGGATCAGGGCAAAATAGCGCTCGCCTTCCTTGGGCGCGCGAATCTCGCCGTCCACGGTGTCGCCGGTGCGCAGGGAAAGCCGCCTGATTTGGCTCGGCGATACATAGATGTCATCCGGGCCGGGCAGGTAATTGGCCTCGGGCGAGCGCAGGAAACCGAACCCGTCCTTGAGGATTTCCAGCACGCCGGAGCCGAAAATCGCCGTGCCGTTGTCGGCCAGCTGCTTGAGAATGGAAAACATCAGATCCTGCTGGCGCAGGGTGCCGGCGGCCTCGATGTCGAGCTCGTCGGCAAAGGCGAGAAGGTCTTCGGGGGTTTTGAGTTTTAGTTCCTGGAGATTCATCTGTCGTTCATTGACTGTGAAGAGGAGGGATGGAATGGAGACTATGCGGGGCCGCCGGAAGCGGCCGCTTTTGAAGCCAGACTAGGGGCTTAGTCTGCCCAAAGAATAAAATTAGCCTGTCGATTCAGCGCTTGTTGATTGAAAGGGCCCGTAGAGGGATAAGGAGCGGTAAATTCGCGCGGGATTTTTTGTGGGTTTTCCACGACACACGATGAACGCGTGCCTCCACAGGACGTGGAGCGCGAACAGTAGCGGCAAGCCGCCAAGGCTGTCAAACGAAGATTTTCTAGAACGGTTTGGCCACGGCGAGGATGACAATAAGGATCATCAGGACGGTCGGCACCTCGTTGGCGATGCGATAGAAGCGCTGGCTGCGCTGGTTGCGGTCTTCGGCGAAGTCGCGGCGCCAGCGCGACATCAGCCCGTGGCTGGCGGCCAGCACCAGAACCAGCACCAGCTTGGCCTGAATCCAGCCGCCGTCCAGCCCGACCTGGTGGATCAGCGCAGCGCCGAAAATAAACGCCAGGATCATCGCCGGAGTCATGATGGCGCGCAGCAGCCGGCGCTCCATGATCTTGAGCATTTCCGAGCGTTTCGAGCCCGGCTCGGCCTCGCAATGATAAACGAACAGGCGCGGCAGATAGAGCAGCCCGGCCATCCAGGCAATCACCGCGATGATATGGAAAGCCTTGATCCAAAGATAATATTCAGCCATGGGGACAACCCGTCAAACCTGCCGGGCAGAGGCGCCCGCCCTGATGAGAACAGAGATCGGCGCCGCCGTCGAGGGTGCTGCGGACCAGGCCGGCGAGCCCGTCGATAAAGGCCGGCCCGACGCCCAGAGCCGGCACGCGGACATAATCTCTGACGCCTGCTTCCTCGGCCAGGTCGCGATATTCGATATCGAGTTCTACCAGGGTCTCGGAGTGCTCGGACACGAAGGCGATCGGCACCACAACCACGGCAATGCCCTCAGCGCCGGCGCGCCGCAGCTCTTCATCAGTGGAGGGGCCGACCCAATCCAGCGGCCCGACCCGGCTTTGATAACAGACCGTCCAGTCGAGATCAGGATTGGCCGCCGCCAGAGACCCGGCGATGGCTGCCGCCGAGCGTTCGATCTGCCAGACATAGGGATCACCGCGCTCGACGATCTTCTTGGGCAGTCCATGGGCCGAAAACAACAGCCGGAACTTGCCCTCCATCCTATCGAGGGCCGCCCGGATCAAGGCCCCGTGGGCTTCGACGAACCCCGCTTCGGTGGCATAACAGCACAGGGCATGGGTCGGCGCCCTAAGACCCTCGGCAGCGGCGAGGCGATGCCATTCAGCGATCGAGGAAGCGCTGGTGGTGGTCGAATATTGCGGATAGAGCGGCAACAGGACAATCCGGTCGGGATTGAAATTCTTGACCTCGAGCACCGCTTCCTCGGTCATCGGGTGCCAATAGCGCATGGCGATGAAGCAGCGCACCTCGCCGCGCGCCGAGAGCGCTGTCTCAAGGGCATGGGCTTGGTCCCGGGTGTGACCGAGAAGCGGCGAGGCGCCGCCGAGATGCTCGTAAATCTTGCGCGCCACGGGTGCGCGGCGGTGCGACACCAGGGTCGCCAGACACCAGCGCAGGGGCTGGGGCAGGGTGATGATCGCCTTATCGTTGAACAGATTGAACAGGAAGGGCTGCACCGCTTCCGGCTCGTCGGGGCCGCCGAGATTAAACAGGACGACGGCAATTTTCTCGGCCCCATTGCTTGGCATGTTTAGCTCCGCTAAGGCCGCCAGCCGCGCACGGTCTCGACAAGTTCCGCCACATGCTCGGGCGGCGTCGCCGGCACGATGCCGTGGCCCAGATTAAAGATGAACGGCCCGCCCGCCAGGGCTTCCATAATGGCGGCGATTTCGTCGATCATCCGCGGCCCGCCGTGGAGCAGGCAGAGCGGGTCGAGATTGCCCTGCACGGCGCAATGTGGCTGCAAGGCCTGGGCCGCCCACTGCACCGGTGTGGCGGCATCAATACTGATCCCGTCGACACCGGTGTCCACAACATAATCGCGCATCATCACACCCGCGCCGCGTGGAAAGCCGATGATCGGCGCCTCTGGATAGGCGGCGCGCACCCCCTCGACGATGGCTTTCATGGGCGCCACCGACCAGCGGCGGAATTCGCTCTCGGACAGGACGCCGGCCCAGCTATCGAAGATCTGTAGCACCTCGGCGCCGTGGCGAAGCTGGGCGATTAGATAGTCCACCGTCGCCGCGACAAGAATATCTATCAGCCGTTGAAAACTGTCTGAATCGCTGAAAGCCCAGTTCCGGGTAGCGGCGAAATCACGGCTTGAACCGCCCTCGATCATGTAGGTCGCAACGGTCCAGGGCGCGCCGGCGAAACCGATCAGCGCAGCGCCATCTGGCAGCTCGGCCGCCACCCGCTCAACGGTCTCATAGACCGGCGCCAGGTGATCAGCAATGCGATCTAGCCGCAGCGCCTCGATGTCGCGCAGATCTTTCAAGGGCGTCAAACGCGGCCCTTCACCCTCGACAAACGAAAGCTCGGCGCCCAGGGCATCAGGAATAACCAGAATATCGGAAAACAGGATCGCCGCATCCATCTGATACCGGGTGATCGGCTGCAAAGTGACTTCGGCGGCCAGAGCCGGATTGTAACAGAGCTCAAGAAAAGAACCCGCTTGTTTGCGCAGCTCCCTATATTCAGGCAAATAGCGTCCCGCCTGGCGCATCAGCCACAGGGGAGGCGGCGCACCAGTCGTGCCCCGCAAGACGCGGAGGAGCGGCTTATCGTCGCTGTTAGACGTTTGGCTTGAGATAGGCGATGTCATGGGAAACCATTCTGGGAGTTTTATCGTCCCGCTTAAATTACGAATTATTTTTTTATAATTAAAGGTAGTTGTTGTAGTTGGGCCTGTGGAAACCGGGGTTTAATCCTTATCCCATAAATTATCCGCAGCTGGGACCCTCTTGCCTCGATCGTCGGTCATGGCGTAATACCCATGGCAAATCCCCTGTATAAATATTCAGCCATGATGGTTGTCATGGCACTGTCAGCTTAGCGATAGGGTGTTTGGTATGAAGGATGGAAAACCGGGGATAATTTGCGAGCCCGCAGCCCTTGTCCCCATGATTCCCGATGACTCTTCTGAATCCTAAAATCCCGACGATCATGGGGCTGGAAATTCGGTGAGCGTTGATGATATTCGGTGCTTCTCTCGAAACCATGAGTTATCCCCGTGTTGCGCGGGATTATCTGTAGGAATTTATCTATGAAACGGTTTCATCTTCATCTGGTTTCCGATGCCACCGGCGAGACCATCAACAGCATTGCCCGGGCGGCAATTTCCCAGTTCGAGGATATCGAAGTCGTCGAACATTTCTGGTCCCTGGTCCGCGGCAGGCAGCAGATCGAAAAGGTGCTCGCCGCCATCGAAGCCAATCCCGGCGTGGTGGTGTTCACCCTGGTCGATGCCGAACTGCGCGAGATCCTGGAGACCGGCTGCCGGCGGCTCAATGTTCCCGTCGTACCGGTGCTCGAGCCGGTAATCGCCGCGCTGAGTTCCTATCTTGGCATCGAATCCCATGGCGAACCGGGCCGCCAGCATGCTCTTGATGGCGAGTATTTCGATCGTATCGATGCCATGCATTTCGTGCTCACCCATGATGACGGCCAGTCGCTGCATAATCTGGAGAACGCCGACGTGGTTCTGCTCGGCGTATCGCGCACATCGAAAACGCCGACCTGCTTCTATCTCGCCAACCGGGGGATCAAGGCGGGCAACGTGCCCCTGGTGCCGGGCTCGCCCATTGCCCCCGAGGTCGAGGGCCTCGACAATCCGGTGATAATCGGCCTGACCACCACGCCGGAGCGGCTCATCCAGGTGCGCCGCAACCGCCTGCGCTCGATGAATCACGACCAGGAAACCGATTACGTCGATCTCGCCATGGTGCGCGAGGAAGTTCTCGCCGCGCGCCGCCTGTTCGCCAAGCATGAATGGCCGATCATCGACGTTACCCGGCGCTCGATCGAAGAGGTCGCCGCCGAGATATTGCAGCATATCGCCCATCGCCACGGCGGCGAGGTGGTGTCGTCTCTGCGTGTCGGCGGCCGCGGTGACAGCGACGATGGCGGGAACGACTGAGCGCGTCATGGCCGACGCACCGCCCGCACTGATATTGGCTTCAAAGAGCATCGCCCGGGCGACCCTGTTGCATAACGCCGGGATTAATTTCCATATCGATCCGGCTGCAATTGACGAGGCCGCGATCCGCCGCATGGTGCATGCGGAAAGCGGCGCGGCCGCCGTTGCCGCCGCCGCCCTCGCCGAGGCCAAGGCCATGGCGGTATCTGAAGCCCATGAAGACGCCCTGGTCATCGGCGCCGATCAAATTCTCGAGTGCGACAGCGCCTGGTTCGATAAGCCCCTCGACATGCAGCGGGCGCGGGCCGATCTGCTGGCCCTGCGCGGGCTCACCCACCAGCAGCACAGCGCGGTCAGCGTTGTCCAGGGCGGCGCGGTGCTGTGGCGCCATGTGGAGACCGCCGACCTGACCATGCGGGATTTCTCGGTGGATTTCCTCGATGATCATCTGGCGGCGGTGGGAACATCTGTCCTGGCCAGCGCCGGGGCCTATCAGCTCGAAGGGCTGGGGGTTCAGCTGTTCAGCCGCATCGAGGGTGATTATTTCTCCATCCTCGGCCTGCCCCTGGTGCCGTTGCTGGATTTCCTGCGTCAGCAGGGCGTGGCCGGATCATGATCCGCGCCGGCGTTATGGGCTGGCCGGTGGCGCATTCCCTGTCGCCCCGGCTGCACGGCTACTGGCTCGACCATCACGCAATTGATGGCCGCTACGACGCCCTTGCGGTCGCGCCCGAAGGGCTCGCCCAACAGCTCGCCAGTCTCGCTGCCGACGGGTTTGCCGGGGTCAATCTGACGGTTCCCCACAAGCAGGCGGCCCTGAGTTTGATGGCCAGTCTCAGCCCGGCGGCTCGGGCCATCGGTGCGGTCAACACGGTGGTGGTCGGCGCGGACGGCGCCCTCGCCGGTGACAACACAGATGCCTTCGGCTTCATGGAAAACCTGCGTCATGGGGCGCCGGAATGGTCGGCGGCTAGCGGTCCTGCCTCCGGGCCCGCCATCGTGATTGGTGCGGGTGGTGCTGCGCGGGCGGTCTGTCATGGGCTTCTGGCTGCTGGCGCGCCCGAGGTTCGCCTGATCAACCGCACGGCTGCCAACGCAGAAGCGCTCGCCGCCATGGATGCCGAGCGGATTACCATACCGGCCTGGTCGGCGCGCGCCGAGGCGCTCCACGAGGCCGCACTGCTGGTCAACACCACCAGCCTCGGCATGGTCAGCCAGCCTGCGCTCGATCTCGATCTTGCGGCCCTGCCCCCCGAGGCCCTGGTCAACGACATCGTTTATGCACCGCTTGAGACGCCTCTGCTTGCCGCCGCCAAGCGCCGTGGCAACCCGGTGGTCGACGGGCTCGGCATGCTGCTGCATCAGGCGCGGCCCGGCTTTGCCGCCTGGTTCGGCGTCATGCCCGAGGTGACGCCGGCGCTGCGCGCCCATGTTCTGGCGGATGATACGGAGTCCGGGCCGTGATCGTCCTGGGCCTGACCGGCTCCGTCGGCATGGGAAAGTCCGTCGCAGCAAAGGCCCTGCACCGGCTGGGCGCGGCGCTGTTTGACGCCGATGCCGAGGTTCATCGCCTGCTCGGGCCGGGCGGCGATGCGGTCGCCGCGGTCGCCGCGGCCTTTCCCGAGGCCGCCCTGAATAATGCCCCGAATGACGCCATCGGCGTCGCCATCGACCGGGGCGCTCTGGCGGCGCGGGTGTTCGACGACGATGCGGCCATCAGGCGCCTGGAAGCCATCCTCCATCCGCTTGTCCGGCAAGCCCAGGGCGCTTTCCTCAAGGCGGCCTTGGCGCGGCGACAAAAGCTGGCCGTGCTCGATATACCCCTGCTGTTTGAAACCGGCGGCGATAAACGCTGTGACGCGGTCGCGGTGGTGACAGCCCCCGCTTTCCTGCAGGCCCAACGGGTGTTGCGGCGTCGCGGCATGACCGCCGCCCGCCTGGCCGCCATCCGCGCCCGTCAGATGCCGGATCGGGAAAAACAGCGGCGCGCGGATTTCGTCATTCATACCGGCTTGAGCCGTCGATATAGCTTGGCGCAGCTAAATCGCATGGTATCAATACTCACCAGCAATCATGCGGAAGAAGAGGCGCCCGACTATGCGTGAGCCCCTGCGTGAAATCGTTCTCGACACCGAGACCACCGGCCTCGATCCCTCACAAGGCGACCGCATGGTCGAAATCGGCTGTATCGAACTGATCAATCACATGCCGAGCGGCGAGACCTTCCAGCGCTATCTCAACCCCGAGCGGGACATGCCCCCCGGCGCCTTCGCCGTGCATGGGCTGTCGGAGGCGTTTCTGGCCGACAAGCCGTTGTTCGCCGATGTGGCCGATGACTTTCTGGGCTTTGTCGGCGGCGACCCTCTGATCATTCACAACGCCGCCTTCGATCTGGGCTTTATCGACGCCGAGCTTGTGCGCCTCGAGCGGGAGCCCCTGGCGCGCGAAGCGGTCGTCGACACCCTGTTGATCGCGCGCCGTAAGTTCCCCGGCGCACCGGCCTCTCTGGATGCCCTGTGCCGGCGCTTTGCCATCGACACCTCGGGCCGGGATCTGCATGGCGCCCTGCTCGACGCGGGCTTGCTCGCCGATGTTTATCTTGCCCTGATCGGCGGCCGCCAGCCCGGCCTCGGGC
>Ga0209554_1001837_pt1 | contig 15542 bp, 11 predicted proteins | sample MarorgKNORR_S2LV_5_FD_188221 | JGI IMG/M metagenome (GOLD analysis project Ga0209554, IMG submission 188221) | Marine microbial communities from the Southern Atlantic Ocean, analyzing organic carbon cycling - Bottom_A/KNORR_S2/LV (SPAdes) (version 2) | ecosystem: Environmental > Aquatic > Marine...
GCCCACCCATCGAGGTGCCGTTGCCGTTGCCGGTGCCGTTGCCGGTGCCGTTGCCGTTGCCGGTGCCGTTGCCGGTGCCGTTGCCGGTGCCGTTGCCGGTGCCGTTGGTTGAATTACCGGTTTCATTGGTAGAATTTCCAGAGGAGTAGTTGGCCCACCAAGATGATAGGTCTGGCTCACTATCGACATTGAGCAATAGTGTGTCCAAGACATTGCCACCATTGGTCACTGGGACACTGAGGTCGAGGGAAGTGCCGGGAGCCATTGCCACCAAGCCATCATCGCCGATTGCTGAAGTTGAGATCAGGGGGCCATATCTCGGCATCACCGAAAGCTGCAGGGTAATAGAAGATGAGACATTGGTACCATTATGAGATACCATGATAGTGACGTTTCCACTATCTTCAATCGCTGCGGAGTTGTTCAGACGGACGACAATAGCCGTATCGGTGCTGAAGGTCGGTAAGACATCTTCGACCAGAGTTTCGGAGGCGATGACCTCCCATGACTCGGCGATGGTCGCATTGCCGATAATGACCGAGAAGTCTTCGATGCTAGAACCGTTATTCTCGATGGTCAGGATAATGTTGCTGGAACCCCCGGGGCTGAGTTGAATGTGGGTGTAATCGAGCGATAAACCGATGCTGGAATCGGCTGCTGCCGGGGGCGCAACCAACGGGAGAAATACCGCAAGAGTGAGTAAAACTGCGAGTTGCAGACTTTTCCGACCTTGCCCAGCCATGACGCCACCCTCACCAAGGGGGAGAAGCCCCGATTTAATAGACATGGTAATCGGTGAGTGAGCAAACTTCATTTCATCAGTTGTGAAATCAGTTCTGAATCTATCTGTTCCCAAGGAAATATACCATCGTCCCGAGGGGTGCGTCCAAAGTGACCACCGGATGCGGTAGGAGAATATATCGGACGCCGTAGGCCAAGGGTTTCGATTACCGAGTTCGGTCGGAAATCAAAGGCAGCCTTCACCCGCTTCTCAATTTCAGTTTCAGGAATAATGCCGGTGTCAAAACACTCGATTCTCATGCTGACCGGCTCGGCCACGCCGATAACGTATGCCAGTTGGATCTCGCACCTCTCTGCTAATCCAGCAGCGACCACGTGCTTGGCCGCCCAGCGGGCGGCATAGGCGGCGGAACGGTCGACTTTACTCGGGTCTTTGCCACTGAATGCACCACCGCCGTGGCGGCCCATTCCTCCGTAGGTGTCGACGATGATTTTTCGCCCGGTCAGGCCGGCGTCGGCATATGGGCCACCCGGGTCGGCGAAGCGCCCGGTACCGTTGACAACCAGTTCATAGCCACCTGTGAGCAATTCCTGTGGAATCGAGTGCTCGACGACGTGCTTACGTATCTGCTCGGTCACATGGGCGTGCTCGACCACCTCATCACCCCCGAACTGCTGTTTCAGTTCATCATCGTGTTGGATGGCGATAATCACCGAGTGAACCGAGGAGATGTTGCCTTCATCATCGTAGGAGACGGTCACCTGGCTCTTACCATCGGGGCGCGCCCAAGGGATGATTCCCTGTTCTCGCACAACCGCCAACCGACGGGTCAAGCGCTGCGACAATGCTGCCGCCAAAGGAAAGTAGCGACCTTGCAGCATCTCATATGCTTCAGTCTCAAGGCAGGCATAGCCAAACATCAGACCTTGGTCGCCGGCGCCGCCGGTATCGACACCTTGACCGATATTCTTGGCCTGGGTGGTAATCAGAACTTCGACATTACAGGATTCTTCAGAGGTTGCATCCATGCCGATAGCATGTGAGTCATAGCCTATCGAGGCGGCGGTATCGCGGGCGATTTGACTAAAGTCAGGAACTTTGACACCTTCGGCCAACGAAACCTCTCCTGCAAGGATGATATGTGAACGCTCAACCATCCCCTTGACACAGGTTTCAACAGCAACCCGGGCGTTTCTATCCACTGCTATGCAAGCATCGACGATGGCATCGGAAATAGCGTCACACAGTTTGTCGGGGTGCCCCGAGGTTACCGACTCTGAGGTGAATAACCTTTCAGCCATAGCACTACGGATGAATTGACGCCTATGAACTCAACGGAAACAATATGACCCGGGTCTAAGTGAAAATATGGACTGTAGGGGGCGAATCTTCATGAATAGACGGCGTGCGCACCACTTCATGTCGGACGATATCACTTGGCATCCGACGGCGTTTCGAAGCCATACCCTAGGGCAAATCCGGGACGGCGCTGTAATGGCCGGCCAGACCGTGACCGTCTGTGGCTTCGCCGAGGCTCTGCGAGGTAAAGGGAAAATCTGCTTCGTCGACCTCCGGGATGGTACCGGGCGGGTGCAGGTCTTCCTCAAGCAGGATAATCTGGCTGAGGACGAATTCTCAGCGGTGCAGTCGGCCAGTCGTGAAACCACTTTGCGAATCACCGGAGAGGTCGCGCTGAAACACCCGCCGAAGGTCGCCGATGGTGAACCGACACCGCCGCCACAATACGAGGTGGTCGCCACCAGTGCACATATCCTCACTTCGGCAAATACCCCCTTGCCCCTAGGTGTGACCGATGAGGTTCACATCGACCTCGATACCAGACTGAATAATCGCTTCCTCGATTTACGGCGCCAACATGTGAACGCGATGTTCCAATTGCGAAGTCGAGTTCTGCAATATGGTCGTGAGTTTCTGATAAGCGAGGGATTCGGCGAAATCAACACCCCGAAAATCATCGCCGCAGCCGCCGAAGGCGGTACCAATCTATTCCCGATACAATACTTCGACACCCCGGCTTTTCTGTCACAATCACCACAATTGTACAAGCAATTGTGTATACTCGGTGGTCTCGACCGTGTGTTTGAGGTCGGGCCTGCGTTCCGCGCTGAGAAGCACGATACCTACCGCCACTTGAACGAGTTCATCTCGTTCGATATCGAGATGGCCTGGGCTGATGATGAGGATGTGATGGGCGTGCTTGAGCGAATGATAAACCATGTGTGGGGAAAAATCGCCGAGAAGGAACTACACCTTTTTACACCGATCAACGAATACCGCGCAGGTCAGGGTCTGGACCCGGTGTCGGTGGATGTTCCCAGCCTCCCCTTCCCGCGTCTATCCTATGACGATGCCATCAGTCTGATTCAATCAAAGGGCGGTGATATCGAGTGGGGAGACGACATCGAGGCCGGCCAGTGTGACCTTATCGCCGAGGAGTATCCCGGATTCTACTTCCTGCCACGCTGGCCGATGGCGATGAAACCCTTCTACATCCACCATCTCAAGGGAGAGGATGGCACGACCGGCGAGCAATTGAGCCGGGGCTTCGACCTCAACTATGGCCGTGATGAGATGACCAGTGGTGGGCAGAGGGAACACCGGGTCGATGTGCTTGAGCAGAACTTGCGAGACATGGGTTTGGAACCCGATGATTTCACCTTCTACACCGATGGTTTTCGCTATGGCGCCCCGCCGCACGCCGGTTGGGGGCTTGGGGTCGCGCGGCTGTTGATGGCTCTGACCGGCGCCAGCAATGTGCGAGAAATCGTCTTGTTCCCTCGCGACCGTAGGCGTGTTACGCCCTAGTGAAGGCCTGACTTGAAATTGAACACCTGCGGCTTTCGCCGAAAATAATGGGTATGTTTTTGTCTTCGGGAAGATATGCCCGGGCGCCCGAGCTTTGCTTATCTCTTACTCAAGGAGCACCCATACGGGCGTGAAATGCTTCGCCAGATTCTCTCTGAGGGGTTCACTCCAACAATCATTATCTCCGAGGATTCGGCCATCAGCGACGAGGAGCGTGAGAAGTTCCTAGCGCGAATCGAAGGCAATCCCATCGCTCCGACCATCGAGCAGCAGTTGGCCGAATTGGCGCAAGATGGGGTGGTTGTTCCCCACATCACTGTATCTATTCACAATACCGAAGAGGTGATGCCTCACCTTGCTGGTCTCAAACTCGACCTGATTGTCTTCGGTGGCACGAGAATCATCCGTGGTGAGATTCTCGACCACCCCACCGATGGCGTCATCAATTCCCACCCCGGGCTATTGCCCGAGTGCCGGGGTTCTGCCAGTCCGGCATGGTCGGTCTACCACGACATTCCCATCGGCTCCTCAACCCATTTCTGCGATAACGGCATCGATACCGGTGAACTTCTCATGCGCCGAGAGGTTGACGTGACCCGAGGCATGACCTACGAGGACCTGTGCTACGAGACCTTGGTCCTGGCCGGGGTTCTGATGAAGGAGGCGTTGCAGGGATATGCAGCAGGAAAGTGGGATGAAATGCGTCACCCTCAGGGTGATAGTGAATACCCGACCTTTCGCAATGCTTCGGATGAGGTGCTGGAAGTGGTTGCTGAGAAGTTGTCCAACCAGACCTATGCCCATTATGTAGATTGAGAGAATCGCGGTGTGGGGTTGAGATGGCATACGTTCCTTCACCGCTGAAATCCGACTCCTTGGCCGGGCTGCACGCCTTGGTCTGTGGCGCCAGTTCCGGGATAGGGCAGGCGACGGCCATCGCCCTGGTCGAAGCCGGTGCGACCCTGACGCTGGTAAGCCGGAATGAGGGCAAGTTGAAGGCCATGGCGCGACAATTTGCCGAGTTAGGTGCCGATGGCGTTCACGTCTTGGCGCTCGACCTTGAGGATGGTGCCGCAGTCGAATCACTGGTCTCTCAGCATATCACCGAGAACGGTCATGTTCAAATTTTGATAAATAATGCTGGCGGTCCTCCCAGCGGACCTCTCCTTGAAGCCGGTGACGATGATTTCTTCAAGCCGCTGACTCGCCACCTCTTCGCTTCTCATCGCCTGGTCAAGGCTTGCCTCGAGGGCATGGTGGCCAGTGATTATGGGCGAATCATCAATATCGTCTCGACCTCGGTCAAGGAGCCGATTCCAAACCTCGGAGTCTCGAATACCATTCGTGGGGCGATGGCGAGTTGGGCGAAGACCCTGTCACGTGAACTGCCCGAATGCATCTCCATCAACAATGTACTTCCCGGATTCACCGACACGCCGCGATTGACCTCTCTGGCCGAGCAGCTCTCAGAGAAGCGCGGTGTCTCAACCGATGAGGTAATGGCCGGTTGGTTGGCCGAGGTCCCGGCCGGGAGACTGATTGACCCGTCCGAGACCGCCGCCGCCATCGCCTTTCTGTGCAGTCCGGCCGGCGGTGCCATTCGTGGCGTCAGTCTGGCTGTTGACGGTGGCCGTCTACGTAGTATCTGACGTTTGGTTTTTGTCCATGTGGCGATGCGTGGCTTGAAGAAGGGGTGGCATTCCGCCCCAATCATGAGCGACAAGGTCACCGAGATGAGCCATGCTCAAGCCGGCATGATGCTCGACCTGGTATTGTCTCAGGATGGCATCCATGCCGACCTCGACGCCAAGGCACTCATCAACCTCGCCGAGGCCGCCGAGGTGCTCGGCCGAAGTGAAGATGCTGCCAAGCTCCTTGCCAATATCGACACCACCGACATCACCGCAACCTGGGAAGGTCTGACACAGGCGAGCATCCTACTACGACGTGAACCCGAATTAGGATTGACAACCATGGATGATCTGGTCACTGAAATCCGCTCATCTGAGGACCAACCTCTACTTGCTGGCGCCCTCAACCTGCTCTCGCAAGCACAGGCGTTAACCGATGACCTGGATTCAGCAGAGGAGACCCAGTACGAAAGTCTGGCGATAAAGACCTCGCTGGGAAGTCTGGTCGGTCAGGCCAACGCCCATCACAATCTACTGCAATTCGCCAAACAATCTGATGATTTGGAATCTGCCCTGACCCATGCAAATAGAATCATCGAACTGGTGCGGGATTCGGGTGACAGGGAATGGGAGATGTCCGCCTTGGCCGATCTTGCACACCTGCAGTCCTGCGACGAACAATTCGACCTGGCCAAAGATAATTATTGCCTCAGTCTGGACCTGGCCGAAGAAAATAAAGACATGACTGCGGCGGTCATCGCCCATTGGGGAATTGCCGACCTGGCGATGGTGGGCGGTGATGGCCAAATGGCGATGGTACATTATTCCCAAGCCTTGGCCAGCCAGATTCAGACCGGTAATCCGGCACCACCAGCTCTCCTACAGAGGATTAAGGCGTTGACCGGTGAGGAATAATAGGCTGATTCCCGGTACGTCCGTAGAATCCTATCGTTGGGGTTGGACGCACTAGCGTCCGACAATGCAGCATTTCGGTTCGGACGCTGGTCCGACTTGCTTGAGCGAGGCGAAAACGCTTATCTGAAACTCTTTGTTCCGTATTGTTGATTCGGGGATACAGTATTGCTTCCAGCGTAGTCACCTCTTCGCTTGCTCCTCGCCGTGCATCCTCAGAATCTTGATGTTGGGGGTCGAACGCACTGATAATCCACCGAAAATAACGGGTATGGCGACCCCCTCGGACAATTAAGGCTGAGGAGAGTTCATGGAATACGACATTTTCTTCTCGATTTCGCAAACACCCGATGATTCGGGCAAGATTCCCAGCGAGCAGGTGATGCTGAACAATTACTTTCAGCAGGTCGAGTTAGCCGACCAACTGGGATTCGGGGTGGCATGGATCGCCCAAGCCCACCTCTCAACCGCTACTCAGAAGTTGAATCGCCACCCGGTTGTCCCTCATTGGCAGGGCGAGGTCGGGCTGTGTACCGATTTTCCGCAACTGGCTCTGGAGACCTTCAGGCGCACCTCCCGGATCGAAGTCGGTAGTGCGGTGCTCAGCATCCTTGCCAGCGGCGGCCCGATTGCGATGGCCGAGCGCATCGCCAATACGCTGCAACTGCACGGCCTGAACCCTCAAGAGTCACGCCGACTCCACGTCGGATTTTCGGCCGGTCGGTTTGAATTCATGGCCAGACCATATGGAATCGAACCCCGAGATGGTGTCGAAGAGGCGGCATGGCCGGCCCTACGCGGACAGATTTTCATGGAGGCGAGCGAGATTTTCCTGCGCTTGCTGCGCGGTGATGTGATAAGCAGTGATGATATCATGTCGACTACGCTGTCACGGGAAAACTTCCGTGACGGTACGGACTGGGCCGGAGTGCAGGAAGCGGCGATGGCAAGGGATGGTTTGGGTGAAGCGCCAGATGAAGTTGGGATTGCCCGACGCTATGACTTCGAGGACTTGAAAATCATCCCGACCACCTGGCGACGAGAACTGCTCTCTCTGACGGCTGGGACCCATGATCCCAAGGCACAGGTCTTCGTCAATCAATTTCTGCCGGTCAAGGTCTTCAACCTCTCGATCACCGTACCCGAGGTTATTGATGCGACCCATGCGCGCATGAGCGAGTGCTACCATCGCGATGGCGGTGACTGGCAGCGCCGAGACATGCCGCGCACCTCCTTTGTCTTCCTCAATGCCGAGGAGGGCCTCAGTCCCGAAGAACAGAGTTCGGCCGCGGCTGGAGAAGCAAAGTTGGCCTTGGGTTCGTACTGGCAAGCACTTGAAGGAACACTCGACCCAACCAAGGTCGAGCGGGCGGCCAACAATGCCCTTATAGGAAATGCCGAAGAGGTCGCCCAACAGATGGTCGAGCGTTTTCACCGCGATGACCGAATAATGACATGGTTCGATTTCTTTAACCATGATAGCGACCGGGTCTGTCGCAACATGACCGCATTCATCGAACAGGTCACCCCCCGGGTCGAGGAATTATTGGTAGTAGGAGGTGATTAGATGGCGAAAAAACAACTTCGCCACGACGACCACTCCGCAGTCTCTCCGGGCCGGCCTGGAAGCGGGGTATTCCCCGATAGCCCGTTGGGTGAGTGTATCGAAGGCATCCCCACCGGCCGAGATGTCGAGTGGGAACCACTGCTCGACTACCGCCGCAACGGCGTCTCCGAGACCACGATTCATGGTGCTGTCTCCTGGGCGCACGGCGATGAGGTAATCCATTCATTCGGCGGTAATGTGCTGTGTTATGGCAGGAGTATGATGAAACCCTTCATGCTCAAACCCTTCACCAGAGTCTTGGCCGATACCACGACCTGGGAACAGAAGGCCATCGCAGTCGCCAGTCACAATGGCGACACCGAACATATCGCCGCCGCGCAAAGCCTGCTTTCAGAGGCCGAATGGCCGCTGATGATGACTCCACTCGATGTTCCGCTGATACAATTCGGCAGGCAAGTCCGCCGCCCGCGCCGCTGGTATCATACCTGTTCGGGAGAGCATGCGGCGATTCTCAAGGGTTGCCGACTACTTGGACACAATCGAGCCGGCTACACCCTGCCGAGCCACGAAACCTTTGCCGGGTTCCTTGCGGCATTGCGTAGCACATTGGGCGAGGATTGGCAACCCATACGGGTCGGAAAAGATGGCTGTGGCCTACCGACCGTCAGCAATACGGTAAACGAATTGGCGCGCCTTTATGCCGGGCTGGTGCGAGAAAAAGACGACGATTGGATTTGGCAGGCGATGGTCGAACACCCCGACCTGGTCGGTGGTTTCAACCGTCTCGACTCGACCATTCTCAAGGCAGGCGGAGGCAAGGTGATCGCTAAGGAAGGAGCAGATGGACTGCTGGGGATTGCCATCGAGCACGCCGATTATCCGAAGGGCCTGGGCATCGTCATCAAAATTGCCCACGGCTGGAATGGTCAGGCGACATGGTATCTAGCCAGAGCGATTCTAGGAACTCTGGGGATTGAATTGCGCAACCCCTATCCCCTACACCGGCAAAAGGCCTTCATCGTTTCAGGCATCGTCCCTGCCGACCGGTTGGAAGTGCTGGAGACCATACCGACCTGGGATGAGTGGGACCCCGATCAGGACCGCTGGCAGTATGATTGGTCAAAGTACACAGATGTTCACAAGCCGAGAGTCACACCCGGGGAGGACTGAAAATGGAGCAGATAATGAACTTCATCGGCGGGAAGTTCACCCCCTGTTCCAGTGGACATGGCATCGACAACATAGCCCCGGCGAGCGGCGAGGTCTATTCGACGATTCCTCGCTCCAACGCGGCCGACGTCGATAGAGCTGTAGCCGCCGCCCAAGCAGCCCAACCGGCATGGGCGGCACTATCCCGGGATGAGCGCAGTGCTTGGCTGGTACGTATCGCTGAGGCCTTGGATTCTCGCAGTGAGGATATTGCCGCAGCCGAGTCTCGCGATACCGGCAAGCCGATTTCGCTGGCACGGGAGGTCGATGCTGCACGCTCGGTCGACAATTTCCGTTTCTTCGCCCAGATGCTGCTGGAGCGCGCCGAAGAGACCTACGAGATGAATGACGCTACTAATCATGTCATCGACAAGCCGATTGGTGTAGTCGGTCTGATAACACCGTGGAATCTCCCCCTCTACCTGCTGTCGTGGAAAATCGCCCCGGCGCTGGCGATGGGCAATGCCGTGGTAGCCAAACCGAGTGAGTTGACGCCGATGACGGCACACCTGCTGTGCGAGATATTGGCCGATATCGGCCTGCCAGCAGGCGTGGTCAACATCGTCCACGGCTACGGTGACGAGTGTGGTGCGGCATTGGTCGCCCATCCGAAGGTCGGCGCAATCTCATTCACCGGCGGTACCACTACCGGGCGAGCGGTGGCTGGGAGTGCGGCACCGATGTTCAAGAAACTCAGTCTCGAACTGGGAGGCAAGAATGCGACGATCATCCTTGAGGATGCCGACCTTGACAAAGCCGTTGCCGGTGCCGCCCGAGCGGCGTTCATGAATCAGGGACAGGTCTGCCTGTGTGGCAGTCGTATCTTCATCGCCGATTCGCTCCGTGACGAATTCACCCGGAGATTCGTCGAGCAGGTCGAGAACCTGGTGGTCGGCGACCCTTCATTTGAAGATACTGAATTTGGCTCGCTGGTCTCCCATGAGCACCGTGACAAGGTCGAGTCATACATCAAATTGGCAATTCAAGAAGGGGGGACCATTCTTTCGGGGGGGGCGCGACCCGAACTCGAACCCCCACTCGATTCCGGCGCCTTTCTTCTCCCGACCATCATCGATGACCTGGCGGTGGATTCACGTTGTGCCAGAGAGGAGATCTTCGGCCCGGTAGTAACCTTGCACGGCTTCTCCAGTGATGAAGAGGTCATCGGCTATGCCAACTCCACCGAATATGGCCTCGCCGGTTCGGTCTGGACCACTGACCTGGTGCGGGGTAAGGCGATGGCCGAGTCGATTGAGAGTGGTATGGTATGGGTCAACTGCTGGCTCCACCGTGACCTGAGAGTACCTTTCGGCGGCACCAAGAACAGTGGTGTGGGCAGAGAGGGTGGACAACGCAGTCTGGCATTCTACTCCGAGGCCATGAACATCTGTATGAAAAACTAAACCATAGTATTCATCTTTCTGCCGGGGATATTCTCAGCAATGGTTAAGCAGATCAACCAGGCCATGAATACAACTGTACTGAATCCAATTATCAATAGCACTTGAGGACGGATTATTACCAGCCAGAGATTGACTATATTTGTAGCAAATAAGAATGAAACCAATACCATCGCTGGCTGCAAACTAAACCCAGCATTTCTCCAAGTACGCAGAACCAATACCAATGAGGCCACCAGCGGGAGGGTAATCATCATTGTCATCCACAGAATAGGTGGGTCAACCCTCGCACCGAAAAATCCACCTGTGACTATTACCTTAGTCGGATTGAATTCGATTAATCCCACCATCGTAAGAAGAGAGAAATACGTCCACATCATGCAGAGGAGAAACCACGGAATCAATGCCAAGGTGACCTGACGGCATGATTCTTCCAAGGGTTGCTGAGCTGGAATCTTGAGCCATTCAAGATGACTTTCAAAAAATCTTGGCAAAGATCGATTCAGCAATAGGGTTATCATCGCTGGCCATGCCCCCCAAGTCGGAATAATCAGCATTATTATCGCTAATTCAATCCACTCAGCATTGCAAGGGCAGCGCAATCCCCAACTACTTTCTCGCAATTCTTCAATAGCCATCAACCCGCATATCGCTATTCCAGCAATCAATGCTCTATCGGTCCATGAATTACCCAATGAATGTAATATCGTTACGAACATCAGTGGCGCGGCAAGAATAAGGAAACTCAACTTTATCTCTCCGGTCCGTAATCTCTCAGCGATGGCTGAACCAATAACTACCAATGCCACCGTCCAAAGTAAATTATCGGTCATGAAGAAGTGCACGAGTTGTTGCTGAAATTTGTACAAAAATTCTATTTGCGTCCATTGTTGAAGAGAAATTCCGGTCACAACATGTGGAAGATAATTGAAAATCGACCACAGAGATATGAACAGAATTCCTAAAACTGTTCCAGTGTGCCATTTACTTGTATTAGAATCAGTTTCCACCTTGAAAGAATAGACCAGCACCACCAGTGCCAAACATCCCAATGCGGGGCTCAATCGACCGTCGGGTTGCCAAGCAATTATTGCGAGTGCAACATATGGTATCCACCAGGGTAGATTCCAAGAGCCGGGCTCTTCAAGCCTCCGTATTACAAATAAATACCAGAGTATCACCAATATCACGAAAGAGGTAACTGCAACACCTAGTCCTTTCCTGAACCACATCGAAGTGATGATGGTGAATATTTCAAAATCATAATACCAAACGTAGTGTATTATGATAAGTGCAAAGTAGCCCACGGAAACCAAGGATAATACAACTGTATTATCGTCTTTCAATGAGCGCTTTCCAGACAACCCCCAACCAGCATAGCAAAGAATCATCAGAGATAGGACAAAGGCAGTGATATCAATGGCATTCACTTTGATGACCTGCTGAGGAATGATGTCCCAGTCTATTGTCTCCACATCAACCTCAGCATAATGCAAATTGTTTTTTTCCTGCCATTTCTGGAGCTCTACCTGTGCCTGCCAATTCCATTTTTCCAGGTCCTCTGATTGTTCTGTTGTGATGTTGAGTATGGCCAAGGGGATTCGTGAATCAGCAGATACCGGAAATGAAAGATTGAGAAGTACGATGGGAATGCTGGCGATGTCTCGCTGGACAATTTCTTGTCTCATGCCTTCCTTTATTCCGGCACCGCTGATTAGAAGACTCACTTGCATGGCCTCTTGTCCGGCACTTATTGCGTGGCCACCCTTTTCCGTCATTCCGTGATCAGCGGTGATAAGCATGGTCCAGTCATCGGGAAGTGACTGTCTTATCGATTCCAATTGGGAATCTAGATGACGCATTTTTTCTTGATATTCTACTGAACGGATACCCCAGATGTGTCCAGCGTGGTCGGTGCCACCCAAATGCGCGAGCATCAATGTTCGATTGTCTTCCTCGACCCATCTCTCAACATTTGCGATGATTTTATCATCGGAATCATATACATCGCTGAATCCCTCGTCATAGACGGTCTCATGAACAAATCTCTCATCGGTGAAAATATTCGACCACACATAGAATCCGGTAAATGCCACCGTTTCATTTCTCTCCAATAGGTAATGGAATGCGTCATCTTTTCCATCATAGGTGACATCCCAATTTCTCATGGCATCAATAGGTGACGAATGCCGACCTGTAGACAATTCCTTCGTACATGCCCCAGTCAAAGTGATTTCACTGGTGGTGACATCTAGCACCGCCCCATGGTCTGACCATCTGGACATGTTCGGCATGTATTCGGCATCGCTCATGACATATTCGGGAAGACCATCGAGAATTATCATCAAAACGTTTCCCGACAATCTCTGATGCGATTCTGGCGGCGGAATCGAAGCGCCCTCTATAGTGGGAATGCCAATGAAAATCTTGGTCCCGGTGAATACCGCGGGTAATAAGGTGCTGAATAGAATCAGCGCAATGACCCAACCAATCTTGAATTTCGTCATCTAACTCAAACTCACCACCAGTGTGGACGACTTCAATGTTGAGGCACCGAACTTCGCAATATTGATGGAATTGGAGTCACACAACCCAAGTCACCAACCTCGATGATGAAACCACGCTTCATGTGGTCTCAATCGACCTGTATGACAGCATCAATTCGATGGATAGAGATGGCATTCTATGGGATGAATTGGTCGCCTCAGCGGGAGGCGAGGTGATAATCGCCCCGGGTGAGAAGGCGAACTTCACCTTCGATGAACCGATGCGTTGGAAACTGCTCGTCTTCCACCTCCCGATGCTGGGGGATATGTGGTCGTCGAGGTGAATGTCATCAATACCTATGCCGATGATAGCATCACCTCAGCCCTGCTGATGTCGTTGATCTCACTGTGGATAACCGCCTTTATCGCTTACCGGATTTATCGCCTGAAAAAAGCCGGATTACCACTCATCTGTTCACTGCCTTCGCACACCTGGGATTCACTGAGCGAAGAATCGTGAGTTATAATTGCCAGGCAAATTGGCGGCAGAGTGAGAGGTGCGTGCGAGCATTCATAGAGTTAGCAAACTCCCACAAAGAGAGGATGTCTCAATGAACGGCAGGACGATAGAGATTCCCATCTTCCCCCTTGAGTTGGTGTTATTGCCCGGCGAGCCACAGCAATTGCGGATTTTCGAGCCGCGCTATCGGCAGATGCTCGACGACTGTCTGCTCGACAACGAGCCCTTCGGAATCTGCTTAATCGACCCCTTCAACCCGGTCTCTGGATGGCCGGGTCCACATCTGATTGGTACCATGACACGCATCACCCACCACGCGGAACAGGGGGCGAACCACTTCATCGAATTACAAGGACAACGCCGATTCAAAATCATCGATATCATCGAACCCCTGCTTGAGCGAGACGCTGATGCCGACCCACAATTCCAGCCCGACATGCATGAACTACTGGCTAGCATCCCCGATGAGGTGAGCGAAGAGGAACGCGAGGAGGGTAAACTGTACATTCGCGCCGATGTCGAATTGCTCCCTGAATTGGGGGGAGAATTAACCGCCGAGCGACAACAGAGTCTACTCAATATGTGGGAATTATTCCTCGATGCGATGGGCAAGGGAATCGGCTTGACCGAAGATATTCTTGAAGATTGGTCAGAAGCCCAACAGGTGACTGTGGCCGAGGCCGATGCCGGAGCGCTGTGGCGCATCGCCAGTGTGCTGGTACACGACCCGTGGGCGCGTCAAGCGATTCTGGAATACGATTCAATCGATGATGCACTCGATGAATTGATGGGCAATCTCATCGAGCCACCGGCCTGATTACCTTCGCGCACAGCGCCGGCCACACCACCTCACCTCTAGACGTTCCACTTCCAACGCACACCACCTGCGCAGTGCCATCATTTGTGCCCCCCCATGGATGGAACCATCGAAACGGCTTTGCCGTCATGCTAGGAGCATCGCTACCGCAATGGAACCCGAAAGGGTGCCGACCACGCAACCCAGTCCAGCCCAGAAGCCCATGCGGAAGTCTGGAAGTTGATGCTGTGACCACGACATCGAAGCGTAGAACCAGAACAATACCACCACCGGGAGCAGACAATAGGCAAACAGCAAGCCGAAAAACGAGAAGATAAGCAATGCCGCCAGGCCACCACCCAGGAATTCCATCTTGTCCATACCACCCTCATCCATCCCCCCTTCAGCCATGCCGATCTCAGTCGGATTCTCCTCCTCGGCGACATCCGGGTCAGGTCCCTCAGAGGCTCGACTCCCACTCCTTTGACTGATGGTGTGGATGATGATCGCCGGAATCGCAAAGCCGAGTATGACCAGCATCTCAAGAACTCCACCCAGATAGGATTCGGGCGAGAGCGGGGTGGAGACATATCCATGGATGATCGAGTATTGGCCCAGCGCTCCAAACAATCCTCCCAACAGTGCTGGGATGATGACTTGGGCGAACTTCTCAATCGAGGAGGAGCGCGCCATCGTCCGCTGCTCGGCCGCCGCAGACGTATCTGCATCCTCGTCCATGGATGGTGCTGATGATAGGGGCATTTTCAGTGCTTCGACCGAAATATGAGCGAGAGGCAGGCTCAAGCGGGGTGGCCCTTTCGAGGGAGTGATTCACATGAGTAGGGGGAAAATCGTTGCCGCGGCACTCGCGCCCCATCCTCCCCACCTCGTCTATGCCGAGAATCCGCCGCAGAATGAGCCGGTATCGGAATGTGGCTGGGAGAACCTGCGCTGGGCCTACGAACGGATGCGGGCTAATCTCGACAAACTCGACTATGATGTGATAGTCATTCTCTCGCCGCACTGGCAGACCTATGTCGGCACCCATTTCCTCGGCTTGGATAATTTCAAATCGCTCTCGGTTGACCCGGTATTCCCGAACCTGTTTCGCTATCATTACGACATCGATGTCGATGTCGAACTCGCGCAGGCGATTCACGACGAAGCCGCCGCCGAGGGACTGGCCGTGAAGATGATGGAGAATCCGGATTTCCGCGTCGATTATGGCACCATCACCTCGTGCCACCTGACCCGCCCACAATGGGATAAGCCGATTGTCTGTATCAGCAGTAATCGCTCGCGCCAATACTATTCGGTCGAAGTGATGCAGGAGATGACGGCACAACTGGGTCGAGCGACCGCACGGGCAATCGAGAAATCTGGCAAGCGAGCACTGGTACTGGCAAGCAACTCGCTGTCGCATCGACACTTCGTCACCGAGTCAGATATCCCC
>Ga0209554_1001840_pt1 | contig 15531 bp, 13 predicted proteins | sample MarorgKNORR_S2LV_5_FD_188221 | JGI IMG/M metagenome (GOLD analysis project Ga0209554, IMG submission 188221) | Marine microbial communities from the Southern Atlantic Ocean, analyzing organic carbon cycling - Bottom_A/KNORR_S2/LV (SPAdes) (version 2) | ecosystem: Environmental > Aquatic > Marine...
GGGGGGGGGGGAAGGTTAGGATGGGGGTGATCCCCCACTGCCTGATCGGTTATATATCAAGTTCGCCGAAGGCTCTTTGAACCACTTCGGGCAGAGCCGGGTGAACGTATATCGACTGGGTGATACTACGGACATTTAGGCCCGCCCGCATGGCGTTGACCACTTCTTGAATGAGTATAGAAGCGTCGGTCCCGATGATGTGAGCGCCCAGAATCTCCCCTGAATGCCGCTCGGCCAAGATCTTTACAAAGCCATCCTTGTCTTCGATGGATGATCCGTAAGCGGTATCCGAGTAGTCGTAGCTGGCGACGGCGTAGTCGATTCCCTGTTCGCGGGCTTCTCTTTCGGTCAGGCCGACACCGGCCACCTGAGGCGAAGCAAAAATGGCGTGGGGCATGGCATTGTAGTCAACGGCGAACTTGTTCTCCGGGTTGAAGATGTTATTGGCCGCGTAAGCCGCCTCCAGATTGGCGCTGTGCTTGAGGAGGTACTTCCCAACGATGTCCCCCAGCGCCCATATACCGGGTACGTTGGTTTCCAGGAATCCGTCGGTCTTGACGAAGCCTCGCTCGTCGATCTCCACCCCGGTGGCGGCCACGTTCAGCAAATCCGTGTTCGGGACTCGCCCCGTAGCCACCAGCAACCCGTCGGCCACGATCTCTCCCGTGCTTCCCTCAGATAACACTTGCAAGACAATCTCATGGCCGCGTGATTTCGCTCGAGAGATCTGGGTATTCAGCAACATGTTTATCTTGCGCTGATATACCTCGGTGAACCGGCGAGCCACGTCGTCGTCCTCGGCCCGTAGCAACTGGGGGCCGCGTTGAATCAAGGTCACCTCGGTTCCCAAAGCGCCGAAGAAGTGGGCCATTTCCGCGGCGATGTAGCCGCCTCCCAGTATTGCCAATCGGCGGGGCTGTTCCGGCAGCCGCAATGCTTCGTCAGAAGTGATGTATGGAACACCCTGCAGGCCGGGAATGTCGGGCACCATCGGCCTAGTCCCGGCGGCGATGAGCACGGTTTCGGCGGAGATTTCCTCCCCGTTCACTTCAAGAGTTTTAGCGCCGGTGAACCGGCCCCGGCCTTTGAACACTGTGATGTTGTCTGCTTGCCGGTTGCCTTCTTCGATGGCCTTGGCATCAGCGTCCACTTCGTCAACGGCGCGGGCAATGATGGCCTGCCAATCTATCCCCTGAACCGTTGCCTTGATGCCGAAGATGTGGGCGGTTTTGATGGTGTCCATCACGTCGGCACAGTGGATAAGCATCTTGGACGGGATGCAGCCCCGGTTCAGGCAAGTGCCGCCGAAAGGGCCTTCTTCGATTATGGCCACCGACAGGCCTTGAGCTGCGGCGTCGGAAGAGATTTCAAGACCGGATCCGGAGCCTATTACCATCAGGTCGAATTGTTGCATGGCGTCTTCTCCGAACGGGGGAAATCCTCCCAACCCCCCTTTACGAAAGGGGGGCGAACGCAGGATATCTGCTGTCCCTCCAGGCCGACTCTTCCTTGCAGCGCGGTACGCCCCGCTCGGTCTCGGTCAGGCTGGCGTAACCCCTACCGGGGCGGGAAGCGGGACAGGTTGTTCTCTTCTTTGGTCATGAACTCGATCAATGCTGGTTGTCCGGTATCCATCGCTTGCTTGGCGCGTCCTATGGCCGGGATTATCTCCCCCGGATCAACAACCCTTTCCGCGTGGGCCCCCAACGACTGGGCCAGGGTGGCGTAGTCTCCATACAGGTTGGTGAAAGCAAAGCTGTCGGTGGCGACTGGGTAGTTTCTGGAGTAGCCGCTTAGCACGTGATTGTTCAGGACTATCGTCAAGATGGGTATCTGGTGCCGCACCCCGGTTTCAATGTCCATGCCGGACATCCCAATGGCGGCGTCGCCCATGATGTTGACCACCATTTTTTCCGGAGCGCCCAACTTTGCTCCCAAGGCCAGGCCCAGGCCATAACCCAATTGAGAAGAGTTCCCCCAGCCCAGGTATCCCCGGGGGACGATGGACTCGTAAAAGGGGATGGTTTGGTCGCGGGGATGGCCCGAGTCGTGGGTCACCACCGTCTGGGTACGGTCAACCGTGTGCATCAAGTCCCAGATGATCCGGTAAGGGTTGATGGGCACTTCGTCCGAGGTAAGCAAGGGCATCCACTCGCCTAGCCACTCGTCCTTAACCCGCTTTATCTCGGCCTCCACTGTGCCATTGCCCCGGCGGCCCGCCGCGCCCACCTGCATCCGCACTTCTTCCGTCAACTGCTGAAGCACCAAACGGGCGTCGCCGATAATGGCGTGGTGGAGCTGCTCCTCCTTGTTCAGATCCTTCTCATCCACCGTGCATTGGACCAATATTTTCCCTTTGGGTATGCCCACGGAAGCTAAGTTGGTGGTGAAGCTGCACCCGATGCCAAATACCAGGTCAGCATCGTCCAAGAATTGGCGTGCCATCTTGGTCATCGTCCCGGCCCCGGTGCCTAGGGATAAGGCGTGGTTCTCCGGGAAGGCGCTCTTCCCGGTGTTGGTGGTCATCACCGGCACGTTCACCAACTCGGCAAACTCCCGCAGCTCCTCCGACGCCTCAGCCCACAGTACTCCCTGTCCCGCGTAAATGATCGGGCTTTTGGCGGCCAAAAGGGCCTTGACGGCGTCGGCTACGTCGCTGGGGTCACCGGAGCTTTTGTAGCCCTTGACCGTCCGGTAATCGAAGGCGGCCTCGTCAATATCCGCCGTGGCGACGTCTCCGGGTACTTGGACCATGACCGGACAGCCCCGGCCCGACCGCAGGAAGGTGTAGGCCCGCCGCATCATTTCCGGGATACGTTCGACCTGATTTATCTGCGCCACCCACTTGGTCACTCCCCGGTAGGCCGACATGGCATCGAAATCGGGCGGTTGCCCCAATCTCCCGCTGGCGGTGCCGCCTGGTATGGCCAGTATGGGGGTCGACTCGGCATAAGCGTGGGCAATGCCGGCGAAAGCGTTTTCGATACCGGGGCCCGACTGAGTGACAAGCACTCCGGTCTTGTGTCCGTTGGTCATGCGGGTGTAGCCGTCAGCCATATTCACCGTGGTGCGCTCGGTTCGCGACATGATGGGTTTGATTCCGGCGATGGCGGCGGCCTCGATCAATGCATTGGCCGGGAAGCAGAAAAGGTACTCTGTACCTTCCATTTTCAGTATGTTCGCTATGGCTGTGTTGCCGTCCATTTGGCCTTTCCTCCTTCGTGCGTCCTCTGGGACTAATTACCCAGATTGGTCCAGGCTCCCACCATACTCCACGGGCTGCCCCAGATGGAACCCTTCCACTGGAAAGAACTCCCCGGCTTTTAGAGCCTCGAGCAGGTCATCTTGGGTGCGCACATCTCCCGGAAACACCGTGACGCCCTTGCCCAGGCCGTTGACCGAATGGGCGTCGCTTCCTCCGGTGCCAGCACGGCCCCAGAGCCCGGCCACTTCTTGAGCGAAACGGTTTTCCTTCTCCAGATTGCCCCCGTTGACCACCTCTATCGCGTCCACAAGTTCGAAGATCGGGTGCTCTATCGCCTCTTCCGCCGTCTGGGGCACTGTCCCCCAATCCTCGAACAGGATGTTCTGGGTGTAGTTGCCCCGGTTCTCAAACAGGTGCCGGAACGGGTGGGCCAAAATCATGAATCCGCCGACCCGGTCGACCTCCTTGCGAAGGGTCTTGATCGTGTCCAGGCCACCGGCGTAGCCCGTTACGTAGTGGTCAATTCCCAGGGTGATGATGTGGCCCAAGGGCGTGTACGCCTCAAGAGTGAGTATCAGGGGGAGGCTTTGTTGGCTGGCGAAAGCGTTAAATTCGGGGCGCTGCCAGCCCATATGCTCGGTCACCAAGACTCCACTGAGACCCAAGCGGCAAGCCTCCGCCACCATATCCTCGGGGGTCAAGCTGCTATCGGGACTACCCTGGTTGGTGTGGACGTGGAGGTCGAAGACCGAGGCCAAAGAACAGGCTCCTCATTGCTGACTGGCATAGTTCGGGGGGCGTCGCCGCGTATTTATAGCCGAATTCAATTGGCCAGTCAAGCAATCTCGTCGGGGCGCCAGAGGCTTTTAATCCTAAAGAAGCATAAAGCACACGGTGGGAGGAACGAGCTATTGGATGGTTGGCGAGCATCTCAGCGACGATGAAGACGCCCCGATACTATGTGGAGTTGTTAGAGGCGCTCACTAGAGTTCGGGTGTCGCTGGTTCCTTCTCCGTTACGTCTAATCGCGCCCGGCGAGATGCCGTTGAACCGCTTGAAGGCGCGGCTAAATGCCGCCTCTGATTGGTATCCTAGGCGGCTGGAGAGTTCGGCCAGGGTCACTCTATCTTCATTCAGCCAGGTAAGGGCCAGGTGCATCCGCCAGCGTGCGATGTAGCGCATAGCGGGCTCGCCGACGAGCTCTGTGAAGCGCGCCGCAAACGCCGAACGAGACATCGCGACCTCGTTGGCTAGGGAGGCCACCGTCCAGGCGTGATCAGGATCGCGATGGATAAGCATGATGGCGTGTCCCATCTGCATGTCCCGAAGAGCCCCCAGCCAGCCCGTCTGAGCCGCGGAGTCCTCCTGGATCCACGACCGGATGGCCTGGATCACCAGGATATCTGCCAGGCGCGTGATGACGGTCTCACCCCCGGGCCGCAGCTCCGACGCCTCGGCGGCCATTAGCCTGAGAGCGCTCTGCATCCAGTCCATCTGAGGCGAGCTGGATGCTTCGACGCGAATCACTCGAGGCAAGAGCTCTAGAAGATTACGCGCGGCAGGGTGGTCGAAGTTGAATTCGCCGCAAATGAGCCTGGTAGCAGAACCGCCACCCCCATACCTGAGGATGCAGTAGCTATCACTAACCTTCTCGAATCTTCGTTTGAGCTCTACGGTGGGGAGCGCAGGCACGTCGAGTTCGCTGGAGAGACGATGACCGTCACTGTGCGGCACTAGGGCAAGATCCATAGGGAGAAGACGGAAGGGATCGATCCCCTCGACCTCCAGCCAGCATTCGCCGGAAATCACGACGTGGAAGCTCAAGCAATCTTTCCCTACTGGCAGCTTTAGCGCCCAGGGTGCGCTGAGTTCCGAGCGACAATAAAGAGTGCCGCTCATCCGCAGAGAGTGCAAAGCCTCGCCCAAAGGGTTTGCCGACGTTGAAGTTGCGTTGTTTGTCATACTGCTTAGGATACCACTCACAGGAACTGAACGTCCACTTAATCTGGACGATTGAGCATAGAAAAGGGATTTTTAGGGATTGTTAGTCTCCATATGGGCCTGAATAATGGACGATAGGTCATCAAAAACAGATGGAGGAAACTATGAAGAACAATATGACTACAAAACCGACGTTGGTTCTAGGTGGTACCGGCAAGACGGGCCGCCGTGTGGCAAAGCGGCTCAAGGCGCGCGGTCTGCCGGTCCGGATCGGATCGCGCACAGCTGAGCCGCGGTTCGATTGGAATGACGCAGCCACCTGGGCGCCTGTGTTGCAAGGTGTGGGCGCAGTGTACATCACCTATCAGCCGGATCTGGCGGTGCCAGGTGCAGTCGAGACCGTCCGGTCATTCACCGAGGCGGCTCTGGAGGCCGGAGTCAGGCGTATGGTGTTGCTCTCCGGGCGTGGCGAAGACGAAGCACAGCGCGCTGAACAGGCGCTACAAGATATCGATGCTGACTGGACAATCGTGCGGGCGACCTGGTTCGCACAGAATTTCAGCGAAGGCTTTCTACTCGACGCTGTACTTGCTGAAGAGGTCGCACTGCCGGCCGGGGACGTGGGGGAGCCGTTCGTCGACGTCGACGACATCGCAGACGTAGTGGTGGCGGCGCTGACGGAAGACGGGCATGTGGGCCAACTCTACGAGGTGACCGGTCCCCGGCTGCTCACCTTAACCCAGGCGGTGGGGGAGGTCGCCAGGGCCGCTAGCAGAGAAATCCGCTATGTGCCAATCTCAATAAACCAGTTCACGACCCTGCTGGCCAAGCAGGACCTACCGCCTGATTTTGTGTGGCTGCTGACCTATCTGTTAGACGAGGTTCTGGATGGCCGCAATGCCCATCTAACGGACGGCGTCCAGCGCGCCCTGGGCCGGGAGCCCGGGGACTTCTCCGACTACGCACGCGACGCCGCCGCCAGCGGCGTCTGGGCGGGTGTCTCATGATAATCGATGAGTTTCTTTTTTCCTTGAAGCTGATCACGGCGCTGGGCTGTGGGCTGGTGGCCGGAATCCTCTACGCTTTCTCGACCTCAGTGATGAAGGCTCTAGGCCGCCTTCCGGCGCCGCAGGGCATTGCCGCCATGCAGTCCATCAACGTCGCGGTGCTCAATCCGTTGTTCATGGGAGCGTTCTTCGGGACCGCCGCGGCCTGCGTTCTGGTCGTAGTCTTCTCGCTGTTGAAGTGGAATGAAGCCGGGACCGTCTACTTGCTTAGCGGCGGTCTGATTTACCTCATCGGCACCATCCTGGTGACAATGGCATTCAACGTGCCACGGAACAATGCGCTGGCGGCCGCCGACCCGCAGAGCTCCGGCGGCGCCAGACTTTGGGCAGGCTACGTCACCAGTTGGACCGCCTGGAACCACGTGCGAACGGCGTCGGCGCTGGCGGCGGCGGTGTTACTCACCTTCGCGCTCTCCCAATAAGATTGCGGGATACAACGATGGCATATCAGCCAGTTGGTTGATATGCCATTGCTCTGTTCGCCGCCCCGAAATCAACCTATCCCTTCCAGATCCCCATGAGCCAGGGTTCCTTGACTACAGGCGTTTGGCGGCTACAATCGACCTTGACCGCCGGGCGAGCGGCCCATCCTAAACATACGCGCGGCACGATGAAGATAACCGGTGTAAAAGCCGTCTACCCCAATTACAAGCACGTGGTCCCTTCCTGGAGGACCCATTTCTGGCAGGTCGTCGTCCGGGTGGAGACGGACATCGGCGTTACCGGACTGGGTTACGGAGGCGGCGGCGCGGCAGCGGTGGAAGTGGTCAACCGCCACTTCAGCGAGCTTCTCGTTGGACATACCATCGACACAGTTGACGACATCACGTCCGCCTGGGACCAACTCTACGACGCTTCTCTCCCTTACGGACGCAAGGGCATCGCGGTCATGGCCCTCAGCGGAGTGGACCTGGCCTTGTGGGACCTGTTGGGGAGGGCCGAGGGTAAGCCGGTACACCAACTGATCGGCGCAAGAACCAAAGACCGGGTCCCGGCCTACGCCACTGGACCGGACACCGAATGGTACCGGGAGTTGGGATTCACCGCCCACAAGTTCCCCCACCGCTGGATGGGCAAGGAATCGGACTACGACACCGCCGTCGCCGCGGCCACCAACGCCAGGTTGGTCTTTGGCCCAGATGCCAAGATCATGATTGACTCCTACCTGTCATGGGACACCCAGGTAACGCTGGAGATGAGCCGCCGCCTTGCCGAGTTCGATATCTACTGGTTCGAGGACGTTCTGACGCCCGACGACCTATCCGGCCAAGCGGCGCTACGCCAGCCGGTGAAGCCGGTGCTGATATCGGGCGGTGAGCACGAGTTCACTCACCACGGTTTCGCCGCCATCGCCGAGGCGGGCGCGTTGGACCTGTGGCAGCCGGATATCACCTGGTGCGGGGGGATAACGGCGGGGCGGCGGATATTGGACATCGCCAGAGAACATTCCATCCCAGTCGCCCCCCACCGCGGCGGCGAGGTTTGGGGCCTGCACTTGATCGTGGCCAGCAACTGCATGGATCTGGCTGAGAAGAACCCGGGCAACCGTGGCGCGCCAAGAGACGAACTTTGGTTCAACGAACCGGTAACCGAGAACGGCCACATCCAGCCCAACGACGCTCCCGGCTTCGGAGTGACGCTGAACGAGGCCATGCTGTGAAGGGGAGGACGTCTTGCTGATAGGAGTAGTTTCCGACACCCACGGCTATCTCAATCCCAGAGTGCCCGAACTGCTTCAAGGCGTGGACCACATCCTCCATGCTGGGGACATCGGCGACGGCGGCATCGCCGAGGCGTTGGCCGAGATCGCCCCGGTAACCGTGGTCCGTGGCAACAACGATCGCACCGGACCCGAATCGCTCTACCCTGAAGAGGTATCCTTGAAGCTAGAGGGCTTCAATTTTTACCTGACCCACATCGTAAAAGTGCCCAAGAGCCCCGGCCACCCGTCGATGCAGCCCTACAGCGATACGGGCGCCGACGTCGTGGTTTTCGGCCACAGCCACATAGCATTCCAGCAAGAATTGGGCAACATCCTATTCTTCAACCCTGGAGCGGCGGGCAAACGCCGGTTCAAAGTGGTGCCTTCCATAGGATTTCTGGAATTGGAGAATGGGAAGGTGGACGGCAAGATAGTCCCGCTATAAAGGGCGAAGCGCAAAACCCCCCTTTGGTAAAGGAGGGTTGGGGGGATTTACCCCGCAGACAGCGCCACGGAGCCAGTCCACAGTTCGAACCTTCGACTTACATCCTGTCGGCATTGACATGGATGCAATCAATAATATATATTCCGAGCACTCTTCCACGACTCGCAAGAACGAATGCGAAATATTAACTTAGTAGCAGAATAATAAAACCCGATATGCTTATCCTTTTCGAATTAATCTTGAGTATTTCATCTATAAAGCATTCAACAGATAACTTGTATTTGACGCCATAACCTGCCGACTCATAATCCGAACATCACAATACCTGGAGGCAAATCATGTTTAATCTCCTGACGAAATACCCCAAGCGACTTGTCCTTGCACCAATTGCCCTGCTCCTTCTATTCGCAGTCTCCTGCGGAGCTGCCGCCGTGGAGCCTCAGATAGTGGAAAAACAAGTGATCGTAGAGAGAGAGGTGATCAGGGAGGTGCCTGTTGAAAAACTGGTAGTGGTGGAGAAAGAGGTGATCAGGGAGGTGGTGAAAGAAGTACCTGTAGATAGGGTGGTAATACAAGAGGTATTAAAAGAGGTGATCAGGGAAGTGGAGAAGCGGGTAGTGGTGGTCGCCACACCGATGCCCCAGGTTAAGGTTCAGGCCAAACCGATGGGCACTCTTAACGTGGGCCTGAAAGAGATGGGCCCTTTCTTCGTCCATCCTGCGATAATGAAGAACCCTCAGATATTCGTTCAGTCCACGCTGCCCATCGGCGAAGGGCTGCTGTGGCAGGACCTGGAACGGAACGCCCAGCCGCTACTGGCCGACTCCTGGGAGATCTCCGAAGACTTCCTTACCTGGACCTGGAAGCTCCATGAAGGCGTCCAGTTCCACAAGGGCTACGGGGAGATGACCGCGGAGGACGTGGTCTATTCCATGCGGGGGTTTGTAAAAAGCAAGCACCCTCGGGCGGGCCAGATTGGTAAGTTCTGGGAAGCCCGGGAAGGTTCATCGACGCCGGACAAATACACGATTGTGGTCCACACCGGTGAACCGGTGGTCGATCTAATTGCCGTTGGGTGGCATCAGACCCCCGGCGGAGCCTCCTCATTCATCGTTAGCAAAAAGCAGAGCGACGAGATAGGGGTGGAGGCGGCCAGCAAGAATATCGCTGCCACCGGCCCCTGGGAGATATTGGACCACCGCACGGGCGAATTCTGGCGGATGAGGGCGGTGAAGGACCACTGGCGCCAGACTCCGGCTTTTGAAGAGTTGATGGTTTGGGAGATCCCCGAAGAGTCCTCTCGAATAGCCGGGTTCCAGACCGGACAGCTGGATACCTTCCTGATGTCCTTCGACACCATACCTTTGGTGGAAAAGGTCAAGGGTGCCGCACTCGTGTCGGTACCGGACGCCGTGGGGATGAACCTCAGGATCTACGGCAACTGGTACCCCATCGAGGGCGTTGAGCCGCGGCCGGGCTACGACGGGGATTTGCCCTGGGTTTCGCCCACCGCGGACGTCACCACTCCCGAGTGGGAAACGGCCGTGAAGGTGCGAATGGCCCTGCTGATGGCCATCGACCGGGACGGCCTGGTGGAGACCATCCTGTCAGGCCGCGGGCATACCAAGATACCCCTGCATGGCTACAACAACTTCATGCACCTCCTGGAAGGGCGGGACTGGCCGGCGTTCAGCACCGAGGGGGCTATCGCACTGCTGGCCGAGGCGGGCTATCCCGATGGGTTCAGCATCACCCTGACTCCCTCCATTAGAGGCGCGGCCGCCGAGGTTGAGGGCTGTGAGATCATCGCCCAGATGTGGAATGACATCGGGTTGGATGTGAACTTTCAACGGATCCCTTACGGCACCCTGCGTCCGCAACTGGTGGGCCGCACCTACCAGGGGGCTACCTGCCACGCCGGGTCGCCCCTATCGACGCCGGCCCGGGGCTACGGCAGTTACCTAAGCGCCAATCCCTTCAACCGTGGCTTGGAGCATCCCTACCAGGAAGATTTGATGCTCAGGGCGCAGAAAGAGGTGGACCCGGTAAAACGGAATCAGTTGGAAAAGGACGTTGGTATCTTCCTGCTGGACAACGCGCTCACCGATCTCCGCTATTACACGATGGACGCGGTGTGGCCGGTGGGCCCCCGAATCGAACCGTGGGGCGAATTTGTGAAGACCACCGATGTTAGGCAAATCAACGGGTATGAATTCATGCAGCACCGCAAGTAGGGTGGTTAATAATCACATAAACAGGCAAGCCAATACCGGAGAGACAAGCCCCAACGTACAGAAAGGTACGAAAGTTGATTGGACCAGGTGGTAGCTAACGCCCGGCGAGGACAGATGGATATTGTACAACCGGTCCTGGTTCTCGCCGGGCGCACCGTTTTGGGTTTGCTCCTTTCCAGTGTGTTCGGCGTGATTGGTATAGGGATAGCCTGGGCGATGTTCGTCTTTTTTGGGGCTGCCGCCCATACTACTCTACTGATTGTCTTCATGGCCGGCGCCGGTCTAGGAGCAGGACTTGGTAGTTACATTGCCTTTTTTAGGGTTGATTGGGCCCCACCGGCGCCCACAATGGCAGCCATGGGGTTGGTCCTGATGCTGCTCGGCATCGGGGGAGCATGGGGCGGGTTCCAATTCGGCGCCAACCAGGAGGTGGCCTGCTGCGTCGGACCCGCCATTACACCCATCACCTACACAGCCATGGGGGCCAGCGCGGCGACCAATGCGGTTGCCCTGGCGATGGGCATTGCCCGTGCGATCAAGGCCTGAGGAGAGTGCGCAAAGTTTCTCTCGATGGCGGCTAACTCGGACATCGGCAGCTCGAGCGAGGCCGGGCGCCTTCCCCATTGGCCTCTGCCGTGCCAGGTGATTCAATTAAAAATCCTCCGACTCCCTCCATCTCGATCATCGGGGGAGGGGCAATTTTAAGGGGTAACGTAGGGCTACATGCAGCGATATTTATTACGGCGTTTCTTGATGGCTATCGTCACCCTGTTTGCGGTATCACTGATCATCTTCATCATGAGCCGGGCGGCCGGGGACCCCAGGCACATCTATCTGGACGATTATTCCACCCAGGCGGACTGGGACCAGCTGACGTTGAACATGGGGCTAGACAAGCCCTATTACCAGCAGTACGGGATATTCATTAAAGATGCCCTTAGTGGGAAATTCGGAGAGTCCCTCAGCGAGGGCCGGCCCTCTATGGAGATCATCCTAGAGCGCCTTCCAGCTACCCTTCAGCTTGGCCTGGCCGCCTTTCTCTTCTCGGTGGTGCTGGGAGTACCTTTGGGCATTCTTTCAGCTGTGAAGCGAGGGGGCGTTCTAGACATAATTGGGAAAGTGTTGGCCTTGGTCGGGCAGTCGGCGCCTACTTTCTGGCTGGGCCTGATGCTCATGTTTTTGTTTGCGGTACAGTTGGAATGGCTACCGCCTTACGGCCGGCAGGAACGGACAAGTATTATATTGCCTGCCATCACCCTGGGCTGGTTCTATGTTGCCGCCAACCTGCGCTTGCTCCGTTCTGCTATGTTGGACGTGCTGGACTCGGAATACGTTAAGCTGGCCCGGGCCAAAGGGGTATCGGGCAAAGCGGTCATCTGGAAGCACGCCCTGCGCAATGCCCTGATCCCAGTCCTCACCTTCGCCGGAATTACGCTGGGCGGTCTGGTAACCGGCTCCCTGGTGGTGGAGACGGTTTTCGCCTGGCCCGGGTTGGGCCAGCTTGCCGTCAAGGCCCTGATCGGCGTTGACTACCCGTTGCTTCAGGCTGTGGTCGTCGTCTTCACTTTGATGTATGTGATCTGTGCTCTATTGGTGGATGTGATGTACGCCTATATCGACCCCAGGATCCGGTACAGCTAGCCGTAGGAGGACAAGATGGCAGAAGTTCCCGGCTTGATCACTGCGGCGCCGCTGCCCGTACCTGTACGCATAGCGAGAAGGGCCTGGCGGTTGCGGCGCCTGCCCCTGATTCCCATGTTGATCCTCGTCGTGTTCTTGGTTACCGGTATCGCCGCTCCCTGGATAGCGCCCCACAACCCCGAAAGAGGGGATATTCGGGCCCGAAACGTGCCACCCTTCTGGGTGGGTGATGACACCCAGCTAAAAGTAGTGGTGGAAGCCGTGCAGACCGGTGAGGGCTCCATCCAGATAAGCTTGACCGACGCTAGGCGGAAAATGGCGGGCGCTGTAGTGGGTGACGAGATCGAGGTCCTATTAACAAAGGGGGGCTCAACTAAGTACTTGCTCGGCACCGACCACTTGGGCCGGGATATGCTTAGCCGTACAATCTATGGCGCCCGTATCTCTCTGATCGTGGTGGGGGTGGTCCTAATCATAGGGGGCGGTATCGGTGTCTCTATGGGACTGTTGGCCGGCTGGTACGGGGGTGTGGTGGACGAGACGATCATGCGCCTGGTAGACATCAAGCTGGCAATACCAACGATACTGCTGGCGTTGGTGTTGATTTTGGCATTAGGCCAATCCTTTATGATTATCGTCGTGGTCCTAGCCATTGCCATCTGGCCCCGATTCGCCCGCAATATTCGGGGCGAGGTGCTGCAACTGAAGACCATGGACTTCGTAGCCTTGGCCCAGGTGGCCGGCGCCTCCACGCCCCGTATCTTGATCTTCCACATTTTCCCAGGTGTCGTTAATACACTGATCATACTGGCCACTCTTGAAGTGGGATTAGTAATATTGCTGGAGTCCACCCTCAGCTTCCTGGGGGCAGGGGTGCCGCCGCCTACCCCTGCCTGGGGTTCGATGGTTGCCGACGGCCGGGACCGCCTGGCTGTTGCCTGGTGGATCTCTACTGTGCCGGGCTTGGCTATCATGTTCATCGTAATGTCCATGAACATTTTCGGTGACTGGCTGCGGGACGTGCTGGACCCCAGGCTGCGTCAGTTGGAGTAGTAGCGTGGCTCACCGAAAAGCCCCCCTTTCGTAAAGGGGGGTTGGGGGAATTACCCCCTCCCGCCATCAACCCTTACAGACCCAGACCGGGCGGTGGGCAGTAGCCCGAGCCGGTTGTCCTCGACCATACGGTCGTAGGAGCCCTGGATGCCTTTTAGGGTGCCCTTGAATTGGGGCATGACGTAACGGGCGAATAGCTCCAGAGACCGGTTCCACTTCTCCGACGTGGCCCACTCCACCGCTACCATCAGCAACCCGCCGAAACCGCCGGTGGCCTCTTCGAGCTCCTTGATCTTGCCCACGCAGTAGTCTGGGTCCCCGATGATCCAATTGCGCTGCTTTATAATCTGCTCCACAGTAATCTCTTCGGCAGGCTGTCCCGGATAAGCTTCGTAGGTGACCTTACCTCCGTTGTTAAAGAAGTATTCCCTGACCTCGGTCATGATGCCCTGGGAGACGTCGTTCAGGGCCTCATCCATGGAGTTTGCCACGTAGATGCTGGTGGACAGCCGCCAATCTTCCCGGTTGGCTTGATGCCCCGCCGCCGCGGCCTGTTGCTCGTAGGACTTCCACTGCTCGGTGATGTCGATCGCTCCAGGCTGGGTGAACGCCCCGGATATCACCCCCAGACCGCGTTCCGCCGCCACCCGGATGCTGTTACCGCTGCCCGAGCTGACCATGTAGACCGGAAGATGGGGCTGCTGGTAGGGTTTGACCTGGATCTCCATGTTCTTGATCTGCCAATAATCGCCCTCGTAAGAGACCGGGCCGTCTTCGCGGTACAGTTTCAGAATGATATCCAAGGACTCGTTCATCATCGGGCGCAATTCCGTGGGATTCAGGCCAAACAGCTTTATGTCCGGGGCCAGGATTCCTGGTCCGCAGCCCAGCATGACCCGGCCGTAAGTCAGATGGTCCAGAAAAGCCATCCTTTCGGCTACGTCGAAGGGGTGGTGGTAGGACAGGTTGATCACCGCCGTCCCCAAACGGATCCGTTTGGTGCGTGTTCCCGCCGCCGCCAGAAAGATGTCCGGCGCGGGGATGGTTTCCCAGCCGCCGGTATGGTGCTCTCCCACCCAGAATTCGTCGAACCCCAGGGTCTCAGCGTACTCGATAAGCCCCAGATCCCGCTCAAAAGCCAGGGTTGGGTTCTCGGTGTGGGAGTGGGACGGCATCATGAAAAAACCGAACTTCATAGCTTGCCTCTGGTTGAAGGTTGTGAGGAGAATGCATTGTGACCAGCGTTTTCAGGGTACTGTTTCACCCCCATCCTAACCTTCCCCCATAAAGGGGGAAGGGACTGATCTCCTCCCTCCTTGTGGGGGAGGATTAAGGTGGGGGGAGGGTGAAACGTTACACGTCAATTATTTGTCGTGAATAGTCAGCCGATTTACCCCGCCAGCGAACCCATGGGGTCCCAGGGCGGCAGAACTATGGGCTCCAGGTCCAGCGCTGCTTGCATGTCGGCGGTCAGGTAGCTCTTGGGGACGGCTATCTCAAACATGTACTCGGCGAACCATGAGTCGTTCATCAGGAAGAATCCCTTGTCGCCCACCTTTTCGTCCCAGCTATTCTCCACCCTCCAGCGGCGGGGTTGTCCGTCGACCAAGTCCACGCCGGTGAACAGCATGGCATGGGTCATTCGGGTCTGGTGGTACTCCAGGCGTCCCGCCTTGTCCAGGGAGAAATCCGCGCTGTAGACGCCGGCATAATCGAACAGGTCGGCGTCCCAAAGACCCAGGTCCCGGTGGGACTGTTTGCCGGTATCGCAGCCCATCCACACCGGCTTGCCGTCCAGTAGCATCCGCTGGGTGATGTCCTTGATGGTCTGGATGTCCGTATTCAGATACTTGATGGGCGGCGCGTCCACCATGTTGCCCAGGTAGGCGATGGTGTAAGTGCGGCCCATGGGGCTGGTCTCTCTGGGGTCATGAACCAGGCAAACGTAATCTTCCCAAGGAGTGTCCACGTATTTGTCGGCAAACTCCAAGGGTGTCATCTGGCCGTCACGGTGGAACTTGCCGTCTTTATCTTTCCATTGCCAGTCGAAGGAACTGGGAGGCGTGCCCAGATGAATGGATAGGACATTGTGAATCACCTGGAGAATTTCATCCTTGACCCCGCGCAACGCTTCCAAGCCGGATTCGGCGGCGTAGGACTCCCGGATCTTCTTTGCTCCTTGACGCATCTGGTAGTTCAGCATGGAGTTCATTCGGGCCGAACTGGCCGAGCTTTGGGTTTCG
>Ga0209554_1001843_pt1 | contig 15507 bp, 15 predicted proteins | sample MarorgKNORR_S2LV_5_FD_188221 | JGI IMG/M metagenome (GOLD analysis project Ga0209554, IMG submission 188221) | Marine microbial communities from the Southern Atlantic Ocean, analyzing organic carbon cycling - Bottom_A/KNORR_S2/LV (SPAdes) (version 2) | ecosystem: Environmental > Aquatic > Marine...
GGCCGCGACCCAGGCGTCGGCGAAGCGGTCGGCGAAATGCACCCGGCCATAGAGCCTGCCCTTCAGGCCGACGATGGCGTCGTATTCGGGACCGCTGGGCTCTGAGTTAAAGTCACCCATCCAGATCGCCTCGGAGGGCGCCTCGGGCGGCGGCGCGCCCAGGGACCAGGATTCGTCACCGCGAATGTTGGATATGCCGGCCCAGGCGCCGCCGTTGGCCGGGGCGCCGTCATGCCGGCCAAGGAGATAGTCGACCTGGATCATACGCTCACGGCTGGAGACGCTGCTGAGATGGATCGACAGCAGCCTGAGCGGGCCGCTGGGGGCATCGATGACGGCCTCAAGGGCGGGCATATCCATGGTGAACTGATTGACGTTCGACAGTTTGGGCAGCACATGCAGCCGCGACCATATCAACGGCCAGCGCGAGAGGATCATATTGCCGAACTGACGGCGGCGGTTGATGACGGCGCCGTCGGCTCCGGCTTCGCTGGCGTCCATGTTGAAGGCAGGACCATAGACCCAGTAATAATTCGGTAGCAGAGCCGCCAACTCGGCCGGCTGATCGATCATGCCGGTGCGGGGCCAGAAGCGGTCGACCTCCTGCAGGGCGATGACGTCGGCACCCTCGAGGGTCTTGGCGATACGCTCAAGATCATAGCGCCCATCCTTACCCTTCGAGTATTGGGTATTATAGCTAACCAGTTTCACGGCCTCTCTCCAGTAGGATGGTTCATGACTCTATCGACGATTCAGGTTGTCACATCCGTCACCGCCTTGTCAGTTGCGATCTGGCTTTATCTGATTTTTTTCCGGGGCGGGTTCTGGCGCGCCGACCAGCGTCTCGGGCAGCGTACGAACAACGATGATGCCTGGCCGGATATAGCGGTTATCATCCCGGCCCGCGATGAAGCGCCGGTTATCGGGCAAACCGTGAGCGCCTTGCTGGCGCAGGATTACCCTGGCCGCTTCGCCGTCCTGCTGGTCGATGACGCCAGCAGCGACGGCACCGCCCAGATCGCCCGTACCGCCCCCGGCGCTGAGCAGCGTTTGACTGTCATTAGCGGCTCGCCACCGCCGAAATGCTGGACCGGCAAGCTGTGGGCCCTGGCAACAGGGGTCGAGCGCGCCGCCGAGCTGCTGCCCGATGCAGGCTATATCCTGTTCAGCGATGCCGATATCGAACATCACCCGGCAACCCTGCGTGATTTAGTCACCAAGGCCGAGACCGAACGGTTGGATCTGGTTTCCTTGATGGCGCTGCTCGCCTGCAGGACAAAGTGGGAGCGATTGCTGGTGCCGGCCTTTGTTTATTTCTTTCAAAAGCTCTACCCCTTCGCCTGGGTCAACGATCCGGCCAACAGTACGGCGGCTGCCGCGGGCGGATGCACCCTGGTGCGCCGTGACGCCCTGGCCCGGGCCGGCGGCATCGCGGCGATCAGCGACGCCCTGATCGATGATTGCGCCCTGGCGCGGCTGATCAAGCGCCAGGGCATGATCTGGCTGGGTCTGAGCGAGACCACACGCAGCATTCGGGGCCATGACGGCCTCGGGGATATATGGGCCATGGTGGCTCGCACGGCCTTCTTTCAGCTCCGCTATTCGGGGATCTTGCTGGTGGCGTCGATGGCCGGCATGCTGGTGATTTACATTGCGCCGCCGCTGGCCTTGGCTGGCGGCCTGGTTATGGGCAGCGGCCCCTTGGCGGGGCTGGGGCTGGCTGCTTGTTTGTTGATGGCGGCTGCCTATGGGCCGACCCTTGGGCTCTATGGCCAGCCCCGGGCGGCGTCGGCCATGCTGCCGGTGGCGGCGCTGTTTTATATGGCCATGACGTTTGATTCGGCTTTGCGCCATTGGCGTGGGCGCGGCGGCCAGTGGAAAGGGCGATTTCATTCACAATGAAAAAAGTATTAATCGCATTCAACGTTAAACCGATTTTTACTATTGTCCTCTACAAGTTAATCAATGTTGGCAAGACCAGACAACCTGCCAGCCGATTCCAAGGCTGATTTCAAAGCGGGCATCGCTGCTTATCGCGAGGGCGACTATGATGTCGCTCTGGAGAAATGGGTTCCACTCGCCAATGACGGCGCGGTCGAGGCCCAGGTGAATCTCGGTATTATGTGCGCCAAGGGACAAGGCGTGGAGCGCGATCTGGCCGAGGCGTAAAAATGGTATCGCATGGCCGCGGACAAGGGCCACGCCAAGGCGTCATTCAACATCGGCGTTATGTTTGAGAACGGCGAAGCCGTTGATCAGGACTATGAGGAGGCGGCCAAATGGTATGGCCGGGCCGCCGATCATGGAAATTTGGCCGGCTACTGCGCCTTAGGCATGCTCAGTGAGCATGGCCGGGGTGTGGCTAAGAATATCAATCAAGCGATGTTGAGATACGTCGAGGCCGCTGAGAAAGGCAGCCTGCAGGGGCAATATTCCCTCGGGCGGCTTCTGGAAGAAGGCGATGGTATTGGGCGCGATTATGTCCGCGCCGCCCAGCTTTATGCCGATCTTGCAAAAAAAGAACACGCCCTATCCTGCTTCCGGCTTGGCCATCTCTATGAAACGGGCAAGGGAGTTGAGCAGGATTTCAGTAACGCCCGGCGTTTGTACGATGTCGCCGCCGATAAGAAGTGCCCGGAGGCTTATCACAGCCTCGGATTGATGTATTTGGATGGCAAGGCGTGACGCGCGACGAAACAAAGGCGCAGACCTGGTTCCAAAAGGCGACCGATGTGGAACATGGCGATACCCAGTGCATTATGGGTCAGCTCTACGAAACCGGCCGCGGTATGAGTAAAGATCCGCAAAAGGCTTTGCGCTGGTACAGGTTGGCCGCCGCACAGAATAATCCCAACGGCAATCATGCGCTCGGCATGATGTACGAGAACGGTGTCGGCATGGCTTCCGATTATGAAGAGGCCGCGAGCTGCTACAGCAAGGGGGTTGAGAGCAACCACGGCCCAAGCTGCTACCGTCTCGGCCTGATGTATCAGAAAGGCCGTGGCGTTGAAGCCGACGAGGCTCGGGCGATCAAGCTGTTTACCAAGGGCGCTGAAGTCGATTGCCCTGAAGCCCTTGATCTGTTGGGCATGTTCTACATGCAGGGTGACGGCGGCGTCACGGCGGACGCTAAACGCGGCCACGACTATCTCCTCAATGCGGCCGAGCAGGGCTATGCTCCCGCCTGCAGCAATTTTGGCAAGGTCTATCTCAAGGGGTCCGGCGTCGATGTGGACTTTGAGACGGCGGTCAAATGGTTCCGCAAGGGCGCCGATCAAGGCTACGCCGATGCGCAGTATAATCTTTCCTTGATGTACTTCGAGGGGCAGTCGGTGGAGCGCGATCTGGTCGAGGCCTACATGTGGATCAATCTTGCGGTGAAGCAAGACTACCGGGGCGCCATGAAGACTCGCGGCGTCATTTCAAAGCAATTGTCGCCGAGTGAACTCAACGATGCCGAAGAGCGCGCCGAGGCATGGAACCCGATCGAGAGTTAAAAAAAGGGGGTCGGAAGATCCGACCCCCAGTTAGGGAATGCAGGGAGGACACCTAATTCAAGATGCCACCCTGGCTTTGTACTATCGACAGTTGGGCGCGGTCTGTGACCGGCGTCACAGGCAACTGAAAAGGGGCAAATAGCCCTCTTGGCGCGGCTGTTACGAGGCCTCGTCCGCATACCGGCGCACCACCCAAGCCATGGTCAGACCTTGGACGATGATCGAGAAGATGACCACCGCATAACAGGCGACGAGCAGGATTTCGCGCTCGGGCGTCGGCGGCAGGGAGAGCGCCAGAGCGACCGAGATACCACCGCGCAGGCCACCCCAGGTGAGGATCGGAATGACGCCGGGAGAAAAGGCGAGCCGGAGGCGCAGAATCGACACCGGAGTCGCCACGGCGACAAAGCGGCTGATCAGCGCCAGGGGAATGGCCAGGACGGCGGCCACAACAATGTTCGGCGCGAAGGAAAGAGCGATAACCTCGAAACCGATCAGCATGAACAGCACCGAATTGAGAATTTCGTCGATCAGCGACCAGAAGCTGTTGATATGCTCACGGGTCTTTTCGCTCATCGCCAGGCGGGCGCCGTGATTGCCGATCAGTAATCCAGCGATCACCACCGCGATCAGGCCCGAGACATGAATTTTGTGGGCAATGGCGTAGATCACCGTGACCAGGGCCAGGGTGATGATCACCTCGATGTTATGCTCGTCCAGCGAGCGCATGGCGAGGAAGGCAATCCAGCCCGCCGCCAGGCCAAGAACCGCCCCGCCGACCGCCTCGGCGAGGAACAATAAAGCCGCCGAGCTGGGACTGATTTCGGCGCCGCCGACACCGGTGGCGATAGCGGCGAGAATGGTGAACACCACGACGCCGACGCCGTCATTGAACAGGCTTTCGCCGGCGATCTTTGCTTCCAGGCTTTTCGGCACCGCGACATGTTTGAGAATACTGAGCACGGCGACCGGGTCGGTCGGCGATATAAGGGCGCCGAACACCAGACAATAGGCAAAGGATACATCGAGACCGACCGCCTGGAAGATGGCCCAGGAGCCGCCGCCGATGATGGCTGTCGAAATCACCACGCCGATGGTCGCCATGCTGCCGATGGCCCATTTGTGCGAGGCGAGATTCGATAAATCCACATGCAGCGCCCCGGCGAACAGCAGGAAGGCCAGCATCCCCTTCATCAGGGCCTCGGTGAAGTCGATCTGATCGAGCGCGCCGCGCACACTGTCGCCGAGGGCCAGGCCCGGGGCCAACGCATCGGCGGCGAGCACGCCGATGGATACAGCCAAGGCGATGACCACCAGCCCGATGGTATGGGGCAATTTAAGAAAAACATGGTTGATATAGCCAAACAGCGCGGCGAGGCCGAGCAGCACGGCGATCAGGTCAAGTGCGGCTTCCATATCTTTGGCTTCATCTCCTGGTAGTAACGATCAGCAAACGATCTTACATATTTAACAGGCTCGGCGGTTTCTTTAGATCGCCAGGCCGCGCGCGATCCGCATTACATACATGTGAGGTGCATCGTGACACAGACCCTAACCAAATCGACCCTCGGCGTCGTCAGCCTTGGCCTCGCCTTCGGCATAACCTGGGCGCTCGGTATGTTTTTGCTGGGCATCGCGGCGGCGCTTTTCGACTGGGGCGTTCCAGTCGTTGCCGTGCTGTCGTCGGTCTACATCGGCTATAGCCCGAGCTTTGTCGGCAGTATTGCCGGCGCGGTTTGGGGCTTCGTCGACGGTTTCATCGGCGGCGTGCTTATGGCCTGGCTGTATAATAAATTCGTAACGCGCCGGGTATAAAGCCGCGTTCACCAGGCTGTATAGCCGCCGTCCACGACCAGATCGGCGGCGGTCATGAAGGACGAGTCGTCGGACGCCAAGAAGACGGCGGCGCGGGCGATTTCCGCCGGCGTGCCGAGGCGTCCCAGAGGATGCTTGGGCTTGCCCCATTCGCGCTCGGCGGCTTCCGCACCGCCCCATTGATCGGCCATGCCCTGCGTCGCGATGCCGCCGGGCGACAAGGTGTTGACGCGAATGCCCTGGCCCGCGTGATCGAGCGCCATGCCCTTGGCCAGCATTAGCAGAGCACCCTTGGTGACGCAGTAGGCGGTATGTCCAACATGGGCGACCTTGGCCATTTGCGACGCCACATGGATGATGCTGCCGCCGCCGGACTCGGCGATGACGGGAACGGCGAAGCGGCTCATCTGATAGGCGCCGGTGACATTGACGTCGAGCGCCGATTGCCATTCCGCCTCGTCGAGCTCGGGGAGGGCAACCTTGCGCGGGAAGACCGCCGCGCAATTGACCAATATATGAAGCCCGCCGAAATGCTCCCGGGCAGCGTCCACGGCGGCCTTGGCAGCCTCGGCCGAGCGCACGTCACACTCTACGGCCATGCCGGCGGGCCCGAGCAGGCGGGCGGTTTCGCGGACCGATGAGCCGTCGACATCGCTGCAGATTACCGACGCCCCCTCGGCGGCGAAGGCTTCGCAGATAGCGCGCCCGATGCCCCCACCGGCGCCGGTGACCAAAGCGATGCGGCCTTTGAGTTTCAAATCTGTCATGGCTTTTTCCTATCACAGGACGCGCCACCTTCACAGGGCCGGTGGCGGGTATCGGCGCGATGTGCTAATTTTGATGTTCGTAACGGCAGCCAGGAGGTAAATCCATGCAACGTCTATCGGTGATCGTCGCTTTGCTGTTTTTCGCATTTCCCGCGGTTGCGCAGACCTTGCCTTCATCGGTTGGCGAAGCCGACAGGCAGGCCATACGAATGGTCATTGAGGAGCAGCTTGGCGCATTCCAGCGTGACGACGCTAACGCCGCCTTTGCCCAGGCATCGCCCAATATCCAGGAGATCTTTCAAACCCCCGAACAGTTCATGCGCATGGTGCGCACCGGTTATCAGTCGGTCTATCGGCCCCAGCAGGTTGAATTCCGCGACATCGTCGAGGTCGACGGCGCCCCCGTGCAACGGGTCTTTATCATCGGCCCGGACGGGGCTCCCATCATGGCGCTCTACCCCATGGAACGGCAAGCCGACGGCAGCTGGAAAATCGGCGGCTGCTACCTGATCCCCGCCGGAGACGGCCTGGCCTGAGCGGGCGACGCCACAGGGAAGCCGCAACTCAGGAAGACCCCAAGAGGAAGACCCCCGTAAGGCTTACCGCTAGTCTCGCCCTTCCTCGACTGCGTGGCAGGCGATCATGGCGCCGTTGGCGGATATAGGTTTTGGAGTTTCGCTCCGGCAGCGGTCGTTGGCGAGGGGGCAGCGCGGATGGAAGGCGCAGCCGCTCGGCGGGTCGATCGGGTTCGGCACCTCGCCCTGCACCGGCTCGCGGGCCCGGCCGCTCATGTCGAGGTCGGGGATGGTGTCGAGCAGCAGCCGGGTATAGGGGTGGCGGGGACTGTCGAACAAATCCTTGGCGGTAGCGATTTCGCACAGCCGCCCGAGATACATAACGCCGATATGATCCGAGACATGATAGACCACGGCCAGGTTATGGCTGATGAACAGATAGGTCAGGCCGAGGTCCTGTTGCAGGTCCTTCATCAGGTTGAGAATCTGCGACTGCACGGAGACATCGAGCGCCGAGGTCGGTTCGTCGCAGATCAGGAATTCGGGCTGGCTGGACAGCGCCCGGGCAATGGAGATGCGCTGGCGCTGGCCGCCGGAGAATTCATGGGGGTATTTTTCGCCGTCCACCGGCGACATGCCGACCTGGGTTAGCAGGGTCGCCACGCGCGCATCGATTTCCCTCTTGTCCCTGGCCAGCCTGAACACCCGGATCGGCTCGGCGATGATGTCGCGCACCCGCCAGCGGGGATTGAGGCTGGCGTAGGGGTCTTGGAAGATCATCTGCCAGCGCCGTCTCAGCGCCGCCGAATCCTTGCGGGTGACGGCATCGTTTGTATCGTTGCCGTCGAACTCGATGCGCCCGCCCGAGGGCTTATGAAGCCCGACCACCAGCTTCGCTACGGTCGATTTTCCGCAGCCGGATTCGCCGACCAGGCTGAAGGTCTCGCCCTTGGCGATTTCAAAATTGATGCCGTCCACGGCCTTGAGGATGCGCCGCGGCTGGCGCTCGACGACACGGGTCAGCCAGCCCTTCGAAACATCGAAATGCTTGGCCAGGCCGTGCACGCGAAGCAGGACCTCAGCCATTATCGGCGCCCTCCTCATAGAGCCAGCAGGCAGCCTGGCCGCTCTGTTTCGTGGCCATCAAATCCGGACGCTCGGTGAAACAGCGGTCCAAGGCCTGGGGACAGCGCGGGCTGAAGGCGCAGCCGTTGGGAATCTCGTTCAGGCGCGGCATGGCGCCCTTGATCTGGCTTAGCCGCTCTGTGTCATGGCCGAGGATGGGGATCGAGTTCATCAGGCCGGAAGTATAGGGGTGCTGGGCGTGCTTGATGACCTCGCGAACCGGTCCGATCTCGGCGATTCGACCGGCGTACATCACCGCCACCCGGTCGGCGGTCTCAGCGATCACGCCCATGTCGTGAGTGATCAGCATGACCGCCGTTCCGTGATCGCGGCAAAGCCGCTTCAAGAGGGCGATGATCTGCGCCTGGATCGACACATCGAGCGCCGTGGTCGGCTCGTCGGCGATGATCAGGCTCGGATTGGCGCACAGCGCCAGGGCGATGACCACCCGTTGGCGCATGCCGCCGGAAAATTCATGGGGGTAGGCTTCGATGCGCTGGGCCGGGGCCGGGATGCCGACCTCGGCGAGAAGCTCGATGGCCCGATTCAGGGCTGCCTTCTGGCTCATGCCGCTATGGACGATGATGGTTTCGGTAAGCTGGCGGCCGATGGTGTAGAGCGGATTGAGGCTGGTCAGCGGGTCCTGGAAGATGGCGCCGATGCGCGCCCCCCTGATCCTGCTCATGGCAACATAATCGAGCTCGTCGATGCGCTCGCCTTCCAGCCATACCTCGCCGCCGGCGATGCGGCCCGGCGGCTCGAGCAGGCCGATGATAGCGGCCCCGGTCAGGGACTTGCCGGCTCCGGATTCACCGACTACGCCCAGCACTTCGCCCTCGTCGATGGAAAAGGATATGTCGTTGATGGCGTGCAGGGTGCCGTGCCGGTTGGGGAATTCAACCTTTAAGTTTTTGACCTCGAGAAGCGCCATCGCAGACGCTCACCGGAGCTTCGGGTTGAGGGCGTCGCGCAGCCAATCGCCGAGCAGATTGACGGCGAGCACCAGAATCACCAGGGCGCCGGAGGGGAACAGGGTGATCCAATATTCACCGGAAAACAGGAAGTTGTTGCCGACCCGGATCAGGGTGCCGAGGGACGGCGTCGTCGGCGGCACGCCGATACCGAGAAACGACAGGGTGGCCTCGGTGATGATGGCGAGCGCCAACCCGATGGTGCCCAACACCAGCACCGGCCCCATGACGTTGGGCAGGATATGGCGCAGCATGATGATCACCGGATGGACCCCGATGACCCTGGCGGCGGAGACATATTCCTTGTTCTTCTCGACCATGGCGGCGCCCCGCGTCACCCGGGCGTAGCGCGGCCAGTCGGAAATGCCGATCGCCAGGATCAAGACATAGATCGCCATCTGGTCGCGCAGATGGAAGGGCACCATGATGCGCGCCACCCCGTCGATCATCAGCGCCACCAGGATGGCCGGGATGGTCAACTGCACATCGGCGAGGCGCATGACGATGGCTTCCACCCAGCCGCCCAGGTATCCGGCCATCAGGCCCAGGCCCACCCCCAGCACGACGGAGAAGGTGACAGCGGTGAAACCCACGATCAGGGAAACCCGGCTGCCGTACATGATGGTCGAGAGGATGTCGCGGCCCTGGTCATCGGTGCCGAGTATGAAATGCGGCACACCGTCTTCTTCCCAGGCCGGCGGCGTGAAGGCGTCCATGAGATCGAGGGTGCCGGGGTCGAAGGAATCAAACGGCGCTAGCCAGGGGGCGAAGCCGGCGGCGATGAAGAACACCGCCGTGACCAGCGCCGACAGCATGGTCACCGGTGATTGGATGAAGCTGTAGAAGATATCGCTGTCGTAAATGCGATAGAGCAATCCATGGGGCCGCTTGTGCCCTGACGTTGAATTTGTCATCGGCCTAGCCGTCGTTTCCCGCCGCCACTGCCTTGTCGGCGCGCAAGCGCGGATCGACGACGAAATAGAGAATATCGACGATCAGGTTGATGGCGACGAAAAACACGGCGACCAGCACCAGATAGGCGGCCATCACCGGTATGTCGGCGAAACCCACCGCCTGGATGAACAAAAATCCCATGCCGGGCCACTGGAACACGGTCTCGGTGATGATCGAGAAGGCAATCAGTGAACCGATATTCAAACCGGCGATTGTGATCACCGGCACCAGAGTGTTCTTCAGGGCGTGGCCGAAATTGATCGTGCGTTCGCTTAGGCCCCGGGCGCGGGCGAACTTGATGTAGTCGGTGCGCATGACCTCGAGCATTTCCGAGCGCACCAGGCGCAGGATCAGGGTCAGCTGAAACAAACACAGGGTGACCGAGGGCAGGATGATCGCCTTCCAGCCGCTGGTTGTCAGGAAACCCGTCGACCAGACGCCGAGCTGCACCGTCTCGCCGCGGCCGAATGACGGCAGCACCCCCCAGGTCACGGCGAACAGATAGATCAGGAGGATGCCGATAACGAAGGTCGGCAGAGAAACCCCGACCAGGGATATGGTGAGTATGACCCGGCTGATCCAGGAATAACGGTTTATCCCCGTATAGACTCCAAGCGGTATGCCGAGCAGCAGGGCGAGGACCGCCGATGCGGCGACCAGCTCCAGGGTGGCCGGCATGCGCTCCTTGATGAGGTCCGACACCGGCCGCTGAATGCGGTAGGAAATACCGAATTCACCCTGCATCGCCCGGCCGACGAAGCGGGTGAACTGGACGATGAAGGGATCGTTGAGGCCGAGCGCCTCGCGCATCGCCTCGCGGTCATCGATCGAGGCATCCTGTCCGATCATGTTGTCGATGGGATCACCGACAAAATTGAACAGCATAAAGGACACCAGCGCGACGGCGAGCATCACGGCGATGGCCTGCAAGACCCTTTGGATGACGTATGAGATCATGTGGAAATCATGGAAAATCCCCGGATGCGCTTGTAGACGCGTCCGGGGGTTCGAGACTCCGATATGGTCGGCTAGTTATTGAACTTGGTGTAGATGAAACGCACTCCATCATCAGCGACGATGGGAATGTCGAGTTTGTCGCTCATCGCCCATACGATCACCTGGTGGTGAAGCGGCAGATAATTGACGTTGTCACGCATTCTCGTCCACACGGTGTTGATCATCGCGTCGCGCTTGGAGAAATCGACTTCCACCGCCATGTCGTCGATCAATTGGTTGATCTTTGGGTCATCAAAGCCGGTGCCGTTCCAGTTCTTGTCTCCGCCCTTGGTCAGGTAATTGAACACATAGTGAGAATCGAGGGTCGAGACGCCCCAGCCGAGCATGTAGAAATCTGTCTCCCGGCTTTTAATCTTGGGGAAGTGAATGGTCTTGGGGATCGCCGACAAGGTGACCTTGACGTTGATCTTGGCCAGCATGCCGACAACCGCCTGGCAGATGCCTTCATCGTTGATATAGCGGTTGTTGGGGCAATCGAGCTGGATCGAGAAACCATCTCCATAACCGGCATCCGCCATCAGCTTCTTGGCGGCGGCTACGTCAAACGGACGGCGGCTGTTGAGTTCTTCCGTATAGCCGTGAACCGCCGGTGGGGTAATCAAGCCGGCCGGCACGGCGAACCCGCGCATGACCTTCTTCTTGATCGCCTCGATGTTGATCGCCTGATAGAAGGCCTGGCGGACGCGCTGGTCGGCGAGCGGGTTTTTGCCCTTGATGTTCGACGACGCCAGTTCCGCTTTGCCTTGGTTCATGCCGAGGAAGATGGTCCGCACCTGAGCGGTCTGCTCGAGGTGCAGGCCGTCGGTGTTTCTGATCCTATCCAGATCCTGGAGCGGTGGATCGAGGATGAAGTCGAGCTCACCCGAAAGCAGGGCGGCGACACGAGTCGCCTGATTGGCGATCGGCGTATAGATGATCCGGTCGACCTCGTGGGGGTATTTGGCAAGACCCCACCAGTCTTCGTTCTTGACCAGGATCGTCTTCACGTCCGGATCGCGCATCTCCATCTTGAAGGGTCCGGTGCCCATGGCGTGGGTCACGGCATAGGTTTCCACGTCCGTGGTGCGGTCCTGAGGAGTTTCGACGCCATGCTCCACGGACCAAGCCTTCGACATGATGTAGACGTTGGTCAGCAGGTTGGGCAGAATCGGGTTCGGCCCATCGGTGATGAGCTGGACCTTATGGTCGTTGATGATCTTGACTTCACTGATGCTCGAGATATCGCCGGAGATGTCCGAGGTATCCGACTTGGCGCGCTCGAAGGAGAACTTCACGTCGGTCGCGGTCATGTCGCTGCCGTCGTGGAATCTAACTCCCTTGCGCAGATCGAACTCCCACACATTGGGGTCGTCGGTGAGCGTCCAGGATGTCGCCAGCCACGGTGTCAGGATCATGTCCTTGTCGTTGTAGGCCAGAGTGCCGTAAACCTTACGCGACGCGGAATGGGTCGGCGATTCGTTGGCTGCGTGCGGGTCCGAGGTCAGCGCATCGCCCTGACTCGCCCAGCGGATTACATTTTCGGCCGAAGCCGGCATGGTGAAGGCCGCCGCCGCGAGAACCGCGGCGAAGGCCGTCGTGACCTTGAATTTCATCTGATATCCTCCTCGTAACACTGGTTATTTTAAAATCTTGGATCACCGGCCTACCGGTGACCGACGCGATCCCCCCGTGGCGTATTGCTATCCACGTCTCAGATAAACATAGATCATTCCTTTGAGGAATTGCGTCTTTTTATCGATTTGAAATTTTTTGTCGTCGGGGGCCGCCCCCGGCCCTATTCTTTATGCAGCGAGGTCACGGAAAGAGGGAGGAGAGCATCATGGCGCGGGTACCCAATCTGGGCGTCGGGGATATAGACCCGGAATACCGGGGCGACTTCGAGCGGCTCAGCGACAGGTTCGCCGCCTTTTCCAATCAGGTTCCCGTCTATGCCCATTCGCCGGTCGGCATGAAGCATATCTTCGATATGTCCTTGGCCTTGAGAGAGACCGGCACTCTTTCGCGCCGGCTGATCGAGATCGCCGTCGTCGCCACCAGCCACGCCAACCGCTGCGCCTATTGCGTTGCCCATCATTCCCCGATCCTGGTCGAGCTTGGCCTGGGCGCCGAAACTGTCGCGGCCCTGGATGGTGAGGACTCGCCGGAGCTTAGCGAAGAGGAGCGCCTGGTGCGTGATTACGCGCTTTGCGTAACCGAGCGCGCCTGGGGCATCCGCGACGCCATGTTCGATCAACTGCGCCGGCATTTCTCCAACGCCCAGATCGTCGAGCTGACCATGCGCATCGCCCTGACCGGCATGTTCAACAAGCTCAATCAGGCCCTCGCCATCGAGATGGAAGAGGACCTGATGGCCGAATTCGTGGCCTCCGGGCTGCCCGCATCCTCATTGCACGAGGACTCAGTGCCCGCGGAACAATCAACAGCGGCGATCAGCGCCGCCGAATAAAGGATCTATCGATGCCCATTATCAACCGGATTGCCGACTATCACGACGAAATGACCGCCTGGCGCCATGATATCCACGCCCATCCCGAGCTTGCTTTCGAGGAGCAGCGGACCTCCGACATCGTCGCCCGCCAGCTCGAATCCTTTGGCATCGAAATTCATCGCGGTCTTGCCAAGACCGGCGTCGTCGGGGTTCTGAAAAACGGCGACGGCCCCTCCATCGGCCTGCGCGCCGACATGGACGCCCTGCCCATCCTCGAGGCCAACAGCTTCGATTACAAATCGACCAACGACGGCAAGATGCATGCCTGCGGCCATGACGGCCATACCTCCATGCTGCTCGGCGCGGCCAAGTACCTGGCCGAGACCAAGCGTTTTTCCGGCACGGTTCATTTCATCTTCCAGCCCGCCGAGGAAGGCGAGGGCGGCGCCCGGGTGATGATCGAGGAAGGATTGTTTGATCAGTTCCCCTGCGACAGCGTCTATGGCGTTCACAACAAGCCGGGCCAGGATGTGGGTACATTCGCGGTCTGTCCGGGGGCCTTGATGGCAGCCTACGACACCTTCGAGATCAATATCCAGGGGCGCGGCTCCCACGCCGCCATGCCGCACCAGAGCATCGATCCCATCATCGTCGGCTCGCAGATCGTCTCGAGCCTGCAAACCATCGCCTCGCGCAATCTCGATCCGCTCGAATCGGCGGTGATCAGCGTCACCCAGTTCCATGGCGGCTCCACCAACAACGTGATTCCTGATCTTGTTTTCATGGAAGGCACGACGCGCTGCTTCAAGCCGGAAATCCGCGATTGGCTGGAATCCAGCATGCGCCGCATCGTCGATAACACGGCCGCCGTCTTCGGCGCCGAGATCGCCTTCGATTACCAGCGCCGCTACCCGCCGACCATCAATCATGTGGCCGAGACCGCGATTGCCGCGCGCATTGCAGCCGATGTCGCCGGCGAGGCCAATGTGGACGCCAACACCACGCCGATGATGGGGGGCGAAGACTTTTCCTTCATGCTCGAGAAAGTGCCGGGATGCTATCTGTTCATCGGCAACGGGCCGGGCGAGGACGGCTGCATGCTGCACAACCCCCATTACGACTTCAACGACGAGATCCTGCCGGTCGGCGCGACTTATTTCTCGCGCCTGGTGGAGAGTGTTCTCAGCGTCTGAGCCGTGCTCAGTGATTCAGCCGTGCTCAGTAATTCAGAATGGCCTCGATCAGCGCCTGCACGGACAGCGCGTCCCTAAAGTGCGGCATGGAATGGGGCTTGCCGCCGAGTTGCGCGAGGAAATTATCGAGCACCCGCCCATAGCCGTCCTGGCGCGGATCCTCGAAGTCGGTGAGTTCATCGGCCCAGTCCCCGCCGCTGGTCGATTTCAGGCGGTTCCAGTCCCACAGGCGGTAGGAGGATTTCGAGCCCCAGACCGTGTATTCGATCACGTCCGGGCCGACGCCGCCGGCGTTGATAATCGTCGAGACCGGCAGGCCCGCGCAATCGATCAGCGCCACCACATGGGTCTCGCAGAGCCGCTCGTCTTCGGGATAGGTCACGGCGGCGTCAATCAATTGGGCGGGACCGAACAGTTTCTCGGTGAGGTAGACATAATGAGACAGCACCTCGCGGACAAAACCGCCCTCCTGGCGCATGGCCAGCCAGGTCGCGGTTTCCTGCCAGCCACGCGGCCAGGTGGCGAAATGGATACGGATATCGACCCCCATGAGCGTGCCGAGAGCACCGTCGTTCAGCCGTTGTTGCAATAGATTGATCGCTTCGGCGTCGGCGAAGGGAAAATTGACCGCGTTGATCACCCCCGAGGCCTCGATGCGCTCGACCATCTCGCGGCTGTCATCGACGCTGACGCCGAGGGGCTTTTCGCAGAACACCGCCTTGCCCGCATCGGCGGCGGCCAGGGCGTAGCCGCGATGGGCAATCGGCGGGCAGGCGATATAGACGACATCTGTCTCGGGCGCGTTGATGATCTCGTCGGCATTGTCGGCGATGGCGATGCCGGCGTACTGAGCCGCCACCGTGCGGCAGGCCTCGGCGCTCGGGTCCCAGGCCGAGGCCAGGCGGAAACCGCCATGGGCCGCCATGTTGGTCAACATGCGATGGCCCATGACGCCGAGACCGATGAAGGCAACCGAGGGTTTCACTGATATGTTCTCCTTAAACGCGACGCCTGCAGCGAGCCGGCGTCAGTCAATTACGGATTGGTGGATCGTGCGTGTCTGCATTACGACCTCCCGGCGACAGCCCGGCCTGAGCGGGGGTGGCCAAAAAGGTCAGAAAATTTTTGGCGCACCCGCCCCTGGTCAGCCCCCCTTGAGAGGTCCAGTTTGAATGTTAGTGCATGATCGGCTTTTGGTCTAATGGCACGATGGTCTCTGGAGCCG
>Ga0209554_1001849_pt1 | contig 15477 bp, 15 predicted proteins | sample MarorgKNORR_S2LV_5_FD_188221 | JGI IMG/M metagenome (GOLD analysis project Ga0209554, IMG submission 188221) | Marine microbial communities from the Southern Atlantic Ocean, analyzing organic carbon cycling - Bottom_A/KNORR_S2/LV (SPAdes) (version 2) | ecosystem: Environmental > Aquatic > Marine...
CCCGGAAAGCGACGCCGCATGAGCTAGCGCCCGAACCTATGAAGCGCTTCACAGCTGGGATCCCACCCAGCTGGCTTCATGTCCCCATGATGAAGCACACACTCAACGCCAAGGTTCTAGGCCTCTCGATTGCAAACCTCCTGTCGCTGGCGGCGCTCCTCGGGGCGCTCGTCGGTGCCACCAGCGCGGGGCCGAAGGGCCCGCATCGCGCGACCTGATCCTCGATCTCGGCGACCACGCCAGCGTGGGCCTGGCCTCGCTCGAGTCTTCGGTCAGTGGCAACGCCTTCAATTTCTCGGGCCCCGCCGGCGGCGCTGCCATGTCGTCCGGCATCCAGGTTTCCGGCGACGGCAACTGGAGCGCCCACTACGGCGTGAATGCCATCGCGCTCAACACCGGCTCGGCGTCGATCCAGAACGTGACCGTGGTGATCGGCGGCAACATCGTGCTGCAGTCGGCCTCGAGCGACGCACCCGGGAGCTGAAACGGCCCTCGGAGCCCCGAGGCACCGGACAGCACCAGTGCAAGACCAGCCCCCTCGGGGGGCCGGTCGCGCTGCGGTGCGCTCGCGGGCCTCGGCCCGGGCATTGCGGTCCGACAGGCCAATTTCTTCTCCAAAAGCCCCCGCCCGGTGAAGCACTTCACAGTGCGGTGCCCGAGAAGCTGGTTTTATGGGGTCATGATGAAAAACACGGCAACCCGACTCGGCGCCCTCGCGGGCATCCTCCTCCTCCTGGCCTCTGGCGCGACCCCCGCCCTCGCGGGTGAGACCGCCCTCAGCGCCCAGTACCGCCAGCACCAGGCCAGCGAGCGCCGCGAGACGGCCCGCGAGCTGGTCGCCTGGAGCCAGGGCCGCGGATCGAGCGACGCCGCTCGCCTCGCCAGCACCCTCGAGAAGGGCCTCGTCGAGCTCGGCTTCCACCGCCGCGCCGTCGTCACCGCCGTGGTCGAGAATGCCCAGACCGGTGCGCGACACAGCGTCGCCCTCTGGTTCGAGCGGCAGAGCGACCCCTGGGTCCTCGACCCCACCGGCGCCCTCGCCCCGCAGATGGTCCGCCTCTCCGAATCCGGCGCCTGGAAGGCGGTCTCGATCGCCAGCCGCGGCAGCCGCTACCAGGTGGTGGGCGGACGCGTCGTCGCCGCCCAGCAGGTCGCCTCCCGCGCCACCCGCTAAGCGCACTCCCGGAGTCGACGGTCCACCGATGCGCCTTCGCTAGGCTTTTCCCGGCGGGCCTCGCAGACCGGGGTCGGGAGAAACGATGGCCGAGCGAGCCGAATTCGAACGCGAGATGTTGAAGCGCACCGAACTCTTCGCGCCGCTCGAAGACGCCCAGCTCGACGCGCTGCTGGCGGGCGCGAAGCGGCGCAAACTCAAGAACCGCGAAGAGTTGTGCCACAAGGGCGACGAGGGCAGCCAGCTCTTCCTGGTCCAGACCGGCCGCCTGAAGGCCATCACGCACTCGATGGGGGGCGGCAGCGTCACCTTCACGGTGATGGGCCCGGGCGAGATCATCGGCGAGCTCGCGCTGCTCGGTGCCGGCGTGCGCAGCGCCACGGTCACGGCGATGGAGGCCTCGCACTTACTGGTCTTCGAGCGCCGCGATTTTCTGCAGGTGATTCGCGAAAACGCCGACCTCGCGATCGAACTGCTTCAGATCCTCTCGCGGCGCGTGCTGCGGCTGAGCGACAGCGTGGCCGATGCCCAGTTTCTGAACCTGCCCGCCCGCCTGGCAAAGAAACTCCTGACCCTCGAGCAGAGCCATGGCGTCGATACCGGGGAAGGCCGCGAGATCGGCATGAAGCTCTCGCAGGGCGAGCTTGCCGATCTGGTGGCCACCACCCGAGAGAGCATCAACAAGCAGGTGGGAATCTGGCGCGAAGAAGGCATCTTGAGCATGGAATCCGGAAAGATCGTGCTGCACCGCCTGGACGCGCTCCGCGAGATCGCGGCCCACGCGCGCGCCCTGTAGCGCAGCGAATTTTCTCGACGCAGAGAGACCCGATGCCGAACACTTCTCCGAAAGCCAATTCGACTGATTCGCGTGATTCGCGCGCACCGCGCGCGCCCGGCCCCGACCCCCTACAGCTGCGCGCGACGCCGCGCGTGGCGATGGATGCCGCCGTCGAGATCTACGCCCGCGGGCACGCCGGGGCACTCTCGGCGCGACTGCAAGACCTCAGCATCGGCGGCGCCTGTATCGCGACTTCGGTGCGGATCGATCCCGCGACCATCTACCGCCTGGTGATCTCCTTTACCCAGGGCGTGCTGCAACTGCCGGCCAGCGGTTGCTGGCAGCGCGACGACCCCAGCGACCAGCGCGTCTACACCGGGGTCACCTTCGAGGGGCTCGACGCCGAGGGCGAAGACCGACTCTGGCAGATCGTCCTCGACCACGGCCGCGACCTCGCACACTTCCTCCACCGGCACTCCGACCTGCGCGAACTCGGGATCGAAGAGGCCATCGGTCTCTCGCAAGCCAGTCGCCGTCGCGAACTGGTGGCGGGGAGCGCGATCTACCGACAGGGGCACGAGGCCGACGGCGAGGACTCCATCTTCTTGCTGCTCGCCGGGCGTGTGACCCTCGAGGTCCGCGTCCGCGACGCGCGGAACGTCCCCTACGCGACGCTCAAGCCCGGCGACCTCTTCGGGGGCCACCCGCTGGTGGCGCGCACGCCAAACCCCGATTCCGCGATCTGTGAGAGCGACTGTCAGCTGCTCGAAATCGACCGGGACGCCTTCCGCTACCTGCGGATCTCGAAGCCCTGGACCGCCATTCAGTTGGCGTCGGCGGTGCTGCGGGTCTCGTCGGTGCGGCTCGGGCGAATGATTGGGGCGGTCTCCGAAACCCGCTGAAATCTCGCCCCTCAGCGCGTAGGCCCCCCCGCACGCGCTTCGAGCCATTCGATCAACGCCTCCTCGGGCATCGGCCGAGCGTGCAGGTAGCCCTGGACGAACTCGCAACCGAGGTCCGAGAGCTTCGCCTGCTGGACCTCGGTCTCGACGCCCTCGGCCACGCACTCGATCCCGAGCGCCTGGGCCAGCGACACGATGGCCCGACACATCGACCCGCCGCTCTCACTCTCGATGCGGTTGATGAAGGAGCGGTCGATCTTGAGCGCGTCCACCCGGTATTCGTGGATCGAAGCGAGGCTCGAGAATCCCGTCCCGAAATCGTCGAGCACCAGTGGAAAGCCCGCCACTCGCGAGGCGTCGATCCAGCGGCGTGCCCGCTCTCCGGTGAGAAGTGATCGTTCGAGGATCTCGAGCTTCAGCCTCGTAGGCGGCACTCGGGCCGCCTCCGCCCAACCGCGGCAGGCTTCGACGAAGCCCGCTCGCTCGACCTGTCGCGCCGCAACGTTGATCGACACGTAATAGTCGCCCTCGAATCGCTCGCGTAGCCCGGCCAGGACCCGCAGCGCCTCGCGCGCGACGAGCTCGCCGAGCGGGTGGATCACGCCCGTCGCCTCGGCGGCCGGGATGAAGCGGTCCGGGGGAATGAAACCCTTCTCGGGATGCTGCCAGCGCACGAGTGCTTCGAAGCCCACGACATCGCGCCCGCTGGTCCGCAGGATCGGCTGGAAGTGGACCGCGAGCTGGTCTCCGTCGAGTGCCTGCTGCAGCTCACCGACCAGCACCAGCCCCTCGCGCACCGCGGCCAGGTCACTCTCGAGGTGCTCTCGAATCGCCCCATCCCCGGGCGGGTTCAGGCCACTCGCCTCAGCGGGTCGGAAGCTCTCGGTCTCGGAGCGGAAGTGGCCCAGCACCGCCCCGAGGAGCAGGCGCAGCCCTGGGTCCGCGGCTTCGAGGTGCTCCCGCACCCAGTCGCCGTCCAGCTCGAGGCACAGCGTGTCCTCCAGTGCGGTGGCGGTGGCAGAGCGCGGGTTCCCATCGATCAGCCCGATTTCGCCGAAGAGATGTCCGGGGCCGAGGCGATTCAGCTCGCGCGTTTCGGATCCGACTTCGGTCGAGATCGCGACCGCTCCACTCTCGATCAGGTAGGCGAGCGGGGCCGAATCGCCCTCGCGGAAGATCGTCTCTCCGCTGCCGAAGTGTCGAACGCCAAGTTTCGCTGCCATCGCTCGTGCTCCCTGCGGTGTTCGCATCCAGCGCTTGCCCCGCAACGATACCCCCAGAGAGCCCGCGGCCACTCCCCCGCCTCCAAAGCCCGGCGAAGCCGCGAAATCCCCCAAATTCGCCCCTCGCGGCCCAGAAACCGCCGCAGCCTGTGAAGCTGTTTATACGGTCGGGACCCTGCTCGCCAGATCCTCGGGTCATGGCAAACAAGGACCTCGCAGCGACCCCGGTGGCGGCTCTCCGCCTCGACTCGACGAGCCCGCAGGGGCACGCCGCAGCCGCCATCGGCCCCGGCTCGACGCTTCGCCTGATTCTCCTGGCCGGGCGCCGCCGCAACCTGCGCGTTTAGTAGATGACTTCGTCCTCGACCAGCTTCGCGTAGCGTTCGGGCGAGAGTTCAAGGAGTTCGCGAAAGACCCGCTCGTTGTCCTGTCCGATCATCGGCCCCGGACGCACCCTCACCTGACTGCGCCCGAGCTTCACGTACGAGCCGTAAATCGTCTCGCGGAAGCCCAGGGGGTGAGTCACCTCGACGAAGGTCTCGCGCGCGCGGTAGTGGGGATCCTCGATCAGATCCGCGACATTCGAAACCGGCGCGGCCGGAACCCCGAAGGACTGCAGCTTTGCGGACAGCGCGCGCGGCTCGGCGTCGGCCGTAAAGGCCGAGACCTCGGCGTGCAGCGCATCGAGGTTCGCCAGACGCGCTTCGTGGTCTGCATAATCGGGAGAAGCGGAGAGGCCGGGATTCTCCATGGCTTCGCACAGCCCGTGCCACTCGGCTTCGTCGCGCACGGCGATGCTGATCCAACGGTCGTCCCCGGCACAGCGAAATACGCCGTGGGGTGCGGCGGCGCCAAGCGGGTGACGATTGCCCAGCGGGCCCGCGGTGCGACCGTTCATCGAATGGTCCATGAAGGCCGGGCCCACCAGCTGCATCACGGCTTCCTGCTGGGAATAGTCGATGTGCTGTCCCTCGCCGCTGCGATCGCGGTAGGCCAACGCGGCCAGGATCGCGAAGCCGCCGAGGATTCCGTTGAGCGGGTCCGAAAAGGCGTTCTCCATCGGGATCGGCTCACCCGCCTCGTAGCCGGTCAGGCTGTCGAGCCCGGTGGTGCTGGTGAGGCTGAGCCCGTAGGTCCGCACGTCACGCATCGGCCCCGTGAGCCCCGCGGCGGGCATCGAGAAGAGAATGACATCGGAGCGGACCTGCTTCAGATCCTCGTAGCCCAGGCCGAATTGCTCCATCACACCGGGGCCGAAGTTCTCGGCCACCACGTCGCAGCGCGCGATCAATTCCTTCGCCAACTCGATGGCTTCGGGCTTCTTCAGGTTCAGGCTGACGCTGCCGTTGCCCGCCCAGCAGGCGTGGTTCGAAAGGCTGCGGTCGGGGTCGCGAATGCCCTCGGCGAAAGGCGGCAGCGTGCGCGTCATGTCGACCCGCGCCCGCGACTCGATCTTGAGAACGTCCGCGCCGAGGAAGGCAAGGGTCTGCCCCAGCACGGGCCCCGCCCATACCCAACCAAAATTGGCGACGCGAATGCCTTCGAGGGGTCCGGCGGTGCTCATTCCCCCCTCCCCCGTTCTGCCCCGGTCGCGCGTTTCGATTCGCGGCATCAGATCACCCCCTCGCCGCGCAGCTCGTCCTGCATGGCTGCATCGAGTCCGAGTGCTGCGTAGATCGCTTCGTTGTCCTGTCCCAGTAGCGGCGCGTGCGTGGAAGGGCCTCCCGGGCAAGCCGGAAGCTTGAAGGGCGCCCCGAGATATTCGAGGCGTCCCAGCAGCGGGTGCTCGATCTCGACGATGTAGCCGCGCTCGCGCAGGTGCGGGTGAGCCGCCGCCTCGGGCACGGTGAAGACCGCCGTCACCGGCACGCCCGCCGCCTGGCAGCGCTCCATGATCTCGTCCTTGCCGTGCTCGAGGGTCCACATCTCCAGCAGCGGATAGATCGCGTCGGCGTTCTGCCCGCGCATGAACATGTCCTCGAAAATCTCGGCCTGAGCCCACTCGGGGTTCCCGATGACCTTGACCAGCCCCTTCCACTGCCCAGGCTCGAGGGCGAGCATCCAGACGTGGCCGTCCTTGCAGGGCATGATGGTGGCCGGCGCCGCCAGCGGCATGCCCACCCCGGTACGGCTGTCAAAGCGGCCATCCTGCACGTAGCCGCCGATATTCTGGCCGCCCACGAAGGTGGCCGCGATGGCTTCAGCACAGGAGACGTCCACGAGTTGACCGCCGCCCGTTCGCTTGCGCCCCAGGATCGCCGCCAGGCCCCAGGTCGCCCCGGTGCAGGCCCCGAAGAAGTCGGCGGAGAAGGTCCCGTGCTCGAGCGGCATCTCGTCCGGGCGTCCGCAGTAGCGCGAGCCGGCCCCGGAAAAATGAAAGGCGTTGAGATCGCAGCCCTTCCACTCACTGTAGGGGCCCGTCTGCCCGTAGGGGGTGATCGAGATCTGCACCAGGTCGGGGAAGTCGGCGGCCAGCGAGGCGTGATCGAGGCCGAGCTGACGCATCGCCCTCGGATGCTGGTTTTCGATCAAGGCGTCGGCCCCGGCCAGCAATTCGAGGAAGAGTTCCCGACCGCGAGGCGTCTCGACGTCGAGGCTGATGCCGCGCTTGTTGGTATTCAGAAACTGGAAGGTGCCGCTCTTCTCGACGTGGGGGACATCCCCCGGAAACGGGCCCCAGGCGCGCGCTTCGTCGCCCTTTTCCGGCGCTTCGACCTTCACCACGTCTGCCCCGAAATCGGCGAATAGACGCGCGCAGTAGGGCCCCGAGACCCCTTCGGCGAATTCGATCACGCGGATTCCCTCGAGTGCTCCCATCGCTTCAAAGCTCCCCTCTGTGCCTCGCCGCCTTGCCGAAAAGAAGTCAGCGCTCGCGCCCGCGGCCACCCTTGTGGGCAGGTCAGCGGCATTATACTCTGCGGGCCGCCCAGACCGAATGGCCCCCTTCCCAAGCCTCTGCAGCCCTCCCGGGCTTCCTCGGAGGGCCTCGCCGCCGCGATGCCGCAGGGCCCACGAGCCGCACCCGGGTGCGGCGCCCCACGTCGAAGACAGGAGACCCGATGCCGAAGGATCCGCTCCGAACACGATTCACCGAGATGCTCGGAATCGAGTTCCCCATCATCGCCTTCACCCACTGCAAGGACGTCGCGGTGTCGGTGATCAACGCCGGCGGCTTCGCGGTGCTCGGCGAAGCCATGCACACCCCCGACGAGATCGCCGCGGACATCGCCTGGATCCGCGAGCGGATCGACGGCAAGCCCTTCGGCATCGACCTGGTGCTACCCGCCTCGGTGCCCGAGTCGGCTTCCCTCGACGACATGATCGCCAAGATCCCGGACGAGCAGCGCGCCTTCGCCGAAAAGATCAAGAAGGCCTACGACGTTCCCGACCCCAAGGAGGCGATCGCGCTGCACCAGTGGGGCGGGCTCAACCAGGAATTGGGGCGTGCCCAACTCGACGTGCTGCTCGACGAGCGCGTGCCGCTGATCGCCTCGGGCCTCGGCAGCCCCGCTTTCATCCTCGACGCCGCGCACGAGCGCGACATGCTCGTCTTTGGGCTCGTGGGCAAAGCGCGCCAGGCGAAGCGCCAACTCGAAGCCGGGGTCGACGGCATCATCGCCCAGGGCTACGACGCCGCCGGCCACACCGGCGCGGTCGGCACCTTCTCGATCGTTCCGGAGATCGCCGCGATTGCGGGCGACACCCCGGTGATCGCCGCCGGCGGGGTCACCACCGGCCAGCACCTCGCCGCCGCACTGTGTCTCGGCGCTGCGGGCGTCTGGACGGGAACCCTGTGGTTGGCTTGCCGCGAGTCCGACGTCGACATGATCATCAAGGATCGGCTGATCGAATCGACGAACGAGGACACCTCTTACTCGAAGAGCATCTCGGGCATGACGATGCGCGTCCTCAAGTGCCCCTGGACCGACGAATGGGAGAAGCCCGAGGCGCCGCCGGTGCTGCCCACGCCCTACCAGATGCTCCTCAGCGCCGAATACATCCAGGCCTCCAACGACCATCGCCGCGCCGACCTGATGACCGAAGCGGCGGGACAGGGCGTGGGTTTCATCACCTCGATGAAACCGGCACGCCAGATCCTTTTCGATCTGGTCGAAGAGGCACTCGCCAGCCTCGAGGGTGTCGTCGGTGAGTTGCCCTGAAGCCGGGAGCGCCACGGTGGCAACCAAAACCACGCCGGGAGACGCCTTCGCAGGGGCCACCAGGCCGACGGTCGCGGGCTTCGACGTCGCCAAGGCCGGCCGCCGCGCCGAATGCGACGGGGGCCGCATGATCCCGGGAACGAAGTACGCGGGCCGCGAGGAATTTAGCGGCACGCTCACCGGCGAATACGTCGATCACGGCGATCCGCCCTGGCGCTGGTACCGCCTGTGTGAACTGACCCAGAAGCCCGAGAACTACGAGGGCGACGCGGTCTGGTGTGAATCCGGAAACCTCTTCGTCGTGGACGAAGACGCTGGCTGAAAGGGGCGACGCGCGGCCCCCCGCAGACACAGGAGTTTCGATCCGATCATGAAGATCTACGTATTCGTAAAGCGGGTCCTTGATCCCGACGCGGTCAACAACTATGCCCTCGTCGGCAAGCTCGAGATCGGCGCGGACGGTCGCAGCCTGACCCAGACCGCCATCCCGGACCTGATGAACGCCTACGACGAGCAGGCTCTCGAGGTCGCGCTGCGACTGCGGGACGCCGGCACCGAATGCACGATCCACGTCGTCACCGTGGGAGCGGACCGCACGGCGATCCTGCGCCACGCCGCATCCATCGGCGCCGACGAGATCTCAGAGATCGTGCCGGAAGATCCTGAAGTCGACGTCCACACCACGGCGGCGCTGCTCGCGGCCTTCGTCCGGCAGAAGGGCACGCCCGACCTGGTGCTCTGCGGACGCCAGGCTTCGGACGACGACCAGGGCGTGGTGCCGGCGCTGGTAGCCGAAGCGCTCGGCCTGCCGCTGGTAAACGTCGCAAAGGCCATCGAAAAGCATGGGGACTCGTACCGCGTGACACGCGTCACCCCGGACGGCGACGAGATCGTCGCCGTGGAAGGCGCCGCGGTGGTGACGCTCTCGAACGAGGTTGGCGATCCGCGCTACCCCACCGCCGCGAAGAAACTCAAGGCCCGCCGCGTCTCCCCCGAGGTCGTGACCGCCAGCGATCTCGGCGTGAGTGGCGCCACGCGCACGAAGTTGGTGCAGCAGTTCGTGCCCGACGTCGAGCAAAATTGCGAGTTCATCGAAGGGGCTTCGCCCGCGGAAATCGCAGACCGTTTGATCGAGCGCCTGCGCGAGGACCGCGTTCTTCCCTGAACCGCGAACTGCACCGCAAGCCGGCCCGGCGCCGCACCGCGAGACGACCTCGCCGCCCACCGGGCATCCCTTCCAGACGAATCGATTCATTCCGGTTCCAGAACTGAAACAACAAATTTCCACCGAAAAGGTCCTACACCCAGTATGGGAAGCACAACGGTTCTCCTCTACAGCGCCTGTCCCCGGGAAGGAAGCACTCCCGAAGAAGCGCGCAGCGCCCTCACCCTCGGTCGCGCAACCGCCGCGAGCCTTGGGGGTGACCTCGAGTGGTTCCTCCTCGGCGCGAAGCCCAGCGACGCTGAGGCCATCGCCGCCGAGCAGGGAGTTGCGCGACTCCACCACTGCGCGGCTCCCGAACTGGGAGCCGACACCCAGGTGGCCGCCCTCGAGGCCTTCTGCGCGGCACACGCTCCGCGCATCATTCTCTTCTGCCAGGATTTCGACTCGCGGGTCGTCGCCCCGCGGCTGGCCGGGCGCCTCGGCGCCGGCGTGGTGATGAACGCCGTGGCGATCGAAACCGGCGAAGCGCTGCGGGTCACCGCCTCGGCCTTCGGGGGCGATACGCGCGGGGTCTACGAGTTTACCGGCGACGGAACCGCGGTCATCGGGTTGCAACCCAACGCCTGTCTGCCGGAAGCGGCAGAGTCTCCCAGTGCCCCCGAGTCGTGCGCCTTCGAAACCGATCTCGGGGCCGTCGGCGAACGCATCGTTGTAATCGAAGCGGCTTCGTCCGAGGGTCCGCGGCTCGAAGAGGCCGAGATCATCGTCTCCGGCGGTCGCGGCCTCGGAGCTTCCGAGAACTATCACTGGATCGAAGAACTCGCCGAAGCCCTCGGCGGGATGGCCGGCGCTTCGCGCCCCATCGTCGACGAGGGTTGGACCGACGCTTCGCACCAGGTCGGTCTCACCGGACGCATCACGCGACCGGCTCTCTACCTCGCCGCCGGAATCTCCGGCGCGAGCCAACACATGGCGGGATGCGGCGCCGCGAAGGCGATCGCCGCGATCAACAAGGATCCCGACGCAGCGATCTTCCGCTACGCTCGCTACGGCATCGTGGGCGATTGCCTCGAGATCCTTCCCGAGTTGGTACGCGCCGCAAAGGAGCAGAGGCATGAGTGACGGCGCCACGCCCGCGGTCGAGGGACTCTTTCGCGAGGCAGAAGACGGAGCGCGCCTCTGTGGCTCGCGCTGCGCCCACTGCGGCACGCCCGCCTTCCCGAAGTCGGCTCTCTGCCACAGCGCCGACTGCGACGACTCGCAGATGCAGGACACCGAGTTCGGGCCGAACGGAACGGTCTGGAGCTACTCGGTGCAGCACTACCCGCCCCCGCCCCCGGCAATCGTCCCGGACCCCTACGAGCCCTACGCCCTGGGCGTAGTCGATCTCGAGGACGGACTGCGGGTGGTGGGACGCCTCACCAGCACCGACCCGGCGCAGATCGGGGCCGGCTCCGCCGTCCGCCTCGTGGTCGGCGAAATCGGAATCGACACCGAGGGCAAGGCCCGCAGCAGTTGGATCTTCGAGCCCGCGTAACGCTGGGCGAAGGCCAGGGAGAGAGAGCAGGATGAGGGACGTAGCGGTTCTCGGCGTCGGCATGCACGCCTTCGGGAAGTTTCCCGAGAAGTCGGTCACCGAACTCTGTCGCACGGCCGTCACCGCGGCACTCGCCGATGCCGGCATCTCCTGGCGCGAGGTCGAGGCGGTGGCCGCGGCCAGCTCGCGCTTTTCCGGCGGCAAGGGCTGGGGGCTCAACGGCAACGATGTCGTCGAGGACATGGGCCTCACCGGCATCCCGGTCTACAACATGTCCGCTGGCTGCGCCGCGGGCGGCAACGCCTTCAACATCGGCTATTCGCTGGTGGCCGGAGGCCTCTACGACGTGGTCCTCGTCGTCGGCGGCGAGAAGATGCCAAAGGGTTTCATCCAGACCTCCGGCGTCGAAGAGGACACCGACCCCGAGTACCTGCGCCAGCGCTGCGTGGGCATGCCCGGACCGGCCTTCTGGGCCCTGCTCTGCCGCCAGCGCATGGCCGAACTCGGCACCACTGAAGAACAACTGGCAAAGGTGGCCGTCAAGGCGCACCAGGTGGCGGTGCACAACGAGTACGCGCGCTTCCGCAAAGAATTCACGCTCGAGATGATTCTCGGGTCAAACATGGTGAGCGATCCGCTGCGCCTCTTCGAAATCTGTCCGGTAAGCGACGGCGCCGCCGCCGCCATCATCTGCTCGGCGGAAAAGGCGCGCCAGCTGACACAGAAACCCGTCTGGGTGGCCGGCAGTGCGGTCGCCACGATGCGCGCCGACGACGGCCTGCCGCGTGGCCTGGCCGGGGTGATCCCCGACGGCCGCACGCACCACAGCGAAGCCGCCATCGCGGTCTCGAAGGCCCTGGCGCAAGCCGGGGCTTCGCCGCAGGATCTCGACCTGACCGAACTACAGGACAACACCGTCTACTACGAGCTGGCCTTCCCCGAAGACTGGGGGCTTTGCGAAGTGGGCGAAGCCGAGTCACTCCTCGAAGCCGGCGAGACCCTGCCCACCGGCAAGATGCCGATCAACCCCAGCGGCGGCTTCCTCTGCTTTGGCGAGGCCACCACCGCCATGGGCGTCTTCCAGGTCTGCGAACTGACCTGGCAGCTGCGCGGCGAAGCCGGTGCCCGCCAGGTGCCCAACGCCAAGCTCGGCCTGGGCCAGACCCTCGGCCTGGGCGGCAACGGCACCGCGGTCGTCCTCAAGCGCTGAGCCCCGGGCTTCGAAGCTGGGGGATTGCGTCGCCGGTCGCTGGTGCCGCGGGGGTGCTGTCTGGTGCCGCCGAAATCGAGGCACGAGAGGTCTGCTTCTTCCTCTCGCAGTGCATGTGCGAATACGCGCAGGGTCAACTCCGGGCTTGTATGACCGAGTTGGGCGGAGCCGGGACCTCCGCCCAACCCCGCGAGAGGCAAGCTTTACGACGATCGTTGCGGAGATCGGCCAGCCGTTCTGCAAGGAGCGGGGACAGGACAACGAAACGAGAGTGGCCCCCGCCCACGGGAACGGTCGCCTCGGTCGAGAAGCAACGTCCGCGTCGTCCGGCGATTCGCCGTTAGCCCGCCTGCAGCGTCGCGACCGTCTTCGCTACCCAGTTTTCGTCGGCCCGGATCGCGGGGTCGAAGTCGAGCAGCACCGTGTCGAAGATACCTCCACAGCGCTCGAGGGTCTTTGCCGCAAAATCTTCGCAGGTCGCGACGATGGCCCACTCGTCGAGCATGGCGTCGCTGATCACCCCCGGCATCTCCTTCCAACGCCCTTCCCGCGACATGCGATGCAACACGTCCCCGGCCTCCTGCCAGCCGTGGAAGTTGAGCACCGAGTGATAGGTCGGCGTCGAGGCGTAGAAGGCGATGTGCTGCTTGAGCGCGGCCTTGGCGGCGTCGAGGCCACTGGCGTTGCGCGCCAACGCCAGAAAGGGAGCGCCGATCACATCGACTTCCGAGGCGTCGCGCCCCGCCTTCTCGGCGCCGCGGGCGATCGCCGGAAGCACGACTTCCCGGGCGTAGCGGAAGGTGGCGATCGGATGCAGGCGCAGGCCGCTGCACATCTCGCCGGCGAGTCGCGCCATATAGGGATTGACCGCGGCGATGTCCACGGGCACCGGCGCAGTGTCGATGGGGCCGGGATTGAAGAAGGGGTTCATCAGCGAGAACTGGTAGTGCTCGCCCTGGAAGCCGGGCTTCGCGCCGGTCTGGAAGGTCTGCCAGATGGCCTGCAGGCACTCGAGGTACTCGCGCAGCCGCGGACCGGGAGCACCCGTCCAGGTGGCGGCATAGCGGCGCACGACGTGGGCCTTCACCTGGGTGCCAAGCCCCAGGTGGAAGCGTCCCCCGGAGAGCTGTTGCAGGTCCCAAGCGAGTTGGGCGGTGATCATCGGGCTACGCGGAAAGGCGATTGCCACGTTGGTGCCGAGCGCGATGGTCTTGGTGTGCTCCGCCGCGATCACGAGCGGCAGGAAGGGATCGTGCCCCGCCTCGGGCGCGGTCAGCCCGTCAAAGCCGAGTTCCTCGATGCGCCTCGCCTGGGCGGCGATGCTCGGAATGTCAGTGGTCTGCTGGCCGTCGCCGGCGTACTGCTCGGTGTCGGGCCCGAGCATCACGGTCTGTACGCGAAAACCCACTCTGCGTCTCCTGCGCTAGGACGCGTTCTTGGCGAGGCAATCGAGTGCCGCGATGTAGCCGAAAGTCGCGGCCGGACCGATCGTGGCGCCGGCACCGGGATAGCTCCGTCCCATCACTGCCGACGAACAATTGCCGATGGCGTAGAGCCCCGGGATCGGCTCCCCCCCCGTGGTGAGCACGCGCGCGCGCTCGTCCACCAAAAGGCCGCCCTTGGTCCCGAGTTCGCCGGCAAAGGCCTCGATGGCGTAGAACGGGGCCTTCTCGATGGGCGCCAGGCAGGGGTTCGGTTCGACCTTCGCGTCGCCGTAATACTGGTCGTAGATGTTGTCGCCCCGCTGGAAGTCGAGGTCGACACCGGTCCTCGCATACTCGTTGTTGCGCTCGACCGAATCGCGCAGCCCATCGGCGTCGACGCCGAGTTGCGCGGCCAGATTCTCGAGGGTGTCGGCCTTCTTCATGTACCCGTCGCGGAAGAACTTGCGGACCATCCAGTCGGGGGTGGCCGACCCCTGCAGCACGGGGCCGCACATGTACTTCTTGCGGTAGGTGGCATCGAAAACGAAGTAGGCCGGAATACAGGAATCGGCGTCGGAGTGGTGGGCGTACATCGCGTTCACGATGTCGACGTACGGCGCCGCCTCGTTGACGAAACGCTTCCCCTGCTGGCTCACCAGAATGCTGCCCGGCAGCGACTTCTCGATCACCAGCATCCGCGCCTGCTCCTCGCCGGGCACCACCGAAGTCGGGCCCCACCAGGCATCGTCCATCAGGTCCACCGCGGCCCCCGCTTTGATGCCCATCTCGATCACTTCGCCGGTGTTGTAGGCGTTGCCACAGGTCCACTCGGCGCGGGTGGGATTCGGCAGGTACTTGTCGCGCATCGGCTGCGAGCCTTCGAACCCCCCGGCTGCGAAAATCACGCCGCGCGCGGCGCGGATGCGAAAGCTCCGCCCCTCCCTTTCGACTTCCAGCCCCACCACGCGACCGTCGTCGATCAAGAGGTCTCGTGCCGGGGTCTTTAGCCAGATCGGAACGTCGCGATCGCGCAGCGACAGCCGCAGCATGCCGATCAGCGCGTTGCCGCCCGACGGATTGCGGTCTCGCTTCGACCGAAAGCGCCAGGGGATGTCGAAGCAATACTTGAAGATCAGCTTCGCGAAGAGCGCGATGCCTCCCGGCTGTCCGGTGAGCACCATGCGCGCCTCGACCGCCGTCATGCCGAGCCGTCCCATCACCTGCATCTGCAGGTTCTGGGAACGCATGGCGAGGAAATCGTCGCCCAAAAGCTTCGCGTTGAAATGCGCCGGCTCCACCGAGCGTCCCCCGGGCTTGCTGCCCTCGATGCCGGGGTAGTAGTCGGGATATTCCGGCAGGCCCACGACCTCGACCTGGGTCTGGTCGACGAGGTAGCGAAGCATCTCGGGGCCGCGCGCCACGAAGGCCTCGAGGCGGGCTTCGGCCACGGCACCCTTGGTGGTGCCGCGCAGGTAGGTCATCGCGTCGTCTGCGCTGTCGTCGATCCCGAGCTCCGGCATCAGGTGGTTATTCGGAAGCCACAAGAGGCACGACGACATCGCCGACGAGCCGCCGTATTGATCGGTCTTCTCGATCACCAGCACGCGGCCCCCCTCGTCGTGGGCCTTTAGCGCGGCGGTCATGCCCCCGGCTCCGGTCCCCACCACGAGCACGTCGACTTCGGCGTCGAAGCCCGGGACGCTCGATTCGCTGACCTCGCCCGCAAAGGCGGCGGCGTTGGCTTCCGTCATGACGCATTTTCTCCCAGCCGCGCCTTCACGCTGCGGCGCAATAATTTTCCGATTTCGTTGTAGGGAAGTTCAGCCCAGAAGGCGATCCGGGAAGGTACCCGGGACGAGCGTAGGCGGTCCTTCACCCACTCCTGCAACGCGGCTTCGTCCGCC
>Ga0209554_1001854_pt1 | contig 15452 bp, 22 predicted proteins | sample MarorgKNORR_S2LV_5_FD_188221 | JGI IMG/M metagenome (GOLD analysis project Ga0209554, IMG submission 188221) | Marine microbial communities from the Southern Atlantic Ocean, analyzing organic carbon cycling - Bottom_A/KNORR_S2/LV (SPAdes) (version 2) | ecosystem: Environmental > Aquatic > Marine...
GAAGCAGTTCTAAGCAGCGCGGATTATTCTGAACTAGGAATATTGTTAATCATTGTAACTTTGTTGACTTTGTTCACTCCCATAATAACTGTATGGTTAGTTCAAAAAAGCAAATTTAAAACTGATGAATAGATATATGAAAAAACTTTTGAATTGGAAAATTAATTTCATTCGTAAATATCCGGTCTGGAGTAAATGTATGGGTTGGTGTGAAGGTATAATTATCGGCTTATTAATTTACCATTTTTTTTTAAAAGAAATCATTAATTAGTGTTAAAATTTTTTAACCTTATCAAGATCTGTAATGTTTTCTTATAGTCGCCATGTTTCATTCTTTCATTTTAAAGATGAACTGTGACCGCTAGTGTGACCGAACTTGTATCAACACTCTAGAATGGAGCGGGCAATGGGGATTGAACCCATGACCTTCTCGTTGGCAACGAGACGCTCTACCACTGAGCTACGCCCGCCTCTTAAAAAAGGAATATAAATCAACGATTTTTTTTTAGCAAGAAATATTAAAACTTTAATTTCTAAATATGATTATTGCAAATAAGTTTGTTATAATTAAATTTATGAAAAAAATTGAAAATTTACCAAAAAATATTTCTGTTTTTCCGTTATCGAACTTTATACTTTTTCCAAATACATTAGTACCTTTAAATATATTTGAGCCAAGATATATTAAAATGATCAATGATAGCATGAAAACCAACCGTATTATTGGAATGGTTCAACCAAAAAATAAAAAAAAAATTCCTGAATTATATTCAATAGGATGTGCAGGAAGAATTACTAATTTTAATGAAACAAATGATGGAAGGTATTTAATAGTAATTAGAGGAGTAAGTAGATTTAAAATATTAAATGAAATAAATAATAATAAACTGTATAGAGAATGTGAAGTTAGCTTTGATCAATATAACAAAGATATGATTGAAACTTATAATCAAATTAAATTTTCAGATCTTGAGTTAATATTTAAGAATTTAAAATCACTTTTCAAAAAAAAAGGTTATATGATTAATTGGAAAGATTTTGAAAAACAAAGTTTAGATCAAACAATAAATACTTTAGCTATGGCATCGCCTTTTTCTCTTGAAGAAAAACAAATTTTGCTTGAAACAATAGATGTTAATAATAGAAAGATACAATTAGAGAAAATTTTAAATACCTATATTGTTGATGATTTTAACAATACAACTATCCAATAAATTTTAAATCATTAAACCTTTATCTGCATACTTAATAGCTAGTTTATTGAAGAGTCTATTGTTGTTTAAATAATTAAAAACTTTTTTAGAAAATGGTTTCTGAAAAAAATTGTCATAATTAAAAAACTCATAAATAAAATCATTACCTAAAGAAAATATAAAGTTTAAATGTTTAGTTTTATTTTCAAATTGCTTACATATGGAATAGTCAATTGGAAGTCCAAGACTTTCCCTATCTCTTAGCAAAGTTAAAAATACTTGAATATCTCTTAAAGTCATATTAAATCCTTGTCCCGACAATGGATGTATTTGGTGTAACATATCTCCAAATGCCAAAATATTTTTATTATAGTAATTCCTTAAAGTTTTTGATTCTAATATAAAAGTTTCAAATTTATTTATTGAATTAATTTCATATTGCTTATTATTTGCAAAAATTAATTTTTCAAATTCTTCCTGAGATAATTTTAAATTTTTTTTTATACATCTGTTTTTTATCGAGAAAACAATTGAAGTTTGAGTTTCTGAAATTGGTAAAAAAGCTATAGGACCATGTTTCGTAAAAATTTGAATTGCTTTTTTATTTTGTGCTTTGTTATGATTTATAGTTGTAACATGTGCTGTGCTTTCATAATTTTTTAATATTTTTCTATAAAAATATCTTTTGCTAATTTCATTAGTTCCATCACAATTAATAATTAAATCATACTTTTTATTTTTAATAATTTTTTTATAAAAAGATTTATCTTTAATTATAATTTTTTTGAGATTATTACTTTTTTCTAAGCTCCTATTTAGTAAATTATATAAATCGTTATTTTTAACAATAGAAAACAATATTTTTTTTGGTTCTTCAAAATTTAGTATTTTTTCTTTCTTATTTTGCTCACTGTAAATTTCAATTTGATTAATTTCCCAAAAAAGATCTTTTTTAATTTTTATGATTTCTTTTTGAAAAAAGTCTAAATTATTTGATGTAATACCAATTGTTCTATTATTACTTGGTGTTTTTTTATTGTTTTTATAATACATAAAAACTTTAATTTTATTATTTATTAAAGTTTTCGCTAAAGTAAGGCTAATTAGGCCATCTCCTATTAAACATATATTCATAATTAAAATTTAATTTTAACAACAATTATTAAATGATACAAAGTGATAAATTTGATTCATCTTTATGGAAATAAAAAAAATACTAGAAAATACATCAAATTTTCTTATTAAAAGGCTCATTGAAGTATTCGGTTTATTTATTTCAATTTTGTCAGTGCTATTATTAATAGCATTATTAAGTTATTCTCCTGAAGATCCAAATTTTATATTCCCTGATAATACTGAAATAAAAAACATTTTAGGACCCAAAGGAAGTTTTGTTTCTGACTTATTTTTTCAATCTATAGGATTAATTTCAATCTTGACTTCTATTACACTTTTTATCACTGGTAACAATATTATAAGAACAAAAAAATTGTTGCTTATGCTTCAAAACTCTTTTTATTTAATTTTATACTCAATCTTGGGCTCTTTATTTTTTACAGTTTATTATCCTGAATCTTTTTGGTTGGCAATAAATGGAAATGGAGGATTTGTTGGAAAATTATTAAGTGAATCTTTTTTAATTTCTATAATCAATCTTAACAAAGAAATTTTTTATTATTTATTAGGTACAATTATTCTAATAGTATTTTTTCTTAGTATAAATTTTAATATTTTTTGGTTTTTAAACTTAATAAAAAAAACTATTTTTAAATTATTTTCAAAAAAAGAAAAAATTTTAGACTCCAATAAAAGTATTAATAATGAAGTTGAAAGTTTATCGCCAATTTATAATAAGCCTGTACAAGAAGATTTACCATTTATTAGTAACGAAAATAATAAAAATATTGCTAAAGCAAAATTTAATTTACCATCGATTGACTTTTTAAAATCTCCTTCTAGAGCAGAGAGAAAAAACAATTCTAATGAAGAAGATATTGATAAAGATTTTTTAGAAAAAATTCTTTTAGATTTTGGAGTAGAGGGTAAAATTACAAAAATAAGTCATGGCCCCGTTGTAAGTTTAAATGAATTTGAACCCGCACCAGGAATTAAAGTTACAAAAATAATTAATTTAGCAGAAGATATTGCTCGTAATACTAGTTCAGAATCTGCTCGTATCTCTACCATTCCAGGAAAAAACACAATTGGAATTGAATTACCTAAGTCCACGAGAGAAAATGTTTATTTGAGCGAAATAATTTCTGAAAGTAATTTTAAAAATAAAGATATTAAATTACCAATTGCACTAGGAAAGGATATTTCTGGTGCCCCAATAACTGGAGATTTATCTTCAATGCCACACTTGCTAATTGCTGGAACTACTGGATCAGGAAAGTCCATTTGTATTAATACAATTATATTATCTCTGCTTTATAGACATACTCCGGAAAAATGTAAGTTTATATTAATTGATCCAAAAATGTTAGAGCTCTCAACATATGAAGGAATTCCACACTTGCTATGTCCTGTTATAACTGAAGCAAAAAAAGCGGCTTCGGTTCTTGGATGGGTAGTTAAAGAAATGGAAAGCAGATACAAATTAATGACAAAAGAAGGTGTTAGGAACATTGACGGTTATAACTATAAACATAAATTACTAATGCCTTACATTGTTGTAATTGTTGATGAAATGTCTGATTTAATGTTAGTGGCCGGTAAGGAAATTGAAAATTATGTTCAAAAACTTTCTCAAATGGCAAGGGCTGCTGGAATTCATATTATAATGGCCACTCAAAGACCTAGTGTTGATGTAATTACAGGAACAATAAAAGCTAATTTTCCAACGAGAATTTCATTTCAAGTAGCATCTAAAATAGATAGTAGAACAATCATAGATGAACAAGGAGCAGAACAATTATTGGGTAAAGGTGATATGTTGTATAAGTCTTCTGCAAATAAAATAGTAAGGATCCATGCTCCTTATGTATCTGAAAATGAAATAGAAAAAATTAATAACTTTCTAAGATCCCAAGCTGAACCTGATTATGTCGATGAAATACTAAATTTTGCTGATGAAAAAGAGATGGGTGAAAATTTTTTTAGCAATGAAAATAAAGATGAATTGTATGAAAAAGCTTTAGAAATTATCAAATCTGAAGGTAAGGCTTCCACTTCTTTCTTACAAAGAAAACTACAGATTGGTTACAATCGTGCTGCAAGAATTATTGATATGATGGAAGCTGAAGGAATAGTTAGTAAAGCAAATCATGTTGGCAAAAGAGATGTTCTTTAATGATAAAAAAAATTATTTTAACGTTTTTTTTCTTATTAAATTTTATTGAGCCTTTATATGCTTCGGTAAAAGATGAAATTATCAATAATTTAATAAAAATAAATAATTTATCTTTTAATTTCAAACAAACAATTGGTAAAAAAACCGAAGAAGGAAATTGCATAATTGAATACCCGAAAAAAATTTTCTGTACCTATAATAACAGTCTTAAGAAAATTATGGTTTCAAACGGCAAATCCCTAGTAATTAAAAATCAAACCAACAACCAATATTATCGTTATTCACTTAAAAAAACTCCTTTAGAATTAATTTTAGATAAAAATTTTTTGATAGATCAAATTAAAGAGTTAGAGAGCAGAACTGTGGATAATCAATATATTAATTTCACTATAGCCAAAAATAATAATAAAATTAATATTTTTTTCGATAAGAAAACCTTAAATTTAATAGGATGGCAAACAGAAGATATTTATCAAAATTTAGTAATTACTTATATTTATAAAATTCAATACAATCAAAAAATCGATAAAAATATATTTAAATTACCTCAAATGAATTAGGCTGATTTTGTGCTTATTGTTTCTGTATTGTAAATTTTCATACCTCTAGCTAAATAATTCTTTAAAGTATTCTTGTGATCTAAAGAACAAGTATGGACCCAAACTCTTTTAACTTTATAAGAAAAAGATAATTTAATAGCTTCAGTTAACATATATCCACCCAATTTTTTATCCATATAATCTTTTAACAATCCAAGATAAGCAATTTCTATTTCAGATTTATCTTTATGATAAATAAGTTCGAAAAAATCAGTAATATCTTCATTGTCTTTTAAGACAAAAGTAAATACATTTGGATTAGAAACATAATCTATCCATTTTTTATCATTCCATACTAATCTATCATTTCATTAATGATTTTTACCAATTTGTTCATAAAAAAATTTATTTAATTGAAAATCATCTAGAGAAACTTTCTTCACAATGTATTTATAGTTCGGTTTTTATTTCTCTAATAATTCATCCAAAGATTTTATTTCTAAATAGTTTTTAACAATCTTTTCCATTATTGAACCATCTTGCCAACTCGTTCACCTCCAAATAAGTGAAAATGTAAATGTAGAACCTCTTGACCTCCATGTTCGCTTAAGTTTGAAAGGGCTCTGTATCCTTTACCTGTATCTAGCGATATCCCTAATTTTTTCGCAACTATTGAAATTCCTTTTAATAGCCCAACAATTTCTTTATCTGATGCTTTGGCATTAAAATCATCTAAATCTATATATTTTCCTTTTGGTACAACTAATACATGAATTTTTTTTTGAGGATTAATATCGTGAAATGATAATATATAATCATCTTCATAAATTTTTTTACAAGATATTTCCCCTCTTATAATTTTTGCAAAGATATTATTGTCATCATACTTCACGATCTATTTTTCTTCTCCTCTAAACCTGATTGGTCTTTTCTTTTCTCAAGCTCATTTAAAACATCCTCAAATTTAACGTCGGCAGCTTCTAAGGCAACTAATAGATGATATAATAAATCTGCTGCTTCATGGACTTCATTGTTTTTTGTATTCAAAGCCTCTTTTAGTTCTCTAAATTCTTCCTCAAGCTTATCAATACACTCGCTTAATCCACCTGATAGTAAAGACGAAGTATATGACTTATCAGAACTTGAGTTTTTTCTTTTTCTTATTGTTTTAACTAATTCGTCGATCATATTAAATTCTAACAGGTATTCCCTTGGACTCCAAATATTGCTTTGCCTCTAATACTGAGTGCTTGCCGTAATGGAATATTGAAGCTGCTAATACAGCGTTTGCATTTCCTAATTTTATTCCATCTACTAGATGATCTAGATTTCCAACTCCTCCAGATGCAATTATTGGAATATTTACTATTGAGGATACATTGCTTATTAATTCAATATCATAACCTATTTGTGTTCCATCTCTATCCATCGAAGTAACTAGCAATTCTCCTGCACCATTGTCCTCCATTTGTTTTGCAAACTCAATTGCATTTATTCCAGTTTCATTTCTGCCACCATGGGTAAAAATCTCCCATGAATCATTTTTTTTCTTAGCATCTATTGCAACGACAATACATTGAGAACCAAATTTTTTTGAGCTTTCAATAACGACCTTTGGATTTTGAACTGCAGCAGTATTTATAGATACTTTGTCCGCACCACAATTTAATAACATATTAATATCATTTACACTTCTAACACCACCACCAACTGTTAATGGAACAAAACATTTTTTTGATGTTTCTTTTACAACATCATAAATTGTTTCTCTATTTTCATTAGATGCAGTGATATCTAAAAAACAGATTTCGTCTGCACCACCGTCGCTATAAATTTTTGCTTGTTCTACTGGATCTCCAGCATCTTTTAAATTTACAAAATTAATACCTTTAACCACTCTTCCATTTTTAACATCCAAACAAGGTATAATTCTGCTTTTAAGCATCTAAAAATCCTGACAGTTCTTTCAAATTAATATCTCCATCATAAATTGCTTTGCCAACAATTACTCCTTCAATATTTTTGTTATTTAAACTTTTAATATTTTTAATATCTTTTATAGATGAAACGCCTCCAGAAACAATTACGGGTGAATTTGATATTTCAGCCACTGTAACAGTTTCTTTTAAATTGGGGCTCGTTTTTGTGCCATCTCTATCAATATCTGTATAAATTAATCTGCTTACACCAAAGCTATTAACATCTTTTAAAAATTCTAAAGCATTTAAATCCGTTTCTTCTTTCCATCCAGATATAACAACAAAACCTTTTTTTGCATCTAATCCAAGAACAATTTGGTCTTTATAAGATTCACAAGCTTTCTTTAAAAATTGTTTATTTTTGACAGCTGCACTTCCAAGAATAACTTTATCAACGCCAACATTAATATAATTTTGAATTTTATCTAAAGATCTTATCCCGCCACCTATTTCGATTTTAATATTAAGTTTTTTTACTATCTCTTCAATTATATTAAAATTAACAGTCTCACCTGTTAAAGCCCCATCTAAATCAACTACATGTAAATAATTGAAACCAAAATCCTTGTAATTTTTTGCTTGATCTAGTGGAGTAGTATCATAAACTTTTTTTTCATCAAAGTTTCCTTTGAATAATCTAACACACTTTTTATCTTTAATATCTATCGCTGGAAAAATTTTCATTAAATTAAATTGATACAAAATTTTCTATAAATTTAAGTCCTAATTTATCACTTTTCTCAGGGTGAAATTGTGTTCCAAAAATATTTTCTTTTTCAACTGAACAAACAATACTTGTCGAGTAATCAGTTGTGCTAGAAATTACACTTTTTTCTTCAGGAACAAACTCATAGCTGTGCACAAAGTACATGTGAGATTTATTATCTATATTCTTGAAAATATTGCTGTTCTTGGTAATTGTAATTTCATTCCATCCAATATGTGGAAGCTTAAATTTACCACTTTGATTATCTATTTTAGAAACGTTTCCTGAAATCCATCCTAGGCCTTTTGTTTCAGTTTCTTCATAGCCTACATCCGCAAACATTTGCATACCAACGCAAATACCAAGAAGAAGTTTTTTTTGATCAAATACAAACTGATTTAATGTTTCATTAAGACCTTCAATTTTATTTAGTGCTTCAATACAACTTTTAAACGAGCCTTGCCCAGGAAGAACAATTTTATCAGAGTTCGATATTATTTTTAAGTCAGAGGAAACATTAATTTTATATTTGTTATTACACACCTCTTTAAAGGAATTAATAACGGACCTAATGTTGCCCGAACTATAGTCAACAATTGTTATATTCATTAATTCTTTCTTATAAAGAACCTTTGGTAGAAGGTATTACTTTTTTATTTCTAGGATCTATTTCTAAAGCTTGTCTAAGAGATCTAGCAAGCCCTTTATAGCATGACTCAATTATGTGATGACTATTATCCCCGTAAATATTTTCAACATGGAGAGTGATTCCTGCTGATTGTGAAAATGCCTGAAACCATTCCTTAAATAATTCGGTATCCATTTCACCCAATTTTTCAACTTTCAATTTTACATTCCAAATTAAATAAGGTCTATTCGAGACGTCAATTGCAACTCTAGTTAAAGTTTCATCCATTGGTATCATTGCATGTGCATATCTTTTGATGCCAATAAATTTTTTCGAAGCTTTTTTTAAACATTCTCCAATAGCAATTCCAGCATCTTCAGTCGTGTGATGAAGATCAATATGAGTGTCGCCTTTTGCTTTTACATTTAAATCAATAGATGAATGTTTTGAAAATTGTTCAAGCATATGATCTAGAAAACCTATACCTGTATCAATTTTATATTTACCTTTGCCATCAATATTTAATTCAACACTTGTACTTGTTTCTTTTGTTTTCCTAGATGTTTTTGCTTTTCTGTTCATTATAATTTTCTAGATATATAGATATTAATTAGTTATATCAAATAATACTAATCAAGCTCTTGAACTATTTGAATTTATATCCATCTATATAAGCAATGACTGATAATGTTAAATGGCACGGAACTACAATCGTTCTGGTAAGAAAGAATAATGAGGTTGTTGTTGCTGGTGACGGTCAAGTAAGTGTGGGCAACACTATACTTAAAAGTACAGCGACAAAAGTTAGAAAGATTGAGAAAAGAAATGTGATTGCTGGATTTGCAGGTTCAACTGCAGATGCACTAACATTATTTGAACGTCTTGAAGCAAAATTAGAAAAACACGCAGGAAATTTAACAAGAGCAGCTGTTGAGCTTGCTAAAGATTGGCGTACAGATAAATATCTCAGAAGATTAGAAGCTTTAATGGCAATAGGAGATAAAGAAAAAAGTTTTATTATTTCTGGAACTGGAGATGTTCTAGAACCTGAAGATAATGTTATTGGTATTGGTTCAGGGGGAAATTATGCACTAGCAGCAGCCAAAATTTTAATGGAATCAGACTTATCAGCTGAAGATGTTGCAAGGAAATCAATAAAAGTTGCATCAGATATATGTGTCTTCACAAATAATAATGTAAAAATTGAAAAAATTTAATGGAAAAAAATAACGTAACTTCATTTATACCTAAAGATAAAAAAAAAAAAATAAAAAATTCATACATTAGTTCTTTATCACCAAGAGAAATAGTATCTGAGCTTGATAGGTATATTGTTGGACAAAATAAAGCAAAAAAAGCTGTTGCTATTGCTTTAAGAAATAGATGGCGTAGACAAGCTTTAGAAGGTGATATGAAAGATGAAGTATTACCAAAAAATATCCTAATGATTGGGCCAACAGGAGTTGGTAAAACTGAAATAGCAAGACGTTTATCTAAACTAGCAGAAGCACCATTTGTAAAAGTTGAAGCAACTCGTTTTACTGAGGTTGGATATGTTGGAAGAGATGTTGAACAAATAGTAAGAGATCTTCTTGAAATTGCAATAGCAATGGAAAAAGTAAAAAAAAGAAAAGAAGTTTATGCTAACGCACAAAAATTTGCAGAGGAAAGAGTCTTAGATGCATTCGTTGGAAATAAAGCAAGTGTTGCAACAAGAGAAAGTTTTAGAAAAAGACTAAGAAGTGGGGATTTAGATGATAATGAAATTGAAATAGCCATTAATGAAAGCAACAGTATGCCTTCATTTGAAATACCTGGCATGCCAGGAGCAAATGTGGGAATGATTAACCTGAGTGATATGCTTGGTAAATCCATGGGAACTAAAGCGAAAAAGAAAAAAATGACTGTAAAAGAATCTCATGAAATACTGATTAATGAAGAATCTGATAAATTAATTGAAGAGGATAAAATTATAAAATCAGCAAAAGATTCTACAGAAAATAATGGTATAGTTTTTTTAGATGAAATAGATAAAATTTCTGGAAGATCAGATCGTGTCGGAGGAGATGTTTCAAGAGAAGGTGTACAACGTGATCTGTTGCCATTAATTGAAGGAACTACCGTTAGTACTAAATATGGACCAATAAAAACAGATCATATTTTATTTATTGCTTCCGGAGCTTTTCAGCTTGCAAAACCTTCTGATTTATTACCAGAGCTTCAAGGAAGATTACCAATAAGAGTAGAACTTGAAGCTTTAACAAGTGAAGACTTTAAAAGAATTCTTAAAGAACCTGATAACAGTTTAATAAAACAATATAATGCATTACTCAAAACAGAAAATGTTAATTTAGAGTTTACTGAAGATGGAATTGATACAATCGCCAATCTTGCAACAGAAGTAAATTCTAGTGTTGAAAACATTGGAGCAAGAAGACTTCATACAATTATTGAAAAAGTACTAGAGGAGATTAGTTTCACAGCAACAGATAGAGGTGGTGAAAAAATAATTATAAACTCTGCTTACGTTACGAAAAATTTAGGTCAATTAGTTAAAGATACTGATTTATCTAAGTTTATTCTTTAAACCTTTTTAAATAAATATAAAAAGCGCCTTGTCCTCCATCTTTAATACTAGCTTCTTCTATTTGTTTGATTATTTTCATTAAATTTTGTTTTGATTGTATATAATTTGGAACTGAATGTTTTAAAATACTTAAATCTTTAGAAACATAAGGATTCTCATTACTTCCAGATCTTAATCCTTTGCCTGTAATTGCAATAATTTTATTAACACGTTTTTCAAAACACTTAATTATAAATTCTTCAATAACGTTGTTGGCATTTTCTAAAGAAAATCCATGAAGATCTATAGTTTTCACAATTTCTTTTTCAATTTGGTTTTTGGTTAAATTTAAATCTTTATTAATTAATTTTTCTTTATTAGAAATAAAATTCTGCCAATTTTTTTTGTCTTTTTCTGAGACTTTTTTATTCAATTATATTTGAGTATCTATTAATAACCAATTTGGATTATTTGATCTTGAGTCTTTTGAAAATTTCCATGTATCAAAAACCTTTTTAACTTTTTCCGGATCGCCAGATAAAATTTTGCTATCTTTATCTTTTATACAAGAAATAATTTCACTTACATAATCAACTGTTACTTCTAAAATATTATTTATATTATTATGTTCTTTTATTGAAGCCGAATTAATGCCAATAAAGGTTGTTTCAGATTTATGTTCTTTGTTTTCTCTTTCTTTAAGAGCTACGTTAAATTGATCAAAAACTTTTTTATCCAATAAATATTTAATGCCTTTTAAATTTCCAGATGCAAAATTTGTTATGATAGTTTCGTAAGCTATTTTTGCTCCCTTCAAAAAAACCTCTTTTGCTTTTTCATCAAAATCTGTTTTTTCTAATTTATTTTTTAATATTTTTCCTGTTGAAGAGTTGTGCGAAAAACTTGAATTCATATTCTCTTCGTGACCAGTTCTTTTCCCAAGAATTCCTCTCAATCTAAAGAAAATAAAAGCAGCAATCATTGCTAGAAGTATAATATCAATATACTCAAAACTATAATTCATATATCTAAATGTAATTAGTATATTGCTTAATTTCAACTGGCAAATTACACTAGAGATAAATGAATTCAGTTTTATTCTTAATTATATCTATTCCTCTAATTGAAATTTATCTTTTTATAAAGGTAGGGTCTTATATTGGTGCATTTAACACCATTTCTTTAATTTTAATTACTGCAATAATTGGAATTATATACGCAAGATATGAAGGGTTTAATACTTTAAAATCTGGAATGTCGCAGCTTATTAAAAATCAAATGCCTATTTATGAAATTATATCAGGTGCCGCTCTTGCTTTTGCTGCATTGCTTTTAATTTTACCAGGATTTGCTACTGATATTATTGGTTTTTTATTAATTTTTCCCCCAACTAGAAAGTTGTTATTAAAAAAAGTTAGTAACAATTACTCAAATAAAAATAATAAAAAACAAGATTTTATTAATGGTGACTTTGAAGATATAGATGAGGACAAAGATGAAAAATTATAAAATATTAGCTGAATTTGTAAAAGACGTGTCTAGTGAAACTAAAGATGTACAAACTTACTTATTTGTTAAAGATCATATTTCAAAATATCAATTAACTATCGATATAACTTCACAGCCAACCAAAAACAAATTGATAGAAGTTAGTACAATCTTAAAATTTGAGGATAAAGAAGATAATGAAAAAAAATCTTATTTTGAACTTGTTTATGTATCAATTGTTAAGCTTGATGAAAGTGTAAAAGAAAAGAAAGAAATTCAAAAAATTATATTATGTAATGTTCAAAAAGATATTCAGCCAAAAATAGAAAAAACAATTACAGATTTAATAAATAATTCTGGATTCAAACAAGTAGCTGTAAAAAATATAGACTTTGAAAAACTTTATAATTCAAAATTTAACTAAAAAAGTTTTTGTTAAATTTAGATTTTAAATATTTATTATGATTTTCTGCTTCCTCCTTGGTTGGATAGATTATTTTTTTGCAATACAATAAATTATCTGGATTAATATCTACTTTTTCATTTTCAAAAGATTTAAAATCTAAAGTTGGCTCTTTCTGATCTATTAAATTAATATAAACTTTTAATAATAATTCACAGTCAATTAAAGCAGTATGTTTAACTCTTCTAGAATTATCAATGCGAAAACGTTTACAAAGAGCATTAAGGTTTACTTGCGACCCGGGAAATTTATCTTTTGCTAATTCTAAAGTATCTATAATATTTTTATTAGCAATTCTTTCTCTACCAATTAAAAAAAGTTCGTTGTTTAAATGTGCTAAATCAAATTCTGCATTATGTATAATTAACTTTTTATCCTTTATAAAATTCAAAAAATTATCACATACATCTAAAAATTTTTTTTGAATTGCCAGAAATTCATCACTATATCCATGAATTTCAAATGCTTTTTCAGAAACTTTTCTTTCAGGATTTAAATAACAATGAAATTTCTTTGATGTTGGAATTTGATTTTCTAGTTCAACACAGCCAATCTCTACAATTCTATGTCCATCTTTAACTTCAAGGCCTGTTGTTTCTGTATCAAGAACTACTTCTTTCATTTTAAAAAATTTTTCTTTTTAATATTTTAATATTTTTCTTAATAGATAAACTTTTAAAATTATTTTTTATTATAAAATCTGATTTTTTTTTCTTAGTTTCTAAAGGAAGTTGTAATTTTTTTAACTTTTTAAAAATTTTCGGGTTAAAATTATGTCTTTTTTTTAATCTTTTATTTATTTCTTTTCTTTTTGCTTCAACAAATACTAAAATATTTTTTTTGATATTAATCTTACCTTCTAATAAAAGTGGAATATCTAATATAACAGCTTTTTTTTTCTTATTTTTTTTAAAAAATTTGTTCATTCTTAAACGAACTTCTGGGTGCACAATTTTATTAATCTTTTTAATATTATTCTTGTTTTCCAATACAGCTTTAGTAAGTTCATTTCTTCTAACGGGAAAAGAAAAAATATATTTTGGAATTGTTTTTTTTAATTTTTTAAAACATTTTCTGTTTTTTTTATAAATTTTTCTAACCTCAGCGTCTGCATTAAAAATGGGAAAACCGAACTGTTTTGCAACATAGCTTTTCCCTGAACCTATATCCCCAATAATACCTATCCTAATCATTAATCTAATAGTTTAATTGTTTTGTCATCTATTTTGGGCATAATTTTGTGCCATATAGTAAAAGCCTGATGAGCTTGATAAATAAACATCATCTTTCCATTTTCAATTTGATTTCCAAATTGCTTTGCTTTTGAAAGAAATTTTGTTTGTCTAGGATTATAAATAACATCATAAAAAAATTTATTTGATCCAATATTTTCATAATCCAATTTTATTTCATCGTCTTTGTTAAGACCAAGGCTTGTTGTGTTAATTATCATATTAAATTCTGGTATTTCTCCCCAATCAACTATTTCTAAATCAGAAAAAGTTTTTTTAAGTTCTTCGGCTTTTTTTTTCGTTCTATTGCTCAAAATAACTTTAGAAGCTCCCATTTTTTTTAATGCCAAAATAATAGAGGAGGTAACTCCTCCAGCTCCTAAAATAAAAACTTTTTTATTTTTTATATCATAATTTTTACCCCTTAATGCAAGCTCAAACCCGCTTATGTCAGTATTATGTCCTACAATTTTATTATTTTCTTTATAGATTGTATTTACTGATTGAGCCTCATTTGCTTCAACACTTAATTCATCAATAAAAGAAATGGCCAACTTTTTAAATGGTACGGTTACATTTATTCCATAAATTTTTTCATTTCTAACTTCAGAAATTATACCTTCTATATCTCCCTCGTTAAGCTGTTTTTTATCATAAATTGCATCAATATTATTTTTTTTAATCCAGTGATTATGCAGCCTGGGTGACAATGAATGTTCGATCGGATTTCCTATAACTAAATATTTTTTCATTCTATTGTATTTAAATACTCTTTGATCTGTTTAACTGGTAGGCCCATAATTGTATCTTCGTCTCCTTCTATTTTGGAAAATAAAGATCTTCCTTCCCCCTCTATTTGATAAACATTGTAAGCATATAGATTTTCATTTTTTATTTTTGTTAAATAAGATTTTAATTCATCGTTTGACATTTGTTTCATTGTTAGCCCGGCTTTATCAGTACAATTCCAAATCATAGATCCATTTTTTGATATACAAACAGAACTTATTAAATGATGTTTCTTACCATTTAATTTTTGAAGTATTTTTAAAGCTTCTTTTCTATCTGAAGGTTTCGAAATAATAACACCTTTTAAGTCAATAACACTATCTGCTCCTAATACTATTTCTCCATTTTTTTTTTGACTAATTTTATTAGCTTTTAATTCTGCTAAATTTTTAGTAATTAGACCAGAAGTTGCTCCTTCTTTTAATAAACTTTCTTTAACTAAATCTTCATCAATATTAGCAGGTTCAACCATGCAGCTAATTCCATTTTCTTCTAATATTTTTTTTCTAACCTTACTTTTTGATGCAAGAATTATTTTATCAATCATTTTCTTTTTCAATTTCGTAAATTTTTATTA
>Ga0209554_1001856_pt1 | contig 15442 bp, 14 predicted proteins | sample MarorgKNORR_S2LV_5_FD_188221 | JGI IMG/M metagenome (GOLD analysis project Ga0209554, IMG submission 188221) | Marine microbial communities from the Southern Atlantic Ocean, analyzing organic carbon cycling - Bottom_A/KNORR_S2/LV (SPAdes) (version 2) | ecosystem: Environmental > Aquatic > Marine...
CCGCCGGCCCAGCGGGGAGGCGTCGATTCGCCCAGCACCAAGGGCGCGGCATACACCCGCTCCACCCCCAACTGTTCCAACCCGGAAACCACGCCCACCACGTCAACCAGGGTGTCGACGCTGCCCAACTCTTCTAGCTCCAGTACTTCCTCGGATTCTCCGTGAACGCGGCATTCGGCGCGCCACAGGGCTGATAGGACCTCTCCGGAGCGGGTTTTTACACCCTCGGGAAGGCCGCTATTCATTACGGTGTCCAACAAGAAGCGCGGAGTGTAGCGGGTGGGGTCCTGGATCTTAACGTTGAGCTTGGTGCCCCGCATCTCACAACGGGTGTCCTGAGTTGCCTGCAACTCATAGCCTGATATGTCCAGTTTGTTCAGGTCGCTTTGCAGGGTTTCCAAAGATAGCCCCAGGTCCAGCAGGGCCCCCAACAGCATATCGCCGCTAGCTCCACCGATCGACTGGATATACGCTATCCGCAAGGGCCACCTCTCTCAGAGCCACGCCCATCCGCATTCGGGCGCATAGCATTATTGTACAATCTAAGGCGCTCGATGCGAAGGCAAACCGGGAGGTCAAGGTAACGTGACGGTCCAGAACATCAGCGCGGTGACATTAGCGGTGAAAGACATGGCCCGGGCGGTCGACTTTTACCAAGTCAAAGTTGGGCTAGAGCTTCTCTACGGCGGGCCAACGGCGGGATTCACAAGCTTCAAGGCGGGGCCAGGTTACTTGAATCTCATCCTGGCAACGGATCGGGATTGGGCATGGTGGGGCCGCTTGATCCTTCACGTGGACGACGTGGACGCTCTGTACAATCGCTTGACCGGCGCCGGACTCTCTCCTGACTCGCCCCCGCAAGACGCTAGTTGGGGCGAGCGCTACTTCCACATAACCGACCCCGACGGCCACGAACTGAGCTTCGCCCGGCGGCTGGATAGCTAATAATGGGTCAAGTTGATTTTGATGAACTGCCCGCTGGTGAAAGGCTGTCATTCCGAGGAGCGGAGCGACGAGGAATCTGGGGTGGGGTGGTTCCGCCCATCCCCAGATTCCTCCCTACGGTCGGAATGACATGAGGGCGGTCGGAATGACATCTGCGCAGTCGGAATGCCATATTGACGACCGGAATAACGCCGAGGCTTCTGCCTAATTTGAGCATTGAGTCTAATGAATCAAACGTTGATCAAAAAGTTGATAACGTCTCCGTCTTTAACCGGATAGGTCTTCCCTTCGGAACGCAGCACCCCTTCCTTTCGCCCTTGGGGGATCCCACCGCAGCGCACCAGGTCGTCGTAAGGTATGACCTCGGCGCGGATGAACCCCCGGGTAAAGTCCGAATGCACCGTGCCCGCTGCTTGTTGGGCAGGAAGGTCCGCCGGAATGGTCCAGGCCCGCACTTCGTCCTCACCAACAGTCAGGAAAGAGATCAATCCCAGCGTCCCGTAGCTCACGTTAATCACCTTGAACGTGGCCGGTTCCCCAACGCCCAACTCCTCACGGAACAGGGCGTCCTCTTCGTCGGACATCAGGCCCAGGTCCTCTTCCAGTTTGCCGCACAGGCTGACCTCGCCCAACTCTTGGGTTACGGAATCTTCCAGGCCCAACTGGCTCACCAGCACATCGGGGCCGGACTCATCGGTGTTGAATGCAACTATCACCGGTTTAGCGGTTAGCAATTGGTACGCCGCCAAGAACTCGGCCTCCGACGGGGACAGTTCTTGGCGGCGCAAAGGGACCCCGGCTTCCAGCGCCGTTTTCGCTTTTTTAACTGCGTCCAAATGACGGCCCATGGCCTGTCTCTCGGCGGGCTTGGCCTTTTTTACCGCGTCATCTTGCCGTTCTACGGCCCGGTCCATGACTTCCAGATCGGAGAACGCCAGCTCGTCCAACATATCCGATACATCTCTGCCGGCGTCCACGGCGCCCGTTGGGTTGTGCACCGAAGGGTCGGTGAAAGTGCGGACGACTACCAGAAAAGCGTCGGCGGCTTGCAGGATATTCTTATGCCTGCCACCGATGCCCTGGGATTTCGTGGCGTCTTCGGCGCCGGGCAAGTCCCAGTAGGTGATTTCGGCGTTCACTACCTTCTGAGGGCGATACATCTCCTCCAGGATGGCGAGCCTGAGGTCGGGAACCTTGACCACCCCGACATGCATCTCACCACCCGGCCCACCGCCCCCGGTAGGCGCCCCATGACCCTTGGTCAGCGCGTTAAACACCGTCGTCTTGCCGCTCTGGGCCAGACCTATGATTGCTACATCCATAGTCGGATTATACCGTCATCCCCCAGCTAGTGAATTCGAAATCAGAAACCGCGTTATCCCTTGCGGCAAAGACGTTTTGCCGATTCTTGCCCGAATCGGCAAAATTTGGGCCCTTGGGCAGGATTTGGACAGATAAGCTATTGGTTAAGGTATCAGTAGGACTCGAACAGTTTCCCCCACTCGGTCTGCATGGCTGCTGCGATGCGGCTGCGGCCTTTGGTTTTTAGCCAATAGCCGTTGTGGTACAGGTTGGAGGCTAGAAAGGCCAGGCTGACTAAAGGCGTGCGCAGCAGGAAGTTCTCCAGGGGTTTCAGCGGTCCCCAATAGATCATCTTTTGGCCCCGGCTGGCGAATGTGCTCTCAACGCCGGTGAACTTCCAATCGACCTGACTGATGTCCTCGCCAACCACGTCGATCTTGGAAACGTCGCCGCAGCCCAGGCCGCGCTCGTGGGCCAGGCGGATGAACTTCAGGCTCATGGGGTCGAAACCCATCATCTTGGCCGCTACGGCGTCGATGGCGACTTGGTCGGCGCTGGCCAGGATGCGGTTCTTCACGTGCCAGCGCATGGCCCGGGGGCCCGGCCCGTCCCCGGCAAAGGTGCCGTCCATCACGGCGAAGAGACCGGGGTGAATCTCTTGTTGAATCGCCAACAAGTCCACCAGGGTTTCGTGGATGACCGAGTGCGTCCAATGGCGCTTCCGGTGCAGCAAGCCGCCAAAGGCGTTCTTCATCGCCCCGGTCATCGTGGTGAAGACGTGGGTCTTCATGGTAGGAAGATGGACGATGTTTCGGCCCTCGAATATCTCCGGTATCTGAATGCCTTCGGGAAATATATCGTCCAGAACCAGCATCTCCGCCTTGGGTTTGTAGTCCACCCACCGGTTAGGGGGAGTATCCAAGTGAACCACCGGCAGATTCATCTTGTCCTGGACCGCTTTATGTTTGTTCTTTTCCTCTCCCTTAAAGGAGTCGACGACCACCGTGCCGTTGTGGGCGCCGGTCAATTTCTGATGCCCTAAGTTTCTCAGGGCTCTTATAACCCCTTCCAACTGCCAAGGAGAAGTAGAGCAACCGGGATACCAATGCTGCCAGGAAATGTTGATCTTGAGCAAGGTCTCTAACTCGGGGTTCAAGTGCCGGCCAACGTCTGCCAACACCATCGCTCGTTCTGTATCGGCGAACACGGTCTCCGGGGTAGTGGCCACCACCGCGACAACAGCTCCTCCGGAATTTGGGGCTAGGGGCGTCTCTGGCTGGACGCCTGGACGTGGTTCGGGTCTTTCAGATGCCTGCATGAATGGCGCTCCTGGGTAATTTATGTATAGCCGGTGGTCGTGGCCAATATCAACCCCAGATCCACAACACCAAACCGGAGCCAACGATCCAACAGAAGATCGACAATATAAGAGGCCGGTCGCGAACGATCAGTTGCTCCGGCGCTTCAGCTTGCTGGCTGGTGTTTAGAAGGTACAAATATCGGAACAGTCCAAAAGTAACGACGGGCAAAAGAAGCAACATGGTGTTGTTGTCGGGAAGGTTTGACGCTTCCACTGTATACAAAGTATAGCTTAACCAGGCGGAAGTCGCCGATATCATGAGCAACTGATTGATGAACGAGTTGCCGTACTTGGCCAATACCGGGCGTTGTTGGGCCGCCGCGTCTCCGGCCAGCCGCACTTCGGCATAACGGCGTCCCAGCACGATAAACAAGGCTCCAGCGCCGGTGGTGACGTACAGCCAGGGCGAGGCGGCCACGTCGATAGCCACGGCCCCGGCGGCCGTCCGTATGACATATCCGCTGGCCACCAGCATGAAATCGATCAGTACCACTTGCTTCAGGCCTAGTGAATAGGACACGTTGATGGCCAGATAAAGCACGCCGATGGCCCCCAACATCAGGTCCACCGCGGCCATTACCGCCAGCCCCCCCACGGCCAGGACCGTCATCATAGTCAGGGCGGTAACGATGCCCACCTGCCCCGACGCGATGGGACGGTTGCGTTTCACCGGGTGCTCCCGGTCTCCATGCCGGTCCATCATGTCGTTCAGCAGATAAGTGGCGCTGGAAAGGGCGCAAAAGGCGGCGGCGAGGAGGGCCAGCTTCACCAACATGTCCAGGACCGGGTCGAAGTTGCCGGGAGACCAGGCGACGTTGACCGAGAACACGAAGGGCAAAAACACTAGACCATTCTTGATCCACTGGTGAGGCCGCAGGGCCTTCACCAGTGCCATGGGATGGATCGACACCCTAGAGCCCTCCCTTCGAGTTATTTGATCTATCGGCCACGCCCATCTTGATTGATTTTTAGCAGGCAGACGGTAAGGCCGTATCGCCGGTTTCAGATTCAGACGAGGCGGCCGAATCAGGCGAGGATGCCGCCATATTCTTGAAATGATGCAACCACAGCAATGCCAACAAACCCACAGCTACCGCGAACCAAAGGGTCGCCAACCGCACCAACAGGGTACCAGATGAGGCCGCCGCACGGCTTATTCCGCTCTGTTGCAGTAGAGCAATCATGCTGCCCTCAGTCCCTATCAGGCCTCCGGGTAGAGCGCTTACCGCTCCGACCAAAGTGGCGGCAGCGTAGATAGGCACAGCCTGGGTGATCGGGATGCCGGCCTCTAAGCCCCTTAGAATCAGCCACAGGGCCATCCCTTCGCTGAGCCAGGCCGCAGCCCCTAGTAATACGGCCGGCGCCATCACTCTGGGCGCCGCCAATCGCCGCAAGCCGTCATGGGAAGCCTGCAGGTCGGTCCGCCACCTTCGTAACACCGGCAGATCGAAGATACGGCTGCCGCGGCGCGAGGCGAACAGAACCAGAGCGCCACCGCACAGCAAGAGCGCGCCGGCCAACACCAGCAAGAGGAACAGTGGGAGCGAAGCCAACCCGATCGCCGCCAGTAGAACAACAGAGATCACGTCGGTCAGTCTTTCCATCACCACTACCGGCGCCGACCGGGCTACGGGCACGGAGGCACGGTCACGGAGCAGGTAGCTTTTTAGGAATTCACCGGCCTTCCCCGGCGTGATCGACATGGCCAGGCCCGATAGAAACACTAAGCAATTCAACACAAATGGGACCCGGATATCGAGCACTCTCAGGTAGAAGGACCACCGGAGGTACCGCAACCCGTAATTGAGCGCCGCCAGACCAAGAGCGCCCAATAGGTAAGAAATGGGGAATTGAGACAGGTTTCCGAACGTTTCCCGGAAGTCGCCGTACCCGGCGACCCCCACAAAAACCAACACCGACAGGATTATCAGTAGTAGAAGCTTCCAATTAGTCACGAACAGCTTGATCCATCGAGTTTATTTTGTGGATTAATCTTGATCGGATTCGTCCGATTCGCAGTCGGATAGGGAACATCGTTCAGTGGGCCGCACGGAGTTGGGAGTACATGGCGCCCAAAGCGCTCATGCTGGATGTGTAGAAAGTAAATCCGGCGACCGGTACCCACAACCACCACGCGTTCAGATCGGTCAATAACGTCAGGACGGTGGCCGCCGTCGCCGTGGTCAACAAAACGATCAACCCTAAAAGACCGCCAAACACCAACGCCCGCTTTGCCGGTGCCGGGGAGTATCCACCGGCAGCGGTGATACCAAAATAACCGCCGATAAAGGGGCCGAACGGAATCCCCACGAAATGCACTACTGGGATCAAAGCTAAGATCATCATGATCCCGAATCCTACCAATACTCCCTTGACCACTGGACCTCCGGCGCGAATCAGAACCGTTTTTATTATTATAGACGGTGTATTCAGCGCCAAGCCATGCTCTAGGGACGTAATTGGCTTGACTAAAGATGGCTTGGGCCTTCAGGAGGCTGAGATTCCTCGTCGCCGGCCGGTGCCGGAATGACTAAGTGTTTGGACCAACGTTGGCAATTCGTATTTCGGAGCAATGCCGATAAGACAACTAGGCAACAAGATCATTCACCCCTCTATTCCTCACAAGTCCCCGATCAGGGATTTCCAGGGCTCCTAAGACCGGATCCATTGTCTTCCACGCATGTGCGGCTTTTTCTTGATAAGGACGATGGAGGACGTTCAAGTTATCCCCGGTCGTGTAGCGCATGACATACGCCCCAGGTATACTTGGAAAGTTTTCAGGGCAACGTAATTTCTCGTTTTTATCATCTGCATGTCCCATTTCGGATACTCAAGGAGAATCGCATTTGCCGCCAGAAACTTCTATCGACCCCAGCCATGACGACTTCGAATACGAGAGTCCATTTGCCCGATTACTAGGGATACGGCATCATCCCTCGGTTGACGGAGTTGGTCTGGCTTCAATGACCATTGAGGACAAACATCGCCAGCGCGCCGGCGTGGTCCAAGGCGGGATCATCGTCACGTTGGCCGACTACGCGTTCCACTTGGCGTGCGAGACCCGCCTAAGCGCCGGCCAGACGGCGGTGACCGTGGAACTGAAAGTGAATTTCCTTGCCCCGGCCAAAGACGGTGAGTTGAGGGCCGCTGCCCGAATCGTCAGCGCCGGGCGCCGCATCATAGTGTGCGATGTTGAAGTTACCGGACAAGATAACGAGCTGATCGCGAAATGTCTCGGGACTTACATCGTCCGCGGGCAGGCGGCCTGATCAGCAGCTTCAGCGGCGCCAGGCAATCTCGCCCCGGTTGAATCGTTTAGCTGGTGTATCAACATTGTTGGAATTGAAATTCGGTGATGCTATAATTTCAACTGAATCATCCGGAGGTGGGCACGATGAGAGTCCCCATGAAAGTCGACTATGGGGTACGGGCCTTGGTGGAGCTGGCGCTGCACTATGGGGAAGGTCCGGTGCAGACTGCGGAGATCGCTTACAGGCAGGGAATACCCGAAGCCTACTTAGACCAATTGATGACGACTCTAAGCAAGTTTGGCTTCGTGCACAGCCGCCGTGGACCACAAGGCGGCCACCGGCTGGCCTCCGACCCGGTCGACATAGACCTGGGCATGGTGATGAAAACCCTGGACGGTAGCTCCTCTCCCCTCGACTGTCTCACCAACCCTTTGGACTGTGTATTTTCCGATTCGTGTGCGCAACAAGAGGTATGGAAGGCGGTTGAGGAAGCTATACAAACCGTTCTCAGCGACATCAGCCTAGCCGATCTTGCCCGGCGTCAACGTCTACTGGCCCCCGAAGCGGTATTGTAGGCGTCACCTCAATATAAGATTCATTGCGGTAAATCTTGGGATAGGTGTTTGGAGATTCCCGCTATTACGCAACCCCGGCCAAAGGTGTGAACTGGTTTACCTGGTCCCGTATAACTTGACAAGGTCAGATCGCCAGGGATAGACTCAATCTACTGATGACCCCCAGAGGCTACCAAATAACGCACAACTGTACCTGTCCCCAAACATAGGGGGCGGGCGACATAGCGGCTCCCATCAAGCCTGCGCGCACCAGATCGGAAGTTCATCTGGGACAAGCGCAGGTTTTCTTATGGCATAAGCGAACCGCTGGAATTCCAAAATCCCCCGTTTAGTGGGTATGCGGGCCGGGGTCTCGAAGAAACCCCAAGAATCAACTGAAAGGTTACTTAGGAGAAGGCAAAATGACCCAGCAACCAATGGTCCTGACACCGGATCAAGTCAATCGGTACAGCCGTCATATCATCATGGGCGATGTGGGGAGCAAGGGCCAACGAAACCTTCTGGGGGCAAAAGCGCTGATCGTTGGCGCTGGCGGTCTGGGATCCCCATCGGCCATATATCTGGCGCTGGCGGGCGTGGGCACCATCGGAATCGTTGATTTCGACGTAGTTGAAATCTCCAACCTGCAGAGGCAGATCCTTCATCACACCAGTGACATCGGACGCCCCAAGTTGGATTCGGCCAGGGACAATATCATTTCCTACAATCCAGACACCAATGTCGTTCTCCACGAAGTTAGACTGGAGTCCCACAACGCCCGAGAGATCATAAGCCAATACGATCTGGTGATTAACGGAGCGGACAACTTCGCCACCAGATACCTGGTGAACGACGCCTGTTATCTGGAAGGTAAGCCCTTGGTGGACGGCAGCATACTGATCTTCGACGGCCAGGCAACGCTGTTCCTCCCAGGTCAGGGCTGCTACCGCTGCCTCTTCCCCGAGCCACCGCCCCCTGGGTTGGTACCTAATTGCGCCGAGGCTGGAGTCCTGGGAGCACTAACAGGACTGGTCGGCAGCATCCAGGCGACCGAGGCTCTCAAGCTCATCTTGGGTATCGGCGAGTCGTTGGTATCACGGCTATTGTTGATCGACGCCCTTAGCATGAGCTTTAGAGAAGTCCGGCTGAAGAGAAACCCGTCGTGTCCATTGTGCGGTGATAATCCCACCGTTACCGAGTTGATCGACTATGAAATCTTCTGCGGCTTGACGACGCCGGAAGCAGCGGGAGTTTCTTCAGACTAATAAATAATTGTCTAAGCTAGGTCCGGGTGCGCTGACCATTGGCAGATTAGGGTCGCAAGTTCCCCGTTATTTCGGGACCGGGCCTTTACGTGGAATTGCTAGGCGGTTCGAACAATCTGATTACTTGGTGGTAAACCACCCGGCCACTCAACATAGGCTTCTGCCCTAATCACACTAGGGCCTGCTACGAGTTCGACCCCAATCGAAAACCGAGAGGTTATGGTTACAAGGCTGACTTACAAGGGGATATTAACGACGATTGGCAACACGCCCACCGTGGAACTCCAAAATATGAGTCCCAAGGAGGGTGTCCGGATATTCGCCAAGCTTGAAGGGCAAAACCCGACCGGCAGTGTGAAAGACCGCATCGCTCTCAAGATGATTGAACTGGCCGAGCAGGACGGGGAAATCTCCGCATCCCGCACAATTTTGGAGCCCACCAGCGGCAATACCGGAATATCCATCGCCATGATCGCCCGGGTCAAGGGTTACCGGGTCAAGGTGGTAATGCCGGAAAACGTCAGCCCGGAGCGCACCCAACTCCTGCAAGCCTACGGGGCGGAGATCGTCTATTCCGACGGCGCCCAAGGCACCAATGGGTCCATTGACGTTGCCCAAGATATGGCGGAGAAGAATCCCCACGATTACCTGATGCTTTACCAATATGGCAACAACGGTAATCCCGCGGCCCATTACGAGACCACCGGTAAAGAGATCATCGAGTCGGTTCCGGACATAGACACCTTTGTGGCCGGACTGGGCACCGGTGGCACGCTGATGGGAGTTGCCCGCCGGCTTAAGGAACACAATCCACAAGTTAAGATCGTGGCGGTCGCCCCTGAGCCCGACGACCTTATATCGGGCTTACGCAGATTGGAAGACGGATTCATTCCCCCGATCTTAGATCTGAACCTCTTAGACTCGAGGATCCTGGTCAGCAGCTTCGACGCTTTCAGCACCACCAAGAGCCTTCTGGAGAAGGAAGGTATATTCGCCGGTATATCCTCTGGTTCGGTGGTTTTCGCGGCGTTGCGCCAGGCCGAACGAATGGACGAAGGCAACATCCTTTGCCTGCTGGCCGATGGCGGGTGGAAATACTTGAGTACAGGACTGTGGACCAAGGATTACGAACAGTTGGCAAAAGAGGCCCAAGGCAAGATTTGGTGGTAGCCAAGTCTTCTCCGGCGAAAACCGGTCCTACACCCTGTTAATTTACCCCTAATCAATGGCTTCAGGTGCCGTTGGTATCCCCATTTATGTCTCACGGATATGTCCGAGAACGCTTCTTCGGCGGGCATAATAGCTCGCCTTGTGTCAAAGCTTTGCCCACGGCCAAGCCCAAGCTACCTTATTGCCTTGTAACCACCCATTTCCGATGCTATAATTTTTATGAAATGGTTCGTCTTCTAGGAAAGCGGGGGGCTCCCGCTTTCTTGCTGATGGACAGGCTCAGAGTCCGGGTATTTTCACCCAGGGGGCTTGGCCGTGAAAAGCGACTTTTTAATTGCGTTGACCCAGTTGGCTGCGGAACGTCACCTGCCTAGGGAGCAGGTGCTTTCGGCTATTGAGGTAGCATTGGCGTCGGCCTTCAAAAAGGACAATCCGGCGTCTGGGCAGAATATCTCCGTCAAACTTAACCCCAATACCGGAGACGTAAATGTCTACGCCCTAAAAATGGTGGTTGATTCGGTAGACGACCCCGAAAAAGAGATAACCGTAATAGACGCCCAGCGCATAAAGACGGGCGCCAGCTTAGGTGACGAGGTGGCGGCGGAAGAACCTCTGCCACATAACGCCAGCCGAATCGCTGCCCAAACAGCCAAACAAGTGGTTCTCCAGAGGCTGAGAGAAGCCGAGCGGGAACTGTTGTTCCAAGAGTTCTTGCAACATGAAGAGGACATTGTCTCTGGTGTCATTGAGCAAAGTGAGCCAGGCCGGGCCATCACTCTAGACCTGGGCCGGGCTCAGGCCGTCCTTCCTTACGAAGAACAGGTACCCACGGAACGATATCGGAAAGGGCAACGAACCAAAGTCTACGTATTGAGCGTTCGTAGCGCTGCCAAGGGGCCGGAGATTCTGGTATCCCGCAGCCATAAGAATATGCTCAAACGCCTGTTTGAGATTGAGGTTCCGGAAGTTTACAACGGCGTAGTTGAGATTAAAGCCATCGCCCGGGAGGCGGGATTCCGCAGCAAGGTGGCGGTCAGCGCTACCCAACCGGGAATCGACCCTGTGGGCTCATGCATCGGGGTACGGGGAAACCGTATCCAGAGCATCGTTAACGAGCTCCAAGGGGAAAAGATTGATATCGTATCTTGGGACGAGGATCCCAAAGTATTCATAAGTAAAGCGCTCAGCCCTTCGGAAGTCGTCGCGGTGGAATTGTTCCCCAGCGATTCGACTGCGATGGTGGTTGTGCCCGACCGCCAGCTTTCTCTGGCTATCGGCAAAGAAGGCCAGAACACCCGTTTGGCCGCCAGACTCACCGGTTGGCGGTTGGATATCAAGGGTATGACCGAATGGGAAGAGATTCGGGAAGCTCGCAGACTTAAGACAGCCGCGGAAGCGACGGAGAAAGTCGAAGAAGAGACCGCAGCAACAGCCGTGGCCGTGCTTGACGCACCTGAAGCCAAAGTCCAAGAGGCAGATGCGCCGGCCGTCACCGATACTCAAGAGGAATCCCCGGTCGCGGTGGTCGACGCCGAGACGGTCGAAGCCGCCGGGCCGGTTGGCGAAAAAGCCGACGAAGACGAGATCCTTGAGGCCCTGATCCGGGAAGAAGAAGGCAGGGAGGCGTTGGAGGCGGCGGCTGCCGGGGAAGAGGCTTCCCCCAGCTTCAGTGTTGATGACCTAGATTCCTTCACCTTGGGAGACGTCGGGAATATAGAGGACGATGAAGAGCAAGAGCAAGACGAAGAAGAGTTAGTCCTAGTTCCCGATTCGCCGGCGATGGCGGTGGTGACCCCCGATGCCGGCAAGATCAGGTTCGCGGAGGATTTGGTAGAAGATGCCCGCGGCGGTGGACGCCGAAACAACCGGGCCCGCCGCGGTGGCGCGGCTAGGAAGGGACCGGCTAACCGAGGTGGTGGCCGCCGATAATTGGCGCCCTACCTACAAGGATAATATTGCTGTTGGCCAATAGACGCCATATACCGGAGCGTAAGTGCGTTGCTTGTGGCCAACGGTTCCCCAAGCGAGAGTTGATCCGCGTGGTGCGGACGCCGGAAGGGACCGTTTTGGTAGACCAGGCCGGGAAGAAGCCAGGCCGCGGAGCTTATGTCTGCCGATCGACAACCTGCTGGCAGCGGGGTGTTCCCAAGACTAGCCTTGAGAGAAGCTTGAATACCACCATGTCACAGGAGAGCCAAGATCATATAATGGCTTTTTACCGGGACACGGCGGTAGACCCAGCCTCAGTGGAGCAGTAGATGACTACTGAACGACGATCTAGCCAACCGCGGCGGAGGCAATCCAGAGTTCTGGTATTGCCCCCAACCCTGACCGTCCAACGACTGTCAGAACTCACCGACCAAAATCCCATAGACGTCATTAAGCAATTGATGCGCAACGGAATCATGGCGGCTATGAACCAAGTCATCGACTACCAAATGGCCACCTTGGTTACGTCCGCTTTCGGCATAAGTACCGTGATGGCGGAACCAGACGAGGCGGATGCCGCTAAAGATTCGAAAGCCTCAGAAGAGGTTGACCAGGCCGGCTTGGTCGCTCGCACCCCGGTTGTTACGATATTGGGGCATGTAGACCATGGCAAGACCACCCTCCTGGATTTCATTCGGGACTCTAGCGTGGCCGAGCGAGAAATCGGCGGCATTACTCAGCACATCGGAGCCTACCAAGTCGAAGCCAATGGGCAGCTATTAACCTTCCTTGATACACCCGGCCACGAAGCCTTTTCCGCCATCCGGGCCCGCGGTTCCAAAGCCACAGACATCGCAATCCTCGTGGTAGCCGCAGACGACGGGATCATGCCCCAAACTGATGAAGCCATCAGCCACGCCAAGGCGGCCGGAGTCCCGATTCTCGTGGCGATAAACAAGATGGACATGCCAGCCGCCGATTCCGAGAGGGTTAAGCGCCAACTCAGCGAGCGAAACCTGCTGGTGGAGGATTGGGGAGGAGAGATAATATCGGTGGAACTCTCTGCCCGCACCGGGGATGGCGTAAACGATCTGCTAGAAAACATTGCGCTTGTCGCCGAGATTGCCGAGCTTAAGGCCAACCCGGATAACCCGGCAACCGGAGTCATAATCGAAGCCAAACTAGACCGCAAGCGAGGACCAACGGCTACCCTGCTCGTACAGGACGGCACCCTTGCCGTGGGTGCGTACGTCACCGCGGGAGGAGTCTGGGGCCGGGTTCGGGCAATGAGTAACTACCGTGGAGATCCTATAAAACAGGCTTTACCTGGTACTCCCGCTGAGATTCTCGGGTTCGGCTCAATCCCCGAGGCTGGAGACTTGTTTACCGTGGTGCCCAACGAGCGCACGGCCCGGAACATGGCCTCCGAACGGGCGAACTCAGCTTCGTCCCAACAAGCCCAGGCTCGGGCCTTGACCCTGGACGAAGTGGTCAATCAGACGCCGGCCGGAGAACTCAAGGAACTTAACCTTGTACTGAAAGCAGACGTTAAAGGCAGTGTAGAGGCTGTCAGACAATCATTGGAGAACCTCACCGAAAACAATATAAAAGTTCGCATCTTGCATGCAAATTCCGGCGGTGTGACTGAATCTGATGTGTTGCTAGCCAGCGCTTCCGGAGCCATTATCATTGCTTTTACCGTCGGCATCGAGCCGAGTGCTGACCGGTTAGCCAACCGTATGGGCGTTGAGATTCGCAGTTACGCCATCATTTACCAGCTGATAGACGATGTGGAGTTAGCATTGCAGGGCTTGCTGGAGCCCGCCGTTGTTGATGTGATTCTAGGCCGCGCCGAAATCAGGGAAATCTTCCCAACCAGAGGTGGAGTCAAGATCGCGGGTTGCCGCGTAGTTGAGGGCCGCATCACCAAGGGCGTCACCGTGAGAGTCACCAGAGACGGTAAGGTTCTGGAGGAAACCACGGTCGACAGCCTGCGCCACTTCCGCGACGAGGTAAACGAGGCAACTCTTGGCACCGAATGCGGCATAGTGCTCCAGGGCTACAACGACTTCGAGCAGGGAGACATGTTGGAAGCCCATCGCGAGGAAAGAGGACGGCGTTAATCCGCTCCCTACGACGGTCTGACCGCACACCTGTTTAACAATCCCCCGGCGCGGGAGGCCACTATGTCCCGGCGAATCGATCGAGTCAACGAATTGCTGCGCCTTGAAATCAGCCAAGTATTGGCGCGCCAGATAAAAGACCCTCGTCTTTCCGGCGTCATTACCATCACTGAAGTCAGGACCACTCCCGATCTCCGAAACGCCTTAGTTCTTCTCAGCGTTATGGGAGACCGGGAAGCTAAAAAAAACGCCTTGGCCGGCATCGAGTCTGCCGCGAAGTTCTTGAGAAGAGAACTGCGCGGGCGATTGGCCTTGCGCTACGTCCCCTTTCTTCGCTTCGTCCTAGATGACTCTTTGGAGCACGCCGACCGCCTCATGACGATAATGAACCAGATCCAAGAGAGCCAGATCGCCAGCGTAACAGCTGAGATTACCGTCGTCGAAGATTCTCAAAGCGGCGCGGCGTCGACCAACGGCACCTGATTGATGGCGCGATCAAGAAGCAATTCCCTTCCGGCGGTCAACGGGTTTGTTAATCTCTATAAACCCTCGGGAATCACCTCCATGGATGCTTTGCGGCAGGTGAAAAGAATCACCGGCCAAAGGAAGAAGGTGGGCCACGGGGGCACGATGGACCCACTGGCTAGAGGCGTACTCCCGGTCTGTTTCGGGCAAGCCACCCGGCTCATGGATCATGTGGTTAGCGGCAGGAAGATCTATCTGATGGAGATAACATTCGGTGTTACTACCTCCACTTACGACGGCGAAGGCGAGGTAGTCAAAACCGGAGACCCCGGAGGATTGACCCGGAAGTTGATCGAAGATGCCCTCGAGCCGTTCCTAGGCGTTATACAACAAGCCCCGCCTATGTATAGCGCGATCAAAGTGGGGGGTCAACGCTTGTATAAGCTAGCCCGTGCCGGCATCGAGATCGAAGTTGCCACCCGCCCCGTGGAGATACACGACATCCGCATCGTGGAATACGATCTTCCCAGTTTGACGTTGGAAGTGGAGTGCGGAAAAGGCGCTTACATGCGTTCGCTGGCCCACGATTTGGGCGAAGCCTTGGGCTGCGGAGCCCACGTCTCAGCCTTGGAGCGTCTCTCGTGCGGGGAATTCAAAGCCGAAACCGCCATCACCCCGGACCAATTGGGAACAACCGCCGATAATCAGGAAGATTGGCAGCAGCACCTGTTACCGGTCGACTGGGTATTGCGGAATCTCAAAAGCATCTCGGTCGGCCCGCTGGCCGAGCAGTACTTACGTCATGGTCAGACCGTGAACCTGGGACACGCTCCGCACAACGCGGGTTATCTGGAGGAGTTCCGGGCTTACGCCAACGACGGACGATTCCTTGCCCTCGTCCGCTTCGAGCGCAGTGAAAACTCCTGGCGGCCGGTCAAGGTTTTCGAGGTCGATTCACCCTCACCGTATGCCCCTCAGGCCACCTAAAGCACCACAACAATTTCCTTTCCGAAGTACTCCCAAACGCCGCTACGATTTTAACAATCCCCATCCAGCTACTGGGCTACTTCACGCCTTG
>Ga0209554_1001864_pt1 | contig 15386 bp, 19 predicted proteins | sample MarorgKNORR_S2LV_5_FD_188221 | JGI IMG/M metagenome (GOLD analysis project Ga0209554, IMG submission 188221) | Marine microbial communities from the Southern Atlantic Ocean, analyzing organic carbon cycling - Bottom_A/KNORR_S2/LV (SPAdes) (version 2) | ecosystem: Environmental > Aquatic > Marine...
ACAGGCGCCATCCACAACCTTGGCTTCTTCCACGCCAAGATGCTCGATAACGATCTTCTTTACGCGCTCGCCGACATCGCTCATATCCGCATATCCTTTACTTAATTTCTTTTTACCCATTTAATCATCACCTGGGTCGCCAGGCTCTTCAGAAAAATATTTCATCTTATCTGGTACATTATCCCAATCACTTGCATCATCGGGGACTTTTCCTTTATGCACAATATTCGGCCATGCTTCAGACCATTTATGATTAAAATCAATCCAATGCATTTCATCGGGTTTTAATCTTGTATCTGGTACAATTGCGTTAACAGGACATTCTGGTTCACATACACCGCAATCAATACATTCATCTGGATGAATGACTACCATATTTTCTCCTACATAAAAACAATCAACAGGACAAACTATAATACAATCTTGATAGAAACATTTAATACAGCTATCATTTACTATGTAGGTCACAGACTAAATCCCACAGTTATCATTTACTATGTCGATCACAGACTAAATCCCACACTCTCCCCACATCCACAACTACTTGAAGCGTTCGGGTTGTTAACTTTAAATGCCGATCCCATAAGTTCTTCAACAAAATCAAACTCGGCACCTGTTATATACATTATACTAATGTCATCTACAACAAACTTTTTATTCTCTGCTAATTGAATAACCTCATCTGAACTTTCAATAGAATCCGAATTACTAATTTCCCAGTTATATTCAAAACCTGCACATCCGCCGCCCTTAATACTAAAGCGAACTACATCTGCATCTTGTTTATTGCAAATCTTTATCATTTGCAACTTTGCTGATTCTGTTACTGTAAATAAACTCATCTGTCTTTGACCCCTTTTAAAGTTGGGTTATTAACCCATCCACCTTCATTATAATGCTCCGTGCTACACTTCGGACCACAAAATGGCAATTGCCTTGTGCTTCCTTTAATATAAAACTTCTCATCAAAGTAATATATGCATTGTTCGACTGGAAACATTGTTTTGCACTGTACACACATTATTTGTTGCATAGTACTATTTATAACACAAAAAAGTCTATATTGCAACCATATTAAATAATAACTTAATTCTAAGCATACATTGCCTTAAATATTACTATAAACTATTGTAATAGGAGATTCAGACATGGAAATTATCGCATTAGTTATTGCTTGGATTGCCGCGAATGCAACACTGGCAACCATACTTGCTTTTCTTACAGCATTGTTCACAGGACAATGGTTAGGAATGGTGCTCGGACTTGCAGTCGGTTGGTGGCTATTCCCACAACCTAAATGGTTAAATAATCTTTTTAAAAGAAAAAAAGTAATTATTGGTGGAGAAGTCAATCCAAAGACCGGCGGCGTAGATGACCAAGGTAGAGAAGTAAGTAAAACTGGATTAAAGCGCAAAGATCCATTTACTGGTAAAAATCGCTGGTAATTTGTTAACTTGTTAAAGGAGGGGATCCCTCCTTTTCCTATGACGTATTTTGTTATCTTAATATTCTTATAGGAATATTAGTCAATATATAAAAGGATCTTTCTTACGTAGTTCCTTTAACTTACGTCTATGTTGTCGATTTAGTTTCCAATACTGATATTGTATTGTAAGTGAAACCCAAAATTCTCTAATTTTCTTCATAAGGATACTCTCTTAATATCTCTGTAATTGGTATTTGATTTTTACCAGCAATGCGATATTGCTTTTTATTAGCAATATAATCAATTAAGTACCGAGCCAACTTCTGATTTGATTTTCTACACATATGATTGGCCATTGTTGGGCCGCCACGGAATTTGTAGTCAACTTTGGTTTCTAACGTAACATCTGGATGCAATGGATTTTCATTTTTAAATATTTCAAACAATTCTAGATCACCAATGACACCATTTTTAGGTTTATAATCACACATACTTTCTTTAAAACACGGCAACCATATAATAGTTTGATTTGCTCTTATAAGATCATCGAGTTCTCTTATTGCACCTTTTTGTGCAATATAATGAAAATTGCCAAGAAACAAATAATCATAATATGCTTTACCAGCCTTAAATATCTTTTTAGAATATATGTCTATACTCTGCCGGTTGAGAGCTTTTCTTGGATCGAAGAAAGTATTTAAGCGAGAATTTACTTTGCTGTACATAGAACTAGGGGAGATCGAGTATCCTGTACGAGTCGGCAATCTATCAGGCGCACTAACACAAGCAATAATAATATCTGCCCTTTCTAAAATTGATTCATCGCCACAACCAGGATGCTTTATGTGTGCATTAAAAAAAGATGAAACAAATGGCAATCCTCCAAATCCAATTTGTAAAATTTCTGCATTAAAATGTTTTGCAACTATTTCTGGCCAAGAGGCCCACCCCGTGCTACGTGGATCATCAGCATTAAGATGGGCACAATAACTGTCACCAATAAAAGCAATCGTTTTCGTAGGATTAATTAAATATTTATTATTCCAATTATCAATTGTTTTTATAATGGGTTGTTTGTCGTCGCCGGGCCGCTCGTGGTCGGTTCTTGTTAATTTTTGTATATTAGGAATATCCCACGCATGTGTATAGACATCCTCGACATTATCTAACTTATCCATAGTAATATTTATAAAAATGGCTCCCCGGGCCGGACTCGAACCAGCGACATTCAGATTAACAGTCTGACGTTCTACCAACTGAACTACCAGGGATTATGTCTGTGTCTTAATAATAACTTCTGCAATATGCTTTGGAGCAGGCGCATAATGTGAGAATTCCATACTAAATTGGCCGCGGCCGGATGTCATCCCGCGCAAGTCACTAATATATCCAAACATCTCTCCTAATGGCGAATTGGCCTCAATGCGAACCATAGTACCTTGCATATCTTGCTTTTTAATCATTCCTCTACGACTATTGAGATCACCAATAACATCTCCTACCTTATCCATTGGACAAAACACATTAACTAACATTATTGGTTCAAGCAATCGCGGCCTTGCTTTAGGAATAGATTGTCTGTATCCGGCCATGGCGGCGAGTTGGAATGCTACTGCACTACTGTCAACCTGGTGACTAGAACCATCTGTTAATGTTACTTTATAATCAAGCATTGGATAGCCTGCTAATACACCACACTGTCCTGATTGTTTAAATCCTTTTTCTATTGCTGGAAAAAACTCTCGTGGAACGCGCCCTCCACTAACTTTACTTTCGAATACAAATCCTTCGCCCTGGGCTAACGGCTCGATTGTATATTCTATATCAGCAAATTGTCCTGCACCACCTGTTTGCTTTTTATGTATGTACCTGTCTTTTATTGTTCTTGTAATTGTTTCTCTATATGCAACTTGTGGTTTACCAACGCTAACTTCTATACCATGTGTGCGTTTCAATATATCGCATTTAATATCTAAATGCAATTCACCCATACCTTTAAGTATTGTTTGTCCAGATTCTATATCTGTCTCTACATGAAAAGAAGGATCCTCTTGTACCATCTTACCAATTGCAACACCCAACTTATCCATATCACCTTTCGTCTTTGGTTCAATAGCTATACTAATAACTGGATCTGGGAATACCATTGGTTCTAACGTTGCTGGCTTGTCAATATCGCAAAGGGTATGTCCTGTTTGTACATTTTTCATTCCAAGTAATGCTACAATGTCTCCTGCTTGAGCACTATCTACTTCTTCGCGGGAGTCGGCATGCATTTCAACAATACGCCCAATGCGTTCTTTCTTTTGTGTGAAAGAATTTAATATCGAATCACCTTTTTTTATGTGGCCGGAATATATTCTAATAAAAGTTAAAGCACCATATTTGTCTTCCATTATTTTAAATGCAAGTGCCCGCAATGGCCCTTCGGCATCCACTGTAGCAACTTCACCTGTTTCTTCACCAGTGTCATCTACAATTGGTTGTGGATCAACTTCAGTAGGGTTAGGCAAATAATCTATCACAGCATTTAATATGTTTTGCACACCTTTATTTTTAAATGAACTGCCACAATATGTTGGAAAGAATTCACATGTATTAGTACCTTTGCGTATACACATTTTTAAATCTTCAATACTAATCGAATTTGGGTCGTCCATCCATTGCATCATAACTTCGTCATCTTGCTCAACCACGGTCTCAACTAATATATCATAATATTGTTTTGCCATTTCTTTGTATGTGTACTTGTCACCTATTTTCTCACTAGGTGCGGTATCATCTGGAATATCTGTTATAGTGTAAGAGGCCGGGTCAGTTGGATCAGACCATATCCAGGCCTTCTGTGTAAGTATATCAATTACACCTACAAATGTATCTTCGACTCCAATCGGATATACCATAACTAATGGTTTGGCTCCAAGCCGTGTTCTTATCTGTGCTATAACTCGATTAAAGTCAGCTCCAACCCTATCCATTTTGTTAATGTATATAATACGTGCTACTTCACTATCGTTAGCATAACGCCAGTTAGTTTCTGATTGTGGCTCTACGCCACCATTTGCACAAAACACACCAATACCGCCATCGAGGACTTTAAGAGAACGGTAGACTTCAATAGTGAAGTCTACATGACCTGGAGTATCAATAATAGTTAATCGATGTTCCTTCCAATAGCATGTTGTTGCGGCACTTTGTATCGTAATGCCTCGCTCTTGCTCTTGCTCCATAAAGTCTGTGGTTGCGGCGCCATCATGAACTTCGCCGATTTTATGTATCTTACCGGTTAATTTTAAAATGCGCTCTGTGGTCGTAGTTTTACCTGCGTCTACATGAGCAAAAATTCCTATATTTCTATATTTGTCTAAATCTTTCATTTTAAAATTCTAATAATTTATCTACTGTATTTGTTGCAAACAACTCAACTGCCTTTTCCCATTTTTTATTATAATCAAATCCAAATGCAATATCACTTGAAAAATCAACTACTAGCCAACCTTCGCCATCTTGCCTCGGCCATGCCGCCTCAATTTCCATTTCAAGTTGGCCAACTGACCAACTTGAATATCCTAAAATAATTATATATTCTCTCGGGCCCAACCCTTGTGCAATGTCTGCAATAATATGTAATCCTTGTGTGATAGATATTAAATCAGTTACCTTTTCTGTAAACTCAGTTTCATATTCCGCAGTATGTAATACAAACCCTGTTTGTGTATCTACGGGTCCACCGAAACAAATATTAGCATCCTTTTCTGTAGGATTTTCAACTTCTGCATTATTACACAATTCGTACCAAAGAGATTTAGCCAATGGTTTATTTACAATAAAACCTACAGCACCATTTTCATCATGCTTATAAATGTAAACAACACTTTTATGAAAGCGAGGATCCATTAACCTCGGCCCCGCAATCAAAAATTTATGCGATAAATTATTCATATGATATTTATCCAAAACATCTTATGTATTTATGGCGGAAGCGGAAGGATTCGAACCTTCGTAACGCCATTAAGACGTTAAATTGATTAGCAGTCAACCGCATTCGTCCACTCTGCCACGCTTCCAATATTGGGATAATTCTGTCATTGTTTACAATATATGTGCATGTTCTAATGCCTCATATCCAAACCATATAGCAAATGCTAAAAAGGCATAACGTGTTACTGTAAATAATATTCTAGTATCCTTATAATTTGTTAACCATTTATAAAGACTAGCAACAACAATTACTACCAAGGCGGCGCCTGTCCAACCTTCTACATTATTATTAACTGCTTGAAACATAAATGTAAACACTTCCATACTTTCTCTAAAGTATATAAACCATATTACAAAATATCCAACTATACCTGCTGTACTACGATTAGCAATAGCATCAACATGGCCTTTTATATGTGCTGGCAAATTTGCACTGGTAAGAAATAAGTAAATCATTAATGCACTTAACATAGCATACATTAATACCTCATAATTTTCTAACAACTCGCCTAACGCAAGGCCGCCCAGCAAACCACATAACATTCCAAATATGGCCGAGGCGAATATTCTTTTATCAACTACAATTGCAGTTGTGACCATTAAGGTCAAAAACATCATCTCTAAGGATTCTCGTCCTACGTATATAAAACTCTCTATCATTTATTTTCCCCGTGGCGCCCTTACCAGGATTCGAACCTGAAACTCAAGTTTAGAAGACTCGGATGATATCCATTTCACCATAAGGGCTTATCTCTCTGTAATTTCGCCTACTTCTTTATAATTCTCTGACATGTAGTTTCCTATATATATTTTGTACACCAATAATTTGACTAAGGCAATCATACAATGCGTGATGTTTTAAATTGTCAGGTCTTTCAGGATCTGTTAAATCAAAAAGAGTACGAGAATCTCTTACTTGATAAAACTTCCATGGAACTCCTCGTTCTAATTTACTGGCAATATGTTCTAGTATTCCATAATCAAATTGAGCACCATGTCCCCAATAATGGGTACAGCCAAAACAATACCTATGCAGAATACGCATTACTTTTCGAATAGGCATTCGGTTAGCGTCACTAAACGCTTCATCAAGTACTTGCGGTTCTTGCTTCGCCCACCAGTCTAACGTATCTTCTTCAATTGTACAACCAATATCTTGACAACTTTCAAACGTTGGTTTTAAATACATTGATTGTAATTGATCAATGTGCCGATCTCGAAAATCTGCCCATGGATCAAATTTTATAATTCCAATAGACAAGACTATAGGCATGTCGCCTGTGCCCAAACATTCAATATCAATCATAACATGTCTATATGCTTCAGTCATACTATTATAATACTACACTTTCTTTCATTTGTCAATAAAAAATGGATGTGCCAGGCACACCCATTTTTCACTGTTGTGTACGTCTAAGATACAACGATTATTTCTTCACTTAATCTTTAGTGAATGCCCAGTATAGAACTGTAACGGCAACTAAGCCAACAAGTCCTTGGGAACCGAGGGAACTAACTAAGTTGGTAATATTACCAACTACGTCCATACCCGAAAAGAATGGTACCCCTGCACCACCGAATAGAACTTGTAGCACAACAACTAATGCAATTGCTACAATTCCTAAATCTGTGATGGCACGGGCCCAACTTCTAATTTTATCAAGCCAATCCATAACTTTCTCCTGTTTTATTATATTCTTAACTATAAGTTAAATATTTATGTAATTATTACATAAAGTAACAAAAGTATAACACTATCTTAACTACCTGTCAACCTTTGTTTATGCGTTCCCACGCTAAGTCTTTACTAATTTTATCCGTCGAAACGCCCTTCTCATTACTACTTTGGATAACTTCGAATGTTTTATTAGCAATTTCATCTAGTGCTTTATCGATGTTATCCACTGTACCTTCAATCTCAGCGGCTATAGAAATTACACCGCCGCTGTTTACAAGATAATCAGGTGCATAAACAATCTTATTATTAAACAACCATCGATCTGTTTCTTCGTTATCTAATTGATTATTTGCCGCACCTACAATTGCAGAACAGTTTAAATTACTACGTGTTTCTGCATTTAACACATTTCCTAGAGCACACGGACTTAAAAAGTCACATTTAACAGTATAGGCAGATTGTACATCTACTCTATCAAAAAGTATATCAGTTAAATTATCAACTGCTGAATCATTAACATCAGCAACAGTTATTCGGCCACCGGCTTTATATAATAATCTTGCTAATGTACTCCCAACCTTTCCTACACCGCTAATACAAAAATGCATGCCGTCGAAGTTCATATCGTCGTCACGCATATATGCCAATGTTGCTTTCATAGCATTGAAAACACCAATGGCTGTAGGGATACTACTTTCGATTTTAATACCACCTACATAATCTGTCATTTGTTTTATATATTCTAAATCTATCTGTAATGTTCCAACATCTCCTGCTGTAACATATATTCCACCTAATGCTTCAACTGCTTCGCCAAATGCTTCATATAATTGAGGTGTTTTTTCATTATTGCAATACATAGAATTAATAACTGCTTTGCCGCCGCCGTAGTTAATACCACATAAACTATTTTTATACGACATGCCTTCGGCTAAACGCAAAGCATCATGAAATTGTAAATCAGTTGATGGAAATTCCCAGAACCGGCAACCTCCTAGGCCTGGGCCAAGTCTAGTATTATGTACAGCAATAATGCAATCTAATTTTGCAGTTTCATTAATAACTCGAACAACACGTTCATAGCCATTAACTGCAATATCTTCGAGACTCATCGTCATGATATTCTCCTACACTACTCTCTAATATCTATTCAATCTTTAATTGGGGTACTGCATCAGTGCTAAAGGATTTTTTTAATAAATTATTTTCTCTACTTTCCAACTTAACTTGATATCCCCACAATCTTTTAATATGCTTTAATACATCATCGGTTTCTTTATTAAGAGATCGACCATTTGTCATATTATGATGTAACATTAAAGTTCTATCACCTTTAAAATCTGCATCATATACTTGTATATCTGGAAACATATTGCCAACTTCATATTGACTTGCAAGCGATTCTCTAATTTTCTTATAGCCTTGTCGATTATGTATATGTTCAACTAGATAATGATCTTTATCAACATTATTATTAAGAACAAACAATTTCAATTTCCGAATCATTGTAGGACTTAAAAACTGTCTAATAAATGATTCATCTCTATAGTTTTCAACTGCATGTAAACAAGTTTCAAGCCAATCACTGCCGACAAAATCTGGAAACCATTCTTTATCTTCTGCTGTTGGGTTTTCACAAATACGTTTAATATCTTTAAACATTTCAAATCCCAAATAATAAGGATTGAATCCATTATATCTTTGATTATCAAATGACGGTTGATATAACACACCACTATGTGTATGTATAAATTCTAACATTGCGCCGTCGGTAAGTAAACCTTTATCATATAAACGATTCATAATAAAGAAATGTGAGAACACTGCCCAACCTTCGTTCATTACTTTAGTTTGATACTGTGGATAAAAGTATTGTGATATTTTTCTTACAATACGTACTACTTCTCTCTGCCATAATTCTAAAATGGGAGAGTTCTTTTCAATAAAATATAATATATTTTCCTCTGGATCGGAGAATGCAACATCATGTTTCTTTTCTACTTGCTTTTTAGTTTTTGGAAGTGTACGCCACAAATCATTATAAATGCTTTTTAAATATTCATCGCGTTCTTCTTTGCGTTGAGTTTCTTCGAAGAAATTTAATTTTACTGGACGTTTATATCTACTAATCCCATGCTTACTTAAAGCATGACAACTATCTAATAATTTTTCAACAATGTCTGATCCATAACGTTGTTCACAATCATATAGATAATTTTTAGCAAAAATAAGATAGTCTATAATATGTGAAGCATCTGTCCATTGTCTAAACAAATAATTATTCTTGAAAAAGTGATTATGTCCAAACGCGGCGTGTGCAATAACTGTTGTTTGAGTTGTCATAGTATTTTCTTCCATTAAGTAATTAATGCAAGGATTACTATTAATAACAATCTCATATGCTAACCCAGTATAACCTTTTCTATAATTTTGTTCTTCAGCAGAAAAATGTTTGCCAAAACTCCAATGCTTATAATAAATTGGTAGACCTGAACTGGAATATGCATCAAGCATTTGTTCTGAAGAAATAACCTCTAATTGATTTTGATATATATTTAAATTAAGATCATCGTAAGCAATAACTTCACATGCATTATATACATCTTCAAGCAATTCAAAATTCCATTCTGAACCTGTATAAAGAGGACGAACCATTATAATATTTCCTTTTCAGGGTCTTTTGTTAATGTTGATATTGGACCTGAATTAACTTTCGAAAAGAATTCTCTAAACACTGGAATAATTTCTCCTGCTTCTGCAATACGTTTACTAACAAGATTACCCCAAGTACTATGTAATCCTTCATATAATTGCCACATGCCACTACGCCCTGTACTTGTATTCCAAAAACTTCGTTGCTGTTCATACAATCCGGCAATCTCAACATAAGTATAAAACTTAACTATTGGTAAAATTTGTTTAACTAATACATCTTCTAAAACGGGCAGGTCACTTGTAAAATTATCCCCATCACTTGCTTGTGCAATATAAGCATTCCAATCTGATGCTGGATAACGTCCTTTAAGAATTTTTCCTGCTAACTCAATACCACTACTTACAATTGTGCCGCCCGTTTCTTTGCTTTGAAAAAATTCCTCTTCAGAACATTCTATCGCTGTTGTATGATGTCTTATAAACACTACATCAACTTTCTCATATTTTCTTTCTAAAAACAAATATAATAATAAGAAAAATCTCTTTGATAATTCCTTTTCTCTTTCTCCCATACTTGCACTAACATCCATAATGCATATCATTACGGCTGTAGTAGTTGGTTTAGGTTTTTTAACAAAATTGTTAAAACGTAAATCGATCGGATCAACAAAAGGAATTGCTTTATGACGTCTACGTAAATCTTCTATTTCTTTTTGTAATTTTTTAATTAATGCCCTATTCTTAGTCATGGCCTTAATATCATCTTTATAATATTTTATTGCTTCTTCAAGTTGTTCTATTTCATGCTCGAGGCGTTTGATCTCTTTTGTTTTTGGTGTCTTTAATGCTATACGACGACCAATGCTTCTTATCATACTTCGTTCAATATTAAGTTGACTCGGACTACCTACCGGTGTGTAACCAGCACGGTGTTGTTCCCATTCTGTTACATCTTCTCTATTCTTTTCTTCAAGATTGGGCAATTCAAGATCTTCAAATACTACATCTAAGTATTCATCACGTGTTAAACTAAAAGCAAACTCATCTTCGCCTTCGCCCTGATCACTAGCATCTCCGCCGGCACCAACGCCGCCTTGGCCACCTTTAGGTTTTGGAATTTTATCGCCTGGCGAAAATTCTTTATTACCTGGTAATACAAAATCATGTTCACCAGTTTTATGATCGGTTCCAAATGTAGGTTCACGTATTCCATCCGTTGGAATACTAATCTTCTCTTCGCTCTTATCTGTGATAGAACGATCGACTACATTTTTGCGTACTCTATCCGTAAGATGTTTTTTAGCCTTTCGTATAAACCGTTGTCGGTTCGATATGCTTTTACCTTTTGGATTGAGGCGCCTATCAATTATGTATTTGGTCATTAACTGCTCTTCTGAACTCTCATGTACCACTCCACGAGCCGGCGCACTTGGCGAGAAGTATATCCTTTGCTCTCCATCCTCTTTACAAAGTCATTATGCTTCTTCTGATCGTCTTTGTTACCTTTAGTCGAAAAACTAATAATTGGTAACAGTTCTTCAGTTGAAGCAAACATTTTCTTCTCAATTACTTCACGTAGTTTTTCATAACTTGACCACTTTGGATTCCTGCCTTTGCCTTTTGCTTTAGCACGAATCACAAAATTGACAACTTCATTACGAAAGTCTTTGGGATTTGCTATACCTGCAGGCTTTTCAATCTTTTCTAATTCCTCATTAAGCACATCACGATCAAACAAATTACCTGTATCGGGATCTTTAAAATCTATTTCTTGGATCCAGGCATCTGCATATTCAATATAACGATCAAACAAATTTTGGCCATAGTCACTATAACTTTCTAAATATGCTTTTTGGATTTCATTTCCAATAAACTCAGCATACTTAGGACTTAAATAGTCTTTAATAAATTCAATACACAAATCTTCTTTTTCCTTCGCAAACTGTTCACGCTTAATACTATCTTCAAGGACATACATTAAATGGATTGGGTCTGCCGCAACTTCATCTGTATCAAAGTTGAATGTTTTAGATAAAGTTTTAAAAGCGAAACGTGTTGAGATTCCAGCCATGCCCTCGTCGACTCCGGCTACATCTCTATACTCCTGCATACTCTTTGCTTTTGGATCAGTATCTTTAATGTTCTCACCATTGTATACTCTCATCTTACTATATAGTGAACTGTTTTCATGTTCACGCAACCGTGTTAGTATACCAAAGCGAGCAAGCATATGTAATGTTTCAGGCGCACATTTTGAAACATCTAAACCAGATGCATCAAGCATCTTATCATAAATCTTAACTTCCTCGTCGCCGCGTAAGCAATAAGGAACTTTAACTACACAAATTCTATCAATGAATGCTTCGTTGTTTTTATTATTTTTAAACGTTTGCCATTCGGACTCGTTACTATGTGCTAAAACAATTCCATTAAATGGAATAGCACTAATACCTTCGGTGCCAATATAGTTACTTTCCTGTGTAGCAGTAAGTAATGGATGTAACACTTTAATTGGAGCCTTAAACATTTCAACAAACTCCATAAGTCCTTGATTACTACGACACAACGCACCACTGTAACTATAACTATCAGTATCATTTTGACTATAATGTTCTAACATACGTATATCAGTTTTACCAACCAACGCACTAATGTCTTGATTATTCTCATCTCCGGGTTCAGTTTTAACAATTCCAATTTGCTCTAACCTGCTTGGCATAATTTTGGCAATTTTAAACTTGCTAACATCCCCACCAAATTCTTTTAGCCGTTTAATAGCCCATGGGCTCATTAAACCATTTACATATCTTTTATCAATTCCATATTCTTTTTCTAATTGTTTTGCATACTTGTCAGGATCAAACAAACCAAGGGGTGATTCAAAAACTGGAGATATTGCATCTTTATGATCTCCCTCTGCAACTAAGGTATAGATAGGATATTTTTGCATTAACTCCTTAAGCGTTTCAGCAAGACTTGACTTGCCGCCGCCTACTGGACCAAGCAAATATATAATCTGTTTACGTTCTTCTAATCCTTGTGCTGAATGCTTAAAATATCCAACAATGCGTTCGATAGTATCTTCCATACCATAAAAATCTTTAAATGCTGGGTAAATTTTTAATGTTTTGTTTAAAAAGATTCGAGACAATCTAGCATCTGTGCTTGTATCAACAAGGTCAGGTTCGCCAATTGCTTTTACCATTCGTTCTGCAGGACTAGCATATGTTAAGGGCTCTTCTTTACATAAGTCAAGATATTCTTCAAACGTTAAATACTCAGTTTGATTACTAAGTTGATCCTCCAAGAATTTTTTAAATATTGTCATATATGACGCTCCCATTAATGGTGTCTACTTCTCTACTACTATTTAAGCAATTTGAAGTAAATAGTTGTATGAATAAATTATTGTCGATCGACCGGGTTAAACCCCCTACAGAGCCACAAAACGAATTATTTATACAATGGTCTTTTGGTAATTTTTGTAACTGGAATTGTGAATACTGTCCGCCTGACTTACATAACAATTCTATTAATTGGCCTAGTTATGAATCGGTTATTCATTTCCTTATTAACCTTTTTAACCATATTAAAAACACAAATAACACAGTAAGACTAGATTTTCTAGGAGGAGAGGTTACATTATGTAAATACTTTCCTGAAATTCTGCAACTATGTTGGGCTAACAATGCACGAACATCTATAATAACAAACGGTAGTCAAACAATAAAATATTGGAATAAAGTATTGCCTTTTCTATCGATAATCAATTTTACTTATCATCCTCAATTCTCTAATTTCACCCATTATAAAGAAATAGTTAAACTGGCTATTAAAGAAAATTGTAAAGTTTTTTGTCAATTTGCCGCTGTCCCAAAGTACATGAATGATATAAAACTCTATGCAAATGAACTTAAATCTTTATATAATCATGACGTGGTTATAATTATAAAACCATTATTTGACAAAGTTGGTAGAACCGGCAACCATTTTTACAACTATTCCACCGAAGACCTCAGCCTCATGTTTGATGAAGGGCCTGCTACTGTTATTAAAGATCAAGTATTAACATACGAAGATGGCACTATTAAATATTATGGTTCAAATGAGATCTTATCAAATAAATTAAACAACTTTAAAGGAATGCATTGCGAAATTGGTATAAATTTAATTATAATTGACATGCATGGTAATATCAAAACTAGTGTATGTCCGCAAGGTCAAATAATCGGAAAAGTATCTGATACAGTATTTACCTTTCCAGCATCTCCTGTCCAATGTACACAAAACTTATGTCTTAATCCATTAAATCTAATAGTGGCAAAACGAACAATACAATAAATAATTATATGAGGTTGTAAAATAATGAACACAGTAGATCTTACAGGATTAGCAGCACTGGAATTGAGCGTATTACTAATGCCATGGCTTACTCTAGTGATCAGTTTAATTTTTGCCGCACTATTAAAAGACTGGATTGTATCTTTTGCAAAAGGTATTAAATTTAAATTGATGCCGAACTTTAATCCAGGAGATAGTGTAATACTCGATGGCGAAGAGGCTGTAATTGTATCTATTGGACTAACAACTACTGTTTTTAGTAAAATTGGTTCTGATGGCATGAAATGGCGATACGTACCAAACGAACGTATACCATACTTAAAACTTGAACGTATTGTACAGGAAAACGTAAGAGTAAACGGGCAAACAAAGGAAAAATAAAATGTCTAATTTATACCCAGGTTACGGTGTACCATGGTTCTGGTTACATTATGAAATAGTTAAAGGGCCGATAGATCCAGATATGGATGCTATGCAAAAGAACCCGGACGGCGGACAGGAAAACGTAAGAGTAAATGGACAAATAAAGGGAGAATAAAATGTCTGAGGAAAGCAAGGTTACAACCGTAACTATTTCAACGGATCAAATAGATATGTTTACTATTGATATTAAAAATAGTGACAGCAGTAATGGTTATTGGTGTTCAACAAATTGGACTATGAGTGATGTCGGTGATGATATTACAACCGTAACTATTCCAACGGATCAAATAGATATGTTTACTACTGATATTGAAAATGGTGACTGGTATTATGGTCATCAATATACCACTAAGGTTGATATAGATGATATGTGCATACCAATTGATTATAATTATACAGCAGGATATAGTGGCCTAGATTATGTACACGCTGGCAACAAAACAAAAGCATTTAGAAAAGATGTTAAATCCTTTTTAATTGATATTAAACGAGTATCCCCAGCAGGAAGTGCATCATTTGAATTAGCAAAAGATTTTATGGATAACCATTATGGCGAAGAAAGCAAGTAAATTAGTACTAATGGTGCCGGAAGGCGAAAGAAAAAGTTACAAATATAGTTTTACTATATCGAAAACTAAAACTATGCTACGAGATACCAGAAAACTACGTATGCGAAGATATGATCCTAGTAAACGTAAACACGTTTGGTTTGAAGAAATGCGAATGCCGTCACATAACTAACTTAATGTATCAATCAATACTTTAACAACTTGATACGGATCTGCATTAGATGCTGGTCTGCGATCTTCAAGATAACCCTTCCAATCATTCTCAACTGTTGCAATTGGAATACGTATGCTTGCTCCGCGATCGCTAACACCA